>Ga0316191_10002378_pt1 | contig 13670 bp, 26 predicted proteins | sample Eddworburr2cm_MG_FD_204928 | JGI IMG/M metagenome (GOLD analysis project Ga0316191, IMG submission 204928) | Coastal sediment microbial communities from Maine, United States - Eddy worm burrow 2 cm | ecosystem: Environmental > Aquatic > Marine > Coastal > Sediment | place: USA: Maine...
TCATGCCTGGCGACAACGTGAAGATGAAGGTCAACCTCATCACGCCGGCAGCCATGGAAGAGAAGCAGCGCTTCGCGATTCGCGAGGGCGGCCGAACCATCGGTGCAGGCGTCATTTCCAAGATCATCGAGTAGAACAATGGCAGCGAACAAGATCCGGATTCGACTCAAGGCTTACGATCACCGATTGCTAGATCAATCGGCGACGGAAATCGTCGACACGGCGAAGCGCACCGGTGCGCGGGTCGCGGGTCCGATTCCGCTGCCTACACGCATCAACAAATACACCGTGTTGCGTGGGCCCCACGTGGACAAGAAGTCGCGAGAGCAGTTCGAGATTCGGACTCACAAGCGACTCTTGGACATCCTGGATCCCACTCAGCAAACGCTCGACGCCCTCATGAAGCTGGATCTTTCAGCGGGCGTCGATGTCGAGATCAAGTCGTAAGGCGGTAGGTCCATGCCAAAGGTGAAGGTGTACAACTTGAGTAAGAAGGGCGTCGGTGAGATGGATCTCTCCGACAGCGTCTTCGATGCCACGGTCAACGAGAGCCTCCTCTATGATGTTCTCAAAGCCCAGCTGGCGAGTCATCGTAAGGGCGCGGCTTCCTCCCAGAACCGGGCGGAGGTCACCGCGACCGGCAAGAAGCTCTACAAGCAAAAGGGCACCGGCGGTGCCCGTCATGGTTCCAAGCGGGCACCGATTTTCGTCGGTGGCGGCGCGGCCCATGGCCCGAGGCCCCGCGACTTCGGCTACAGGCCTCCGCGCAAGATGCGGCTCGGTGCGCTCAAGGGCGCGTTGAGCCTCAAGCTTCGCGAGGGTCAGTTGCTGATCGTCCAGGACTTCGAGCTCGCCGAGATCAAGACGAAGAAGCTCGCTGAGGTTCTCGACAAGCTCGAGGTCAATGGCGGCGCTCTCATCGTCGATGTCAAAGACAACGAGAAGCTGCGCCTCAGCGCTCGCAACTTGCAGGGCCACTCGGTTCTGCCACCCGAGGGTGTGAATTTGTACGACCTGCTCCGCCATGAGCATCTCGTGCTCACCCAAACCGCCGTGCAAGCTCTGGAAGCGAGGTGTCAGTGATGAACGCCGAGCAAGTCATCAAGCGCCCCCTGTACCTCACGGAAAAGGGTTCGCGGCTGCGCGAGGACGAAAACAAGTACACGTTCGAGGTCGACCTCGACGCGAACAAGCTCCAGATCAAGGACGCCGTCGAGACTTTGTTCAAAGTCACGGTCCGCGACGTCCGGACTCTGATCGTGCGCGGTCACATGAAGCGCATGGGTAAGGGCTACGGGAAACTCCAGAACTGGAAAAAGGCGATCGTCACGCTCCCCGAGGGTGAGACGATCGACTTCTTCGAGGGTGTCTAAAGATGGCTATCCGTAAATTCAAACCCACGTCGCCTTCCCGCCGCTTCTACGAAGCGCCCGATTTCGACATGATTACGCACGGGAAGCCCGAAAAGAAGCTTCTCGACGCAAAGAAGCAGACCGCCGGTCGCAACAACCAGGGGCGCATCACGTCGCGCTTCCGGGGGGGCGGCCACAAGCAGCGCTACCGCATGGTCGACTTCAAGCGGAACAAGATCGGTGTCCCGGCGACCGTGAAGACCATCGAGTATGATCCGAACCGCTCGGCTCGCATTGCACTCGTGTGCTACGCGGACGGCGAGAAGGCCTACATCCTCGCGCCCGACGGACTCGAGGTTGGTCAGCAGGTCATTTCGTCGCGACATGCGGACGTGAAGCCTGGCAACGCGATGCCGCTCCGCCACATGCCGCTCGGCACGATGATTCACAACATCGAGCTGAAGATCGGCAAGGGCGCGCAGCTCGTGCGCTCGGCAGGCACTGCAGCCCAGCTGATGGCTAAGGATGGGAACTACGCTCAGATTCGACTTCCCTCTGGGGAAGTCCGGCTAGTGCACCTCAACTGCCGTGCGACGGTCGGACAGGTCAGCAACTCGCTGCACGCGCGTATGACCCTCGGAAAAGCAGGACGTAGCCGTTGGCTCGGCCGCCGGCCTCACAACCGCGGCACCACCATGAACCCCGTCGATCACCCCATGGGTGGTGGTGAGGGTCGCACCGCGGGCGGACGTCATCCGTGCTCGCCGTGGGGCCAGCTCGCCAAGGGCCTGAAGACTAGAAAGAACAAGGCGACCGACAAGCACATCGTTCGCCGGCGGAAGAAGAAGTAATGGCGCGTTCAGTCAAAAAAGGTCCGTTCATCGACCAGCACCTCGAGGACAAGGTCGAGGCAGCGAACAAGTCCGGCGACAAGAAAATGATCCGCACGTGGTCACGCCGCTCCACCGTGACGCCCGATTTCGTCGGGCACACCTTCGCCGTTCACAACGGTCGCAAGTTCGTCACGGTCTTCGTCACGGAGAACATGGTTGGGCACAAGCTCGGCGAGTTCGCGCCCACCCGAACGTTTGGCGGTCATGCGTCGGACAGGAAGGGTGGCCGCAAGATCAACCCGCAGACGGGTAAGAGGTGATCATGGAAGCGGTTGCAAAAGCACGATTTCAACGGATTTCGCCTCGAAAGGCGCGCGTCGTACTCAACATGGTGCGCGGCAAGAACGTCGCGGAGGCGCTCAATGAGCTCCGCTTCACGGCGAAGTCGGCGGCTCCCATCGTGGCGAAGGCCATCGGCAGCGCCATCGCCAATGCCAAACAGAAGAACGAAGAGGTCAACCTCGATTCGCTCTTCGTGAAGACGGCCTTCGCGGACATGGCGCCGAACCAGCACATGCGGCGTTGGCGCCCGCGGGCGCAGGGCCGCGCCACACGAATCGTCAAGGGAATGAGTCATATCACCGTCGTCGTGAGCGACGGGGAAGAGAGCTGAACCGTGGGTCAGAAAGTACATCCTTATGGTTTCCGTCTCGGCGTCGTAAAGACGTGGAAGTCCAAGTGGTACGAGGACAAGAACTACGCCAAGTGGCTTCATGAAGACTTGAAGCTCAAGGCGACCATCCGGAAGAAGTTCGCTCATGCGGGCATCGCGGACATCGAGATGGAGCGTGCCGCGAACAAGGCCAAGGTGGTCATCTACACCTCGCGCCCCGGCATCATCATCGGGAAGCGCGGCGCAGGCGTCGAGCAGCTCAAGGCCGATCTGCAGAAGCTCACCGAAAACGAGCTGTTCCTCGACATCCAAGAGGTCCGCAAGGCCGAGACCAACGCCCAGCTCGTCGCGGAGAACATCGCGACGCAGCTCGAGCGACGCGTCGCTTTTCGGCGTGCCATGAAGAAAGCCGTGCAGACCGCGATGAAGTTCGGGGTGAAGGGCATTCGAGTAACCGCCGGTGGGCGGCTCGGTGGGTCCGAAATCGCCCGCACGGAGTGGTACCGAGAGGGCCGCGTACCGCTTCACACGCTTCGTGCCGACATCGATTACGGCGAGGTGACCGCACACACCAAGGCCGGCACCGTCGGCATCAAGTGCTGGATCTTCAAGGGTGAGCAGCTTCCCCAGCGCCCGGGTGCCGGGGCCGCAGGAGCCCGAGTCTAAGGACGAGCCATGCTTCAACCAAAGAAAACCAAGTTCCGGAAACAGATGAAGGGCCGCATGCGCGGCAAAGCCTACCGAGGCGGCAAAGTCTCGTTCGGCGACTTCGGACTCCAGGCGCTCGAGCCTGGCAGGATTACGCAGCGACAGATCGAAGCCGCTCGTATGACGATTCAGCGAAAGGTGAAGCGTCAGGGGCAGCTCTTCATTCGGATCTTCCCAGACAAGCCGATCACCAAGAAGCCTCTCGAAGTTCGTATGGGTAAGGGTAAGGGCAGCGTCGAAGGCTGGGTGGCCATCATCAAGCCAGGGCGCATGCTGTACGAAATCCAGGGCGTACCCGAGGACATCGCACGCGCAGCGTTCGCGCTTGCAGCGCACAAGCTCCCGCTCAAGACGACATTCCGGTCGCGGGAGGCTGAGCTATGAAGCCCGAAGACGTTCGCACGAGCACGCTCGAAGAGCTTGCCGTCATCGAGGGCGATCTGCGCCGCCAGCTTTGGAAGGCGCGCTTCGACAATCACACCAACCAGCTCGATGACACGAGCTCCATCCCCAAGCTTCGCCGGGATCTCGCCCGCGTGAAAACCATTCTCACCGAGCGCCGCGCGGAAGCGGCGAACAAGGAGTGATCGGCCATGACTGCTGAGCCAGGACAACCGACCCCGAAAGCCGTCACCGAGCGTGGCCTCCGTCGTCGCTTGGTCGGACGCGTCGTGAACGAGACGCAGACCGAAGGGCGAGCCCAACAAACCGTTGTGGTAGAAGTCATTCGCCGCGCCCGCGACCCGTTCTACGGGAAGTACGTGAAGCGTAAGAAGAAGTTCCACGCGCACGACGAGGCCAACGAGTACCGCAAAAACGACGTGGTCGAAATCCGCGCCTGCCGCCCCCGCTCCAAGACGAAGCGTTGGGAGGTCATCCGCCTCATCGAGAGGCCGCCGGAGGTATAGCGATGATCCAGACAGAAACACAGCTGGATGTGGCCGACAACAGCGGCGCGAAGCGAGTTGCCTGCATCAAGGTGCTCGGCGGGTCGCGGCGTCGATACGCCGGCCTCGGCGATATCATCGTCGTCTCCGTCAAAGAAGCCCTTCCGACCGCCCGCGTGAAGAAGGGCGAAGTCGCCCGAGCTGTCGTGGTTCGCACCAAGCGTGAGTACCAGCGGCCGGACGGCACCTACATCAAGTTCGACACCAACAGCGCCGTGCTGATCACCAAGGACAACGAGCCGATCGGCACCCGTATCTTCGGACCCGTGGCACGTGAGCTCCGCGCGAAGCGATTCATGAAGATCGTGTCTCTCGCACCGGAGGTGGTGTGATGACTGCGCGCATCAAGAAGGGTGATCTGGTTCAGGTCATCGCAGGCAAAGACCGCGGCGAAAAGGGCCGTGTCCTTCAGGTGGTACGGGCGGACTTGATCCTCGTCGAGGGTGTCAACCGCGTGAAGCGCCACCAGAGCCCGCGTCGTTTCGCGGAGGCTGGCATCGTCGAGAAAGAGATGCCGATTCACACGTCCAACCTGATGCTGGTCGATCCGAAGACCGAGGAACGCACCCGCGTTCGCATCGAAGCCGACAAGAAGGACCCCGACAAGCGCGTTCGCGTAGCCGTGAAGAGCGGCTCGGTCCTGGATTGAGGTCGTCATGAGTGAATACGAACCCCGACTCAGAAATAGATACAAAGACGAGATAGTCCCTCAGTTGATGAAGGACTTCGGCTTCACGAACGTCATGCAGGTTCCGAAGCTCGACCGCATCGTCGTCAACATGGGCCTCGGCGAAGCGGTGCAGAATGCAAAGCTCATCGAGTCCGCCGCCGAAGAGCTCAAGGCGATCACCGGCCGCAAGCCGGTCGTCACTCGCGCGAAGAAGTCGATTGCGAGCTTCAAGCTCCGCGAGGGGATGCCGATTGGCGTCATGGTGACCCTTCGGGGCGAGCAGATGTACGACTTCCTCGACCGTCTGATCTCGCTCGCGTTGCCGAGAACGCGTGACTTCAAGGGCATCAGCCCTAAGGCGTTCGATGGCCGTGGCAATTACACGCTTGGCATTCGCGAGCAGATCGTCTTCCCAGAGATCAACTACGACAAAATCGATCGTATCAAGGGCATGAACGTGACCCTTGTTACTACAGCAGAAACCGATGAACAGGGACGTGCCTTGCTGAAGTCGCTCGGCATGCCGTTCAGGAACTAGAGGACGCAGATGGCTAGCAAGCGCGCATTTGCCAAGATGGAAAAGACACCGAAGTTCTCGGTGCGACAACGAAACCGCTGCAAGGTCTGCGGACGCCCGCGGGGTTATTACCGCAAGTTCGAGATGTGCCGCATCTGTCTCCGTAAATATGGGCTCGCGGGCGACGTCCCGGGTCTCACGAAATCGAGCTGGTAAGGAGGTGCAGTCATGATGACCGATCCAATCGCTGACATGCTGACGCGCATCCGCAACGCCGCACAGGCTCAGCACGAACACACCGTTCTTCCTTCGTCGAAGCTCAAGGCGCGCCTCGCCGAGATTCTCAAGGAGGAAGGCTTCATCGACGATTACCGCGTGGAAGACGGGGTTCAGAACAGCCTCACGGTCTTCCTCAAGTATGGGCGGGATCGTCAGAGCGCGTTCGTGGGCATGCGCCGAGCGAGCCGACCAGGGCGGCGTTTCTACGTTGGCCACCACGACATTCCCCGTGTTCACAACGGCATGGGCGTTGCGATTCTCTCGACGTCCGCCGGGATCATGACCGACCGCGATGCTCGCGATAAGCGAGTGGGCGGTGAGGTGCTGTGCGAGGTTTGGTGATGACCGAAACACAAACAGGAAAGCAGTCCAGAAACGGCAAGAAGCCGGTCGAGGTCGCCAAGGGCGTTCAGGTTTCGATCAGCGGCCAGGACATCACGGCCAAGGGGCCCAAGGGTGAGTTGACTTACGCAGTCCGTCCGGAGGTCGTCGTCAAGCAGGAAGAGGGCGTGCTCACAGTCCGCCCCGCTGAAGGTGCCGGTAAGGCGGGCCTTCAGTACCAGGGTCTTACGCGCGCGATTCTCCGCAACATGGTTGAAGGTGTCTCGAACGGCTACAAGCGGTCGCTGGACTTCCGCGGCGTCGGTTACCGCGCTGAGTTCAAGAACAACCAGCTCAAGATGACGGTCGGCCTCTCGCATCAGCCGATTATCGACATCCCAAAGGTGGTTGCCGTCAAGGTCGAGACGATCGACGAGGCGGGCACCAAGTTTCCCCGCGTCCACCTCGAGTCGCCCAACAAAGAAATCATCGGACGAGTCGCGGCGAGGATTCGTCAGATGCGACCCCCGGAGCCCTACAACGGCAAAGGGGTTCGCTACACCGGCGAGCGCATTCGCGAGAAGGCGGGCAAGGCCGGAAAGGCCGGAGGCTGATCATGCACAAGAAACTCACAGGACGCGCTCGACGCAAGCTCCGGATTCGGAAGAAGGTGCAAGGCACCGCTCAACGGCCGCGGCTCGCGGTTTTTCGGAGCTCGAAGCACATCTACGCGCAGGTCATCGACGATGCGCAGGGCACCACGATTGCCCATGCGTCGAGCGTCGCCGCGTCTGGCGCGGGCAGCAAAGTCGATGTCGCCAAGTCGGTCGGCAGCGCGGTCGCCCAGGCATGCATCGACAAAGGGGTCGAGCAGGTCGTTTTTGATCGTGGCGGTTATCGATATCACGGACGCGTTCGCGCACTGGCCGAATCGGCGCGCGAAGCGGGTCTGAAGTTCTGAGGACGAGATGGCATACAAAGACCAAATCATCGATCCAAACACGCTCGACGATCTCGCCGAGCGCGTGATCTTCATCAACCGGGTCGCCAAAGTCGTCAAAGGCGGCCGACGGTTCAGCTTCAGCGCCCTCGTCGTCGTCGGCGATAGCAACGGTCACGTGGGTGTCGGCATGGGTAAGGCCAAAGAGGTCCCCGAGTCGATTCGCAAGGGTACCGACGCGGCCAAGAGGAATCTCTTCAAGGTGCCACTGACCGGTCGTACGATTCCTCATCGGATCGTCGGTCATTCAGGCGCAGGCCGCGTCGTCTTGCGTCCCGCATCCGAAGGAACTGGCGTCATCGCCGGCGGCGCGATGCGTCCGGTTCTCGAAGCTGCAGGCGTCAAGGACGTCCTGGCGAAGATCCTCGGCACGACGAACGCCTACAACGTGGTCAACGCCACGGTCGCGGCGCTCAAGGAGCTCGAGTCGCCGGCTGACGTGGCTCGCCGCCGAGGCCGTCGCAAGGGCGACATTCAACAACACGAGCATGGGCCCAAGGCGGAACGTCCCGCTGCCGAGCCTGACGATGCGCCCGCGGAGGCGAGCGCGTCGTAAGAGAGGCAGTCATGAGCGCGAACAAACTCAAAGTGACGCAGGTCAAAAGCGAAATTGGCCGGATGGACAAGCAACGGCGGGTCCTCCGGGGCCTTGGATTGCATGGCCTGAACACGAAAGTCGTGGTGGACAACACGCCGTCGTTCCGCGGGATGGTCAAGAAGGTGCTCCACCTCGTCGAAGTTGAGGAAGTCAATGAGTGAGCAGAGCAAAACCCCAATCCTGTCCCGGCTTCGCCCCGCACCGGGCGCTGTCCGCGGAAAACGACGCAAGGGACGCGGTCCGGGTTCCGGCCTGGGCAAGACCGCTGGGCACGGCCAAAAGGGCCAAAAAGCTAGGCATCCCGGTAACTTCAGCAAGCTCGGCTTCGAAGGCGGGCAGATGCCGCTCTACCGGCGCATCCCAAAGCGTGGCTTCGTCAACCCCTTCACCAAGAAGGTCGCGACCGTCAATGTGAAGGACCTGACTCGCTTCGATGCGGGGGCCACGGTCGACGAGGCGGCTCTGCGAGAAGCTGGCCTCATCAAGGGCAAAGTGGACATCATTAAGGTTCTCGGCGATGGCGAGCTCGATCGGGCTCTCACCGTGAAAGTCCACGCTGCTAGCGCGACTGCCACACAGAAGATCAAAAATGCGGGTGGCACCGTCGAGCTAGTCGTAGCGGCCGCCTCCTAACCGAAAGCCCGTAGCAACTCATGAGCACCGTCGCGAACATCTTTCGAATCCCCGAGCTCCGTCGCCGAATCCTCTTCACGCTGGGGATGCTGGCCGTCTATCGTATCGGGATTTTCGTCACGACCCCCGGAGTAGACCGGGCGGCCATGCGTAAGTATGTGGCCGGTCAGTCGGGCGGTTTCTTGAGCATGTTCAACCTGTTCTCAGGTGGTGCGCTCGAGCAAGCGTCGATTTTTGCGCTCAACATCATGCCCTACGTTTCGGCAAGCATCATCTTGTCGCTGATGACGGTCGTGGTGCCTTCGCTCATGGAGCTTCGCAAGGAAGGCGAAGCGGGCCAACGCAAGATCAATCAGTACACCCGTTACGGCACCGTCGGGCTCAGCATCTTTCAGAGCATGGGACTTGCGATGCTGTGGGAGGGCTGGAACGAGAGTTCCACCGCTGGTGATATCGTCGCCGATCCGGGTTGGAGCTTCCGGTTCATGACGGTCCTCGCGCTCACCACCGGCACTTCGTTCCTGATGTGGCTCGGCGAGCAGATCACCGAGCGCGGCCTCGGAAACGGCATTTCGCTAATCATTTTTGCGGGTATCGTGGCCAACCTGCCCGACGCCCTCTTCATGACCGTGGAGCAATTCAAGCTCGGGGAGCTGCAGCCAATAGACCTGATGCTCCTGATTGTCATCGCCCTCGGCGTCACGGCATTCATCGTGTTTTTCGAGCGCGCCCAGAGGCGCCTGCCCATCACCTACGCCAAGCGGATGATCGGGCGCAAGATGTACGGTGGGCAGCAGTCTCACTTGCCGCTTCGCGTGAACATGGCTGGCGTCATCCCGCCGATCTTCACGTCATCCTTGCTGATGTTCCCCGTCACCTTGGCGGGCACCAACATCCCGTACGTCTCGGACGCAATGCGATGGATCAGCAACAATCTGGTTCCAGGTGGTTGGATTTACATCGTCGTCTTTGCGACCATGACGATTTTCTTCTGTTTCTTCTACACCGCGATCACCTTCCAGCCGGTCGACGTCGCCGAGAATCTAAAAAAGCAGAGCGCCTTCATTCCCGGTGTGCGGCCCGGTAAGGCCACCGCGGAGTACATCGACGCGGTGCTTACCCGAATCACCGTTGGCGGCGCCCTCTACGTCGCGGCCGTCGTCACGGTTCCGACGCTACTTCAGTCGCGGTGGAACGTGCCGTTCTATCTCGGTGGCACCTCGCTGATGATCGTCGTCGGTGTAGCCCTCGACTTTGCGCAGCAGGTCGAGAGCCATCTCATCACCCGACACTACGAAGGCCTCACCGGGAGCAAAGGCTCCCGCATCCGTGCGAGGAACGCGTAATGGACCTGCTTCTTTTCGGACCGCCCGGCGCTGGCAAGGGCACTCAAGCCAAGTTCCTCATCGACCTGCTGGGAATCCCTCAGATCTCGACCGGCGACATGATGCGCGCGGAGCGGAAGTCGGGTTCGGATCTCGGCAAGCAGTTCGATGAGTACATGTCCGCTGGAAAGTTGGTGCCTGACAGTCTTGTCCTGGATCTGATGCTGAAGCGCCTCACACAGGACGATGCGAAAAGCGGTGCAATTTTCGATGGTTACCCCAGGACGGTCGCACAGGCCGAGTCACTGGATGGCCTGCTCGAGAAGATCGGCCGGCGCATCGACAAGGTCATTTCCCTGGACGTTCCGCTGGACGACATCGTCGAGCGGGTGACCGGCCGAAGAGTCTGTTTGGACTGTGGACAGACCTATCACGTCCGCTATAGTCCGCCGCCCCAAAACGGAGAGTGCGTCTCCTGTGGCGGGACCAAGATCGTGCAACGATCGGACGACACCGAAGAGGTCGTTCGGAAGCGGTACAAAGAATACAAAGCTAAGACCGAGCCGGTGCTCGCCCACTACGAAGCCAAGGGCGTCGTGACGGGCGTGGAAGGCGTCGGATCATTAGAAGAGATTACGGAACGTATTAAGGAAGCGATTGGGGTCGACTAACGAGCGGAATGACTGAATCCAAAACCACCCGAGGCACCATTGAGTCGGTGCTACCAAGGGCGCTCTACCGAGTGAGGCTCGATGACGGTGACGAGATCACCGCGTCGGTTTCAGCCAAGGCCAGGCAGGTCACGGTGCAGCTCTTACCAGGCGACGGTGTGATGGTTCAGATATCCCCTTACGATCCGACGAGAGGACGAATCGAGGAGAAGCTGACATGAAGGTTCGACCAAGCGTCAGAAAAATTTGTGAGAAGTGCAAGATCGTACGCCGCAAGGGCGTCGTGCGCGTCTTGTGTGACAACCCCCGTCACAAGCAACGGCAAGGATAAGAGCGAAATGGCACGTATCGCAGGCGTCGACCTTCCAGGTCGAAAACACACGGTGATTGCGCTGCAATACATCTACGGGATCGGTCCGCATCACGCGAAGCACATTTGCGAGGCTGCGGGTATCCCACAGAGCAAGCGAGCTGACGAGCTCGACGAAACCGATGTGAAGAGGATCCGCGAATGCATCGACCAGAACTTCAAGGTCGAAGGTGACCTTCGTCGTGAGGTCAACATGCACATCAAGCGGCTCATGGACCTCGGTTGCTACCGCGGACTCCGTCATCGGCGCGGACTGCCCGTTCGTGGTCAGCGAACCCACACTAACGCCCGCACCCGCAAGGGACCGAAGCGCGGCCCAATGAGCAGGAAGCGCTAAGATCATGGCGAACGCGAAAGCAAAGCCCACCAAGGGCAAGAAGCGCAAGACCAAGAAGGTTGTGACGAGCGGCATCGCTCACATCCAGTCGACCTTCAACAATACGATCGTCACCATCACCGATTTGGGTGGTGAGGTAGTGTCCTGGTCGACGGCAGGCTCGCGTGGCTTCAAGGGCTCGCGTAAGAGCACGCCGTTCGCGGCGCAGCTCGCGGCCGAGGACGCAGCGCGCAAGGCGCAGGACGCAGGTATGAAGACCATCGCGATTTTCGTGAAGGGTCCCGGCGCAGGCCGCGAGTCGGCACTACGAGCATTTCAGAATGTCGGGATGCGGGTCACCCTGCTTCGCGATGTTACCCCTATTCCCCACAATGGTTGCCGGCCGCCAAAGCGGCGGCGCGTTTAGAGGCTGCGGAGGCATTTGATGACGAGTCCGACCTTAGTCGCACGCAACTGGCGAGAGCTCATTCGCCCAAAGAACGTTCCGGTGGATCAAGATTCGCTGAGCGACACCTACGGCAAGTTCGTCGTGGAGCCGCTCGAGCGTGGTTTTGGCATCACCCTCGGCAACTCGCTGCGCCGCGTGTTGCTGTCCTCGCTTCAGGGGGCTGCAATCACTGCCGTCAAGATCGACGGCGCGCTGCACGAGTTCACCTCGGTGCCTGACGTCGTCGAAGACGTCACCGAGATGGTTCTCAACTTCAAGGAAGTCGTCGTTCGCTCGCACACTGCGCGCACGCAGACGGTCCGCATTGAGAAGGAAGGCCCCGGCATCGTGACGGCGGGCGACATCCAGGTCAGCGACCAGATCGAGATCCTCAACCCGGATCACAAGATCTGCACTCTGGCCAAGGGCGGCCGCTTTGCTGCAGACCTCACGATCAACGTCGGCCACGGGTACGTCCCCGCAGACCGCAACAAGACCGCGGGCATCCCGATTGGCACGATCGCGATCGACTCGCTGTTCTCACCGATTCGCAAGGTGAACTACGCGGTCACCAACGCTCGTGTCGGGCAGATCACCGACTACGACAAGCTCACGCTCGAGCTCTGGACCAACGGTGCAGTGAAGCCGGCCGACGCCGTTGCCTACGCCGCCAAGATCCTCAAGGATCAGCTCACGATCTTCATCAACTTCGAAGAGCATGATGAGCCGGTCGAAGAGTCGAGCTCCGAAGAGCCGCTCAACGAGAACCTGTTCCGCTCGGTCGACGAGCTCGAGCTCTCGGTTCGCTCCGCCAACTGTCTCCAGAACGCCAACATCAAGTTGATTGGCGAGCTGGTGCAAAAGAGCGAGGGCGAGATGCTCAAGACGAAGAACTTTGGGCGCAAGTCGCTCAAGGAAATCAAGGAAATCCTGGCTGACATGGGTCTTTCCCTCGGCATGCAGATCGACCACTGGTCGCAAATGCTCGAGCGCTGGAAGACCCAGCAGGCCACTCAGTAACGTATTTTAGAACGGGTCGCGGGTAGGTCGTCATGAGGCATCAAAAGGCAGGCAGAAAGTTCGGTCGCAACACCAGCCATCGCCGAGCCATGTTCAGGAACATGGCGGGCAATCTGGTCTTGCACGAGCAAATCAAGACGACGGACGCAAAGGCCAAGGAGCTTCGGCGCATCGCTGAGCGCTTGCTGACGAAGGCGATCCGCCTAGGCGACGACCTCACGGCCGACGTATCCAAGATCAAGGACGAGACGGAACGCGATCGGATCCTTTCTGCCCGCCTTCACGCCCGCCGACAGGTGGCGCGCTTCCTCCCGAAACAGCTGGCGAAAACCAACTCCGACGGCACCGTCGAAGAGGTGGACCTCATCCACAAGCTCTTCACCGACCTCGCTCCCCGGTACCTCGAGCGTGCCAAAGAGAACAAGGGCGGCGGGTACACGCGGATCATCAAGGTCAACCATCGGCGAGGGGACAACGCGCCGATGTCCTTGATCGAGTTCCTGGCTTAACCGAGGCTGGTTCCGAGGCCGGGTGGCCGAGCTCCGAGGCCGGGTGGCGGAGGCCGAGTTCCGAGACCGGGTGGCCGGGGCCGAGTTCCGAGACCGGGTGGCCGGGGCCGAGCTCCGAGACCGGGTGGCCGGGGCCGAGCTCCGAGACCGGGTGGCCGGGTTCGAGCTCCGAGACCGGGTGGCCGGGTCCGAGTTCCGAGACCGGGTGGCTAAGGCCGAGTTTCCGGCTCCCGCACGGAGACGGAGGGGCTGAATCGATCCGCGTTCCGGCGCAGCTTCTCCGACCTGCGACCGCCTCGGCCACGGTCACTCGGCCTCGGCCACGGTGACTCGGCCACGGCCACTCGGCGTCGGTCCCCCCGCCTCGGCGTCGCTCCCCCCGCCTCGGCGTCGGTCCCCGCCTCGGCTCCCAGCCCCGGTCCCTGACCCCTCTTCAGGGACGTAGCAGCCGAGCTACGTGTCACTGGACACTTGCGTCTG
>Ga0316191_10002380_pt1 | contig 13667 bp, 12 predicted proteins | sample Eddworburr2cm_MG_FD_204928 | JGI IMG/M metagenome (GOLD analysis project Ga0316191, IMG submission 204928) | Coastal sediment microbial communities from Maine, United States - Eddy worm burrow 2 cm | ecosystem: Environmental > Aquatic > Marine > Coastal > Sediment | place: USA: Maine...
ATCCAGACAAAGTCGGTCGTGGTGTGCGCAACGTATAAGCGCACACACAGCCAAGCGAGGAGCTAGCTCGTCGTGAGGTAAGCGAACTTCCAGAAGGGGCGATCCGTGCCGGGTCGTCCCTTTTCTTAATTGGCGGGGGCGATTGCGTTGTGATTTTGGGTGGTTGCCGCATTCGCAGCGCCTAGCGGTTTTCGCCCGTTGACCTGACGTTGACGTGAGGTGGGGTGGCGGGCTGGAGCGCCTCCACGATTCGGAGCTGCGCCCGCTGCCCGAGGTGGGCGTACTGATGCGTACTCTTGGCCGACGTGTGCCCGAGCTGCGCCTGAATCGCCTTGATGGAGTGACCCCCGGTCGCGGCCTGGCTGGCCACCGAATGGCGGCCGACCTGGTGGTGACCGATCTCCCGCAGGCCGAGGGCTCGTTGCACGGCCCGTAGCGGCAGTGCGTGGGAGTAGATGCGCGTGGGAAAGCGCCCGTCCCTGCTGAACAGGAACTCCGGACCCGCGTATCCCTGCTGGATGTGCCAGCGAATCGCGTCGACCACGTCCTCGGTGAGGGCGAGGGTCAGCACCTTGTTGTTCTTGCGCGGCCCAAGCATGGCAGGCCGCTCCTTGTTGCCCCGCTGCACCGACCGATCGACGATGAGCTGCGGGGGAATGTCCCGGATTCGGTCTCGTGCGATCGCGTAGACTTCGCCCGTGCGAAGACCGAGCCGGGTTGTCAGGTAGAAGAACGCGTACCACTGCGGGTACATCTCGAACATGCCCTGCAGGAGCCTGTCGCGTTCTTCCTGCGTGTACCATTGGGCGGCCCTTTCGGGGGCGCTCTCCATCGGAACGTACGGCACGGAGGTGAGATGCCCCCGTTTCCACATGAATCGGAGAACAGCTCGCGCAACTTTGACGCGGTTGTTGATGGACTCCGGTCCGAGGTGTGCTGGCAACCCGCTCTTGAGCTCGTCGATCACGGAGGTGTCGACTTCCTCGATGTACAGGTCCCCGATCTGCGACTCTAAGTCGCGCCAGAAGCGCTCGCAGTTGTCTCGGCTGCCAGGCTTCATCGTGGTCGCGGACAGGTACATCCTGTACGCGTCCGCCATGTGAAAGCGCTTTTGCCCAGAGATGAGCTTTTCGCGCTTTCGTCGTTCGGCTTCGCGCGCTTCGGCCTTGGTTCGGAAGCCAGCTTTGCGCCGGCGTCCGTGGCCTTCGAGCGTGAAGTCGTACTGCCATGATTTGTCTAGTCTTCTAACGGCCATGCACTCGGTTCCTTTCTGACAGGAACTTCCGCATCGCCATGTCCGGATTCGTCAGGAAGAGGTCTAACATATCCCGGCGGAAACGTCGGACCCGAGGGCGACCGTAGACCGGAATGCGTCCTCCCGAGACGAGGTTTCTTAGATGCCGGATCGACCAGCCGGTGTGGGATGCCGCTTGGGCGTATGTGAGCCACGTAGCCGCTTGTTCGGCGTGCTGGGTCACGAGAACCTTTTCTCTTGCATCGATTGTGATCCGCAGTGACCCATCGCCCTCTCCCTGGGGACTGCGCTCGTCGTAACGCAGCAAGTCCTCCAATCTCTGTTATCGGTTTTGCCCCGGAAAAAGTTGCGCGAACCGGAGAAGTTCTTTCGCGCTGCGCGACCGCGGCAGTACGGCAGCGATGAAGACGGCGCCGGGTGACCCTTCTTGGCGTTTTCCGTCGCGCGCTGTCGTTTTCTAGCGCGGACTGTCGTTTCCCGACGCGGCTTGGCGTCGGTTGGCACGATGTGGCGCGTTTAGTGGCAAGTGCGCCATCGCGCGACAGCGAGTGTCACGAAAGTGCCAACAGGTGACTGTTGACGACAAGTAGCGCCGTTCGGCGCCAGATAGGGACCCAACTTGTTGGGGCAAGGAAGAGTTTTGTTTAACAAAACTGCAAGCGCTGCACGCGACGTCTTCGACGTTCGCGCGGCCGCACTTGGTCCACGTGCTCAACGCCTTCGGCTTATTCGCACGGCCAATACGAGCGTCTGCGCACGAATAAGCTGTAGGCGTTGAGTGCGTCATCACGCCCGAGTGCGGAACGAAACAAGTTCCGAGGCCATGGGCGTGCAGTTTTGGTGTCTGCCAGAACTATGCCTTGCCCCAACAGAGTCGGGTCCCAACTGACACCCTCTGCGACGCGATGATACCGGATGCTACCCTATGGTGCCGGATGCTACCGAATGGCGCTCCGCACACCACGCATGCCTTGTGTCGCGGCTTCGGGCCCGCACTGCGTCTGTTCGCCGATCCTCTATCTTCTTGAAGTACCTGTATCCACGTAGGGATGTGTGCTCGACGCCGCAGTCGTTGGCGATTCCCGCGCCTCGCACCGATCAGCAGGGTCGAGAGGGTGCACGCAAAGACCTCATCGTGCCGACTACTTGCAGCTCTGGGCCGTAGTGGTGGCGCTGCGGGCTTCCTCGTAGTACTCAAGCACCCCATCGAGGAGCGGTGTCCAGCGCCGGGCCAGCGCGTCCTGCCGGGCCTGCATCGCGAGGCGCTGACGGCCAGGTTCATCGTTGAGCAGCCGCAGGGCCTGCGCTGCAAATGACTCGGCAGAACCGCTCGTCGCCATCAGCCCGTTGATGTTGAGCTTCACCAGCTCCGTCACTCCGCCCCGGTCTGCGACAATGGGCGCCAGCCCGCTGGCCATCGCCTCCAGAACCACATTGCCAAAGGTCTCAGTGTCGGATGGAAAAAGAAAAATATCGCCCGCCGCGTATACACGTGCGAGCTCTGCCCCCTGCAGATGGCCTGTGAAGCTCACTCCCGCCGGCGCGCGTGCGCGGAGCCGCGACAGACTGGGACCGATTCCGACAATCACGAGGGCCACCCGGTGCATTGTCGAGCTCTTGATCCTCACGAAGGCGTCGAGGAGCAGGTCGACGCGCTTTTCGGTTGCAATGCGTCCGACGAAGAGGAGGATGTAGTCAGCTCCCGGTGCCAGCTTTCGGCGTGTATCCTCGGTCCGATGAGCGGGGTCGAACCGCTCCGCATCAACACCTCTGGGCCATAGGCGTAGGTCGCCTCGAAAGCCATGCGCGCGGAGGCGGCGGATGTAGTACCGGCTAGGGCACAAGGTGAGCGAGGCGTCGCGGTGACACGCACGCATCCATCGCCATGTCACCGGCGCTAACGCTCCGAATCCCCAGCTTTCGAAGAACGCCGGGAAATCACTGTGCGACGAGGTGATGAGAGGGATCCCATGCTGCCGGGCAAAACGACGGCCCGACCAGCCGACGGCGAACTCGGTTGCCACATGCACCACATCCGGCTTGAACGCTCGCAGAGTGGCCAAGTCGACTCGTCTTGGACCCCAAGCCGCACGGCTCTCGCGAATAAATGGCACGGGCGTGCACGGAAGCTCGATCGTGACATCGACTCCAGTCGTTGGAGGCTCAAAGGGCGCGGGCGCGATCATGGCAACGCGCCAGCCGCGCAACTTGAGGTGACCAACCAGACGATCGAGGGTAAACGCGACGCCGTTGAACTCCGGGCGCGCCGTGTCGGTGAAGATAGCGACGCGGCCCGGGTGACGTTTCAGCTCGGTCGCATCACTCATCCGTCAATCCGCAGGACTATGACCATGTGTTGACGTCGGCAGGAGTCTCGGGCGGCGCAAATCTTGCGCCGCCATGACGGCATCATACGTGGGCAGTGACTTCGCGGCGAGACCAAAACGTGTTGCTCGTCTATGTATGAGCGATCGCGATAGGCGACCAACTGGTGCTGGTGTTATGATTCTCGCTCTTCGATGAATCACGCAGACCAGGTCAGTCGAGCGGTGCACGGCCACCTCATGGCAAACTACTTGCCGTCGGGTACGGCGCCGCTGGTCGGTGACGATAACCTGTTCGACGCAGGCGTGCTGGACTCGGCCGGCCTCCTGTCGCTCCTCGCCTGGATTGAAGAAGAGTTCGAGCTCGACATTCCTGATGACCACCTGGTCCCAGACAACTTCAGCTCGATCACGCGGACGACATCCTATATCTGCGCCCGTCGAGCAGAGCTAGAGGAAAGCCGATGCGCAAATGCGTGATCTGGGACCTTGACAATACCGTCTGGGACGGGGTGTTGCTTGAGGGAGAAGTGACGCCACGCCCCGACGTCCTGCGGATCCTAGAGACCCTCGATCGTCGCGGCATCGTGCATGCAATCGCGAGCCGTAATCATGAACCAGCCACCCGAGCCGCGTTGGTTCGTCACAACCTCGACGACTGGTTCGTTGCCCGTCGCATCAACTGGCAGGCCAAGCCCATGAATCTCCGGAGCATCTCCGAGGAGCTCCGTCTCTCGTTGGACGCCCTCGTCTTTGTCGACGATGACGCCTTCGAGCGCGCCCAGGTCAACTGGGCGCTACCCGAGGTGGAAACGGTTGACGCCAGGGACGTTGTTGGCCTTCTCGATGAGCTCGACCCTGGCGTCGTAAGCGCCGAGGCTCGTCGTCGCCGCACACTTTACCGCGAAGAGGCATGCCGCCGGGAGGCGGCACAAACTCAGTCTCGTCAAGCATTCCTGGACGGATGCGGTATGGAGATCACTGTGCGGCCAATGGAGGCCACGGACGTCGAGCGCGTGCTAGAACTCATGTCTCGCACTCATCAGCTCAACACGACGGGACGGATCTTTTCGCGAGACGAAGTGGTTGAGCAGGCGAACATCCTGGTCGCCAGCCTCCGAGACAGGTTCGGCGACTACGGCACAATCGGGGTGGCCATCTCGGAGGGAGGGCTGCTGTCGTACCTCGCCATCTCCTGTCGAGTCATGGGGCGGGGTGTCGAGCGCGCCTTGCTAGCCACGGTGCTCGACCGAGCGGCCCTGCTCAAGGATACGGGAACCAACCGCGCGATGCGGGTGCTTTACCAGATGTCAGGTTTGGTCGCTGGCGAGTTGCAGCCCGACGGAACCCAGGTGTTTGCCGTGGGTTCGGGTCCCCGGCCGACGGTCCCTTCTTGGATCGAGGTGCACGCATGAAGATCCTTCTAATCGACATCGTTCGCACGTCACTGGACGAGGTCTGGCCCTCGGTGGAGCACTCCTTGGGGCTGATGTACTTGGCGGCCACCGCGCGCCAGCGGTTCGGCTCTTCAGTCGAAGTCCGCATCTGGACTCAGGTGTCCAAGCCGGACTCTGAGGCCACGGAACAGGAGCGCGTCCTAGAACAGCTTGAGGAGTTCGTGCCCGACGTGGTTGGCATTCGGGCTCTGTCAATCGGCAAGGACGCACTGAAGTCGACCGCGCGCACCGTCAAAACGTGGGGCCCGGATTGCGTACTGCTCGCAGGAGGCCCCCACGCGACCGACGCACCGGAGCAGGTCCTCGATGACACCCCCGTCGACTGCGTGGCCATTGGCGAGGGCGAGGAAACGTTCGTCGACATTCTGACCGCCCTCAAGACGGGCGGGCCCCTGGCCGGCATCCCCGGAACCGTGACCCGCACAGAGGACGGTGTGGTCCGCGGACCGCTGCGGCCCCTCATTGCCGAACTCGATGCGATTCCGCGGCCCGATTACAGCCTCATCGACCTTGAGGCCTTCAACAATCGCTATCTCACTTTCACCTCGAAGATCACCCAGAAGCACGGCAATCTGCTCACGACACGTGGATGCCCCTACCGGTGCATGTACTGCCACAACATCCTCGGAAAGAGCTTCCGATGCCGGTCGCCGGAGAGTGTGATAGGCGAGGTCCTCTGGCTCCACGAGACCTACGGCATCACCGACTTCCAGATAGTCGACGACATCTTCAACCTCGACAAGGCCCGCGCCAAGGCAATCTGCGACGGCATCGCCGGGCTCGGCCTCGACCTCACCTTTTCGTTCCCGAATGGGGTTCGCGGCGATGTCATGGACGAAGAGCTGCTCGACAAGATGGCCCGCATGGGCACGAAGTTCATGTCCTACGCCATCGAGACCGCCTCGCCGCGGTTGCAGAGGCTCATTCGGAAGAATCTCAGGCTCGAACGCATCGCCCGGGCCATCGAATACACCACGCAGATCGGCATCGTGACCCGCGGCTTTTTCATGCTCGGCTTTCCGACCGAGACCTATGAAGAGGCGCGTATGACCGTCGATTTCGCGCGCGACTCTTCGCTGTGCGGCGCAACATTCTTCACCGTGGTCTACTTCCCGGGGACCGAACTCTACAAGCTCGCCGTCTCGCTGGGCTACTTCAAGGAAGGGGACGCGGAGGTGCGACGCGACTACGTTCAGGTGGCGGAAGGACCCTATGAGTTCGATGTGCAGACACTAACTGACCTCAAGCGGTCCGCCATCCAGGAATTTGCGTTCACTCAACGCCGTATCGAGCAGGCGAGCCGCCTGCTGCCCTCGTACTTCACCCAGCGGGAGATAGACGGATTCTTCATGGCTTACGTGGTCAGCTCGGGCATGGCCGCAAGTGAGGTTCGAGATCGGGTCGCCCGCGATTACTTGCGCCGGCACTTCATGGTTGCTGAGCGTTTCTCCAGTCAGCGCCAGTTCTATGTCTAGCCCGATCACCGAGGTCGTGCGCGCGTTCTACGAAGATGTGCGCTTCCCCGGCGACCGGCCGCTAGATCGAGACGGGCTCATTCTCATGCGCCGACTGACGAAGAGGGCGGCGTCTGCGCGGGACGGCCTTAGGGTGCTCGATGCTGGTTGCGGAACGGGGAATACCCTGGTCTCGCTGGCCAGAGCCATCCCACAAGCGGAGTTCGTCGGTGTTGACCTCTCACAAGGGTCTCTGTCGGAAGCCGGGAGTCAGGCGAGAGACTTGAACAACGTTACGCTGGTGCACCACGACCTGATGCAGCCGCTACAAATCGGCGACTTCGACGTGGTGCTCTGCCTCGGGGTGCTGCACCACACTGCCGACATGACGCGCGTCCTGCGCAACCTCTCGAACGCGCTCCGCGCGCGGGGCGCGATATACCTGTGGATGTATGGGAAGCATGGGCGCTACCGACACTGCCTGAACCGCCGGCTGCTTCGGATGCTCGTGGACCGAGATGACCCCGACGCCGTGGAGCTCGCCCGCCGGTTTGCGGTCGAGATGGGAGACGGCGCACCGCTAGCAGAACTTTCCGGCGAATACACACAGAAGTCGTGGAAGCAACTGATGCTTGGCAACGACGCATGGGTGGCCGACCAGTTCCTACATCCCCACGAGCAGGTGGTCGACATCGAGTCACTCGCAGCGCTGGCGGCTTCTGCAGGTTTGGAATTGAACGAATGGCTTGGCGTTCGGCCGGCATTTGACGCTGCGCCCAGCGCGTTGCGCGAACGCTTTGCGCAGCTGAACCAGACCGAGCAATGGCTCGCAACGGACCTGTGGCTCAAGCCCGAGAGCTACCTCGTACAACTAACGCGCCCGTGATGAAGGTCCTTGGCTATAGCGGCTTCACCCGCGACTCGCGTTCTGGAGGCGGCAGGCGTGGCTTTGCGCGGACTGGGATCGACTTCGACAGCCTCTTCTCGTTCCGAGACGGTGAAGTTCCTTTCACTCGTTTTCCTCTCGGGTATTTGGGTCACGACGCATCAGCGGCTCTGGTCATTGACGGAGAAGTCGTGGCAGCTGCGGCCGAGGAGCGGTTTATCCGCGCTAAGCACGCCCTGAATCTGGCCGGTAATACTCTGTTGCCGCGGCATGCCATCGCCTTCTGCCTCGAGGAGGCAGGGCTCACCATCGACGACATCGATGCGATTGCGCACTACTGTTACTTTCCGGCGGGGGCAGCGGCTGCTCGGGCGGAGTTGCTCGATCCCTGGCTGAGGAGAGACGAGCGCGCGCTCGTTCGCTCTGCCTTCGACGCGACATGGTCTCAAATGCTCGATCCAGACGTGGTGGAGCGCCAACTGGCCGAGCTGCTCGACGGCGTGCCGCGGTCGGTGATCGGGGTGTCACATCACCTCGCCCACGCGGCGAGCGCGTACTACCCCTCGGGCTTCGACGAAGCGCTCATCGTCACGCTAGATGGCACCGGAGAGCTGGAGAGCTCGCTTGTTGCGGTCGGACGAGCGCGCGACATCGATGTCATCTCCACGACGCACCTGCCAACATCGCTCGGCTCGCTCTACCTCATCGTGACAGTGTTTCTGGGGTTCCGTAGCTTGGGGGACGAATACAAGGTGATGGGGCTGGCAGCGTACGGAGACCCGGCTCGCTACCGCACCTTCTTCGACGCGCTCGTGCCATGCCTCGCAGACGGCCGCTATGAGACGCGGATCGCCGAGTCGACGCTGCGCAGCCAGATCCTAAAGGGGTTGGGTCCCCCGCGAGAGAGGGGTGAGCCGTTGGAGGAGCGTCACGCTGACATCGCGGCCGCGCTCCAGGCCTGCCTGGAGGACACTGTTCTGCACGCTTTGTCTCACGCCGTAAAAACGACCGGACAGCGCCGATTGTGTATGGCAGGCGGCGTCGCTCTAAACTGCGCCATGAACGGTCGGATCGCCCGGTCGGGTCTGTTCGATGAGATATTCATCCAACCCGCGGCGAGCGACGAAGGGTGCGCGGTGGGAGCAGCCCTGTACGTTGCCCGCGCTCGTGGCGCGACGCCTTGGCGCCATGCTCGTCTGGGTCCCGCCTGGACGCGTGACGAGGTTCGAGAGGTCCTCGACGCATTCGACGGCCGCGTACATGCCACCGAGGAACACGACATCGCTGATCGCGCGGCTGCCGAGCTTGCGAGCGGCCGCGTGGTAGGTTGGTTCCAGGGACGGATGGAGTTCGGTCCTCGTGCTCTGGGCGGCCGCAGCATCCTCGCCGACCCGCGCGACCCGGGAATGCAGGATCGGATCAACGCTCAGGTCAAGCGCCGAGAGCCCTTCCGGCCCTTCGCGCCGGCGGTGCTCGAGGAGGCCGCCGCGGACTGGTTCGATATGACCGGTGTCACCGTTTCTCCATTCATGCTCTTTACGGTGCCAGTTCTCCTTGAAAAGCAGGCTCTCATCCCGGCCGTGACCCACATCGACGGGACGGCCCGTGTGCAGACGGTATCTCAGGATGACGACCCGCTTTATTGGCAGGTCATCGCCCGGTTCGGGGAGCGCACTGGGGTTCCGGTCTTGTTGAACACTTCGTTCAACGTGCGTCGCGAGCCGATTGTGTGCTCACCGACCGACGCACTGCGATGCTTCTTGGAGACTGACATCGACGCCGTGGCGCTCGACCGCTTCTGGGTGGAGAAGCGGTGACCGCTGCGCTGGTCACCGGCGCCGGCGGCTTCATTGGGAGTGCCGTGGTGCAGGCGCTGCTGGATGCGGGCTGGGAGGTGCGTGCTGGGTATCGTCGTACGCCACCGTCCGCCGGCACGCCGGTCCTACTCGACTTGGAGGACGACCGCACCATCCAGCGAGCGCTGGATGGTGTCGATGCCCTCTTCCACTTTGCGGCTCTGGTGGACCCGCGAGCGCCGGCGTCGACCCTATTTCGCGTCAACGCGGAAGCCACGGGTGCCCTCTGGTCAGCGGCTCGCGAGGCCAAAGTCAGCCATGCGCTCTATTGCAGCACGGTCGCGGTTTATGGACTACTCGCCGGACGTTCCGGGCGCATCGACGAGTGTGTATCGCCGCGGCCAGTAGAAGCCTATGGGCGGTCAAAGCTCGAGGGCGAGCGCCTCGCCGTCGGGCTGCCCACGTCGATCCTCCGTCCGGTCGCTGTCCTCGGCCCGGGTGAGAGCACGGCCCTGGGAGTGGCTCTGCGTAGTGCTGCCTTGAATCGCCTGGCGCTGGCTGGTTCGCTCGCCGGCAGTGCGTTCAGCTTCGTGCATGTCGATGACCTCGCGCGTGCCGCCGTACACCTCGTGGATCGAGGTCATGTGGGCGTCTACAATGTTGCGGCGGAACCCCCGGTTACTTTCGAAGCTGCGGCTGCCGCCTACGCGAGTGCCCTCAAGCGCAGCGATGGTTCGCGCTGGCGGGCGCGTTCGATCGCCTGGGCGTCCGGATTGGCGCGGCGACTACCGCGGGTCGTTGAGGCGCTAAATCGAATGGGCGGGGACAAGTTGCTCTTCACGGTGGGTAGGCCGGGAATGGAGATCACGTACTCCGCTCGCCGCCTGCGGGATACTGGCTTCGAGTTCCGGTGCGAGCAGCTGGAGGATGCCCTGGTAACCTGTTTGTGACTCTTCCGAGCCGGTTAAGTCTTTGGAGGGCCCGGCCGCGCGCCAACCCAGTCTCCGCGACAAGGATCGCTATTCGATTGACCGACTGATGATCGTGTCGGCAAGCGGTTTCAGAACCCAGTTGGACAAGACCCTCGATTCGTTGACCGTCCGGATGAGCGGCCTGCCAAATCGACGAGCCACCGAGTAGAGCGGGCCTTGAGTTAGCGGGGTCTTCAAGTCGCGCGGGCTAAGGAACTCGTTTTGATCTCGCATGCTGTGATAGTGATGGCATTGCGTGCACGGGATGTCGTCTCGGGGCTCTGCTTGCCCTGTCACCATGTTCTTGGCGTAACGCATCTTCTCCCCGTCGATGGTCGCCATCAACCCGTCTTTGAACGCGTTGCCCAAGCTACCCCAACGATTCGTACAGCAGCCAAGTACCTCACCGTCGAAATTGACTTGGGGCCGCTCCCAAAGCTGTAGGCACATGGCCTTCTTGTTGTATGGTTTCCCATGCCTCCTTAGGTAGTCGTCGCGGCTGGACGCCTCGCCCTTCGTCACTGACCGAATGAGCTCTTTGTCCCGCACTGGTGAGAACTCGTCCCAGGCGAGCTTGACGTAGAAGTGCATGCCGAGACGCGTTGCGAGCGCCCTCGCGACGTCGATTTCGCGCTCATTGTGGCCGAAAGCGACGAATTGCCAGAGAAGTATCGGAAAATGGGATTTGTGTGTGTGCTTGAAATCGTTGATGAGCTTGATGTGCTCGATCACTCGATCGAAGCTGCCTCCGATCCGGTATTGCTCATACGTCTCCTGGCTTGCTCCATCGATCGATACTGTCATCTGACGCACACGGTACTTGACCACCCCCTCAAGGGCGCTTCGTCTCGCGTGATTGAGGTTCACACCGTTGCTGGCGGTCAGCACTACGTTGCGCTGGAATGCAATCCTAGCGATCTCTTCGAGGCGGGGGTTGAGGAAGATCTCGCCCCAGTTCGAGAGCTCCAGATGCGCGACCGTTGGATTCTCATCGAGAAGCTTCTTGAGCTCTTCAGGTTTGAGAAAGCCCGCTCCGATGTCCGCCGCGATCAGGCCCTGAGCCGTGGGGCAGCTCGGGCACCTCAATTGGCAGTGGGTGCTCGCATCGATGTGAAGTGAGATCGGTTCCGGCGCGCGGATCATTAGGACGCCTTTGACTTGCCTTCCCGCGAGAGCTTCACAAGTTCGCGCGGGTTCGTCTAGCCCCACCACGCTCCGGAGGAAGTCTCGTTGACCTGACGTTGACGTGGCGTTGTGAAATCAGATGACATGAAGTTACGAACCGTGAACACGGCGATGCAACCAAGCTCCTGGGATTATTGGTAGATAGTTGGTTTTGTTGATCGTTTAGCGGACATCGAGAAAGCGCTTTGATATCCGTGCCGGGTCGTCCCTTTTTTTTGTGTTTGGGTGCTGGGTTGGGGACCTGGTTTGGTTTAGTTACATCCAACCCGCCCACCCCCACCCGTAGTCCTCCCTGCCGCGGCATTCGCTGCGCTTTGCCTTGGCGGCGCTTTGCGCCGGGCTTCGCCCTGCGGGCTCGCGCTGCCGCGGAAGGCTTGGGGTTGTTTGTCCGGGGCTCCGCGTTGATCGCTATTCGACGACGATGGAGCCGCACGGGAACTCGGCCGTGAACGTGGCCTGACCGCTCTTGAGCTCCGTGCACGCGCTGCCTTTGAGGCGAATGAAATCGTCGGCGTCGGGACTTGGCTCCCACTCGGCGGGGCAGCTCAGCGGGTTGCCGTTCAAGCGCACGTCGCTCTCCGGGTCGTTGCAAGCCTTGGTCTCGTCGTCGAATGGCTTGTCCATCTGGATATCACACGAGATGCTGTCGGAGATGATCGTGGTGAAGGCTGCTTCGAGGCTCTGAGCGTCGTTGCCCCGCCAATACGGAGCGTTGCCTTCGCCGTCGGTGGCGAGCACGATGATCGTCGGCCCCTCGGCGGGCGGAGGGCTGCCTCTAGCGGCCACACCCAGCCAGCGGCCCCGGCGGTCAGCGCTCAGGAACCGCCTTGCCGCCTTTGGCCTCTGCGCGCCGGTAGGCGGGGCGGCTGGTGACGCGGTCGCGCCACGCAACCATGTTGGGACGCTCACCCGATGCTCGTGAGAGCGCGGCTTCCACTGGGTAGAACATCTGGATGTCCGCGATCGAGAAGCTGTCGCCGGCGAAGTACGGACGCTCGGAGAGCGTCTTCTCCACGAATCCCAGATGCAGGTCGAGGGCGGGATGCGTGTAGCTCTGGTCGATCTTGTCAGCGATGCCCCGAGCGATGGGCTTGATGAAGAAGGGCATGGGGGCGGAGCGCAGCCTCGCGAAGATCAGGCTGACCAGCAGCGGCGGCATGAGCGAGCCCTCGGCGTAGTGCAGAAACATCGTGCACTCGAGCTTCTCGGCCTCGTCGGTCGGCTTCAGCTTTCCCTCGCGGTTCGCGAAGTAGTCGAGCACTGCGCCCGACTCGACCAGCACGCGCCCATCGACTTCGACCATCGGAAAACGACCGAGTGGGTGAACGTCGGCGGCCGCTGCGGGAGCCCGAAAGTTCTCGTCGCGCTCCCAAGATTGGATGGTGTAGTCGAGCTCTAGCTCCTCGAGGAGCCAAAGAACACGCAACGAACGCGAGAAGTTGAGGTGGTGGACTTTGACGCTCATGACCGGAGGGTAGCACCGTTCGCCACGACCAGACCCAGGTGAGGTCATGCAAATCAGATTGGCTCCTCCCGCGTTCGCGACTACTCTGCGGCCCGATGAACAGCCCCTCGCCCCGCATCTGCATCATCGGAGCCGGCATCTCGGGCATCGCAACGGGCAAGTTCCTGAAGGAAAAGGGAATTCCCTACGACTGCTTCGAGGCGTCGCCCACACTCGGCGGAAACTGGGCCTTCAAGAATCCGAACGGGATGTCATCTGCGTACCGTTCGCTGCACATCGACACCTCGAAGAAGAAGCTCGAGTTCCCCGATTTCCCGATGCCAGCGGAGTACCCCACCTTTTGCCATCACACCCACATTCACCAGTACTTCGAGGACCTGGTCGATCACTTCGGCCTGCGAGATGCCATCCGTTTCGAAACCCCGGTTCGCAAAGCGGAGCGTGTGGAGGATGGAACGTGGCGCATCACGCTCGACGACGAGACCCGGCACTACGACCATTTGGTCGTCGGAACGGGGCATCACTGGGACCCCAAATGGCCTGAGTTCCCGGGGCGGTTCGACGGCCCAGCGATCCACTCGCACGAGTACATCGATCCGTTTGATCCCATCGATCTGAAAGGCAAGCGCGTGCTGGTCGTCGGTATCGGCAACAGCGCGGTGGACATCGCGTCGGAGCTCAGCAACCGGGGACTGGCGGAACGGCTGGTGCTGTCGACGCGGCGCGGAGCGCACGTGGTGCCGAAGTACCTGTTTGGGAGGCCCATCGATCAAATCGTCGAGACGAATCCATACATTCCGCTCGCGCTTCAGCGCAAGGCTGCGGCGCTGCTCGTCCGCCTGGTAGTCGGCCGCGTCGAGAATTTCGGGATGCC
>Ga0316191_10002381_pt1 | contig 13659 bp, 6 predicted proteins | sample Eddworburr2cm_MG_FD_204928 | JGI IMG/M metagenome (GOLD analysis project Ga0316191, IMG submission 204928) | Coastal sediment microbial communities from Maine, United States - Eddy worm burrow 2 cm | ecosystem: Environmental > Aquatic > Marine > Coastal > Sediment | place: USA: Maine | collected...
ATCATCAAGTGTGCCCATGGCCTGTGCGGCAAGCATCCGCTCCTGGCCAAAGAACGGCATCACGGTGTCCGCATGCTCTTCATTGAAACGGATGATATCGGCCAGCGTCTTGAGCGGGGCACCCGAATTCTGCAGGTAAGCGTTCAGGTCCGCCTTGAATTCGGTGTAAAGAACCGTTCGACTCGCGCCGCTCATGCCTTCGGTATCGATTTCGATCGGGTCAACGATCTCTGCGCCGAGTGACTCCAGTCGCGCGATCGTATTGGCCACGATCTGGTCAACACGGGCATCGTTGCCCGCACCGCTGTGGGTACGCAGGACACCGATCCGCGACCCCCTGAGCGCTTCCGTTGACAGGTCTGCCGCGAAGTCCGGGACCGCTTCCGGGAACCGATCTGCCAGCGGATCGGCCGGGTCCAACCCTGTCATCGCTGTCAGCAGGATTGCCGCATCCTCGACCGTACGGCCCATCGGCCCCGCCGTATCCTGGCTATGCGCGATCGGGATGATGCCACTACGGCTGACCAGCCCGAGTGTCGGCTTGATACCGACGACACCATTGACGCTGGACGGGCAAACGATGGAGCCGTTGGTCTCCGTCCCGACGGCAACGCTGGTCAGGCTGGCCGCAACAGCAACGGCGGAACCGCTCGACGAACCACAGGGGTTGCGTCCGTGCCCATACGGATTTTTTGTCTGACCGCCAATGCTGCTCCAGCCACTCGAAGAATTCGTCGAGCGAAAATTCGCCCACTCACTGAGATTTGCCTTGCCGAGGATGACGGCGCCTGCCTCTCTTAACTTCCGGACAATGAACGCGTCCGCGGGTGGTCGGTGACCTGCCAGAGCCAGGGAGCCTGCCGTGGTCGTCATCTGATCCGCTGTATCAATGTTCGCCTTCAACACCACCGGAATGCCGTGCATAGGTCCGCGCGCTCCGCTTGCCTCCCGTTCCTCGTCGAGTGCTCTTGCGATCGCCATCGCATCGGGATTCAGCTCGATGATTGAGTTGAGTTCGGGACCGGCCCGATCCACGGCTTCTACTCTTTGCAGATAATACGCCGTCAGCTCCGCCGAGCTGAGGTCACCGCTCTGCATGAGTTCCTGCAGGGTCGCTATATCGTGTTCCGCGTAGTCAACCTGGACCGGATCAGGTCCGCATCCCACCAGGAGCAAGAGAGAGAAAATCCAGACGACTGACGATTTCATAATTGACTCCGGAACAAACGAGCTTAATTCCTGCCAAGCAGACTGTCCCTGCGCCTGGCCAATGCCGCCAGCTGATCTTCATTCAACACATTACCGAGTTCGGCGCGAAGGACGTCGTCATCCAGCTTGCCCAGCACCGCTCGCCACTGACCGCCAACCTTGAGTTCGATGTCATCGAGATACGCAGGGTAGCCGGGATCTGTCCCAAAGGCCCTTCCATGATCGACCAGTACGAGCAGCCAGTCATCGGGACTGTAAAGCATCGATGACGGCGTTCTTCCTTCATTGTTGATGAGCGCGTCGAACACGTACATCACTTCAATTTGCTTGCCAAGGGAACAGGGCGCGTCTCGGCCTCGCCCGCTGGCGGCACGGTGCCGTTCGGTAATAGCGTCCGCAGATACATACTGCAAGATCCCCTGTCGACCGCCAATCTCACGACGAACCGTCGCCGGGACCATTCCCAGGCCCAGCAACCGATCGACTTTGAAAGCCGCAAGCTCCGGGACCGCAGGTTCCGCTCCCTGCAATTCGCGAAAATACGCAAATACTCTTTGCTGGCCCTTCAGAACCTCGACTATCTTCCATGAGACTCCGTCGCTATCCACATCGACGATGGTGCCAGTCATCAGAAGATCGGCCATTGCCGCATCGCTGATCGCCAGGGACTCATGCCCGACTCGCACCGGGTGATCGATAGGCGACAGGTTTCTTCTGCCATCCTGGTTGATAACGCTCAGCGCATCACCCTCAATGACGAGCGCGTTACCGCTGCCGTTGTAGACTGACTGCAGCATGCCGGTATCGATCTCGACGACCTGCCCATTCATGCGTTGCTGCACGCGACGTGTGATAGTCGATGTGTGTCCCATGGCGACCCGACTCGCACCGATCTTGCTGAAGACGCGATTCAGTGCATCACCTTCGACGAGTTGGCTACAGCTTGCCGTACCGCGGTACCAGGTTGGGCCGGCCGCCCAGTGCAACGGGGAGTCGCTGAGGTCGATGACTTTCTGTGTCTCATCCAGGTACTCGTCCGGAATAAGTCCCGCTGCAGCTTGCTCAACGAATAACTTCGGCGCCTCCTTGAATCGATCGAGCGGACTCATGACGTCCTTATCGGCAAGAAAGTCGCGGGTTACGACATAGTCAATTAAGTCCTGTTTGAGCGTAACGTTGACTCCTGCCAGACCGTTTATTGTGACGAATTCTGGCAGGCCACCGTGCACAAAAGCCGTCTCGTTGACGACCACGACAAGTGGCTTCTCGAGTAACCACTTCCCGTAAATGCCGTCATGCCGGAAAGCCCTCCGGTGCCCAAAAAAGCCGGGCGGTGCCTTCTTGTTGAACTGCGACAATACAGTCGACTCGTCCATGTCTTTTGCTTGGCTGTTCTTGAAGCGCTTGTACCAGCGCTTGCGCTCCTTGCGAGACTCGTCGTCCACGAAAGCAGCATATTCCTCGTCGGCCACGTAGCGAAGATCGCCCGTCAGGTTCATTACCTCATGATTACCGAGTACAAGGTGCACGCGACCACCGTCTCGCAGCGCCTCTTTCTCGAGCCGCATAACGAGATCCATGACGTCACGGGACCTCGCTCCGCGATCGAGGAGATCGCCGGTGAATACGAGATGGGCCTTGCCGCCGCTCCAGGCCAGCTTGTCATCAATGACGCCGGCACTCTGCAGGGTTGCGATGAGACCGTCGTAGGCGCCGTGAACATCTCCAACGGCTACGATTCGCTCGACGTCCGGGAAATGCCACTTGTCCGCATACGCCGATGTCAGCGGCACACACGACAAGATCAAAAATACGAGTACAGGCAAACCAGCCCAATTGCTGGGCTGGTTTGCCGATAGGTCGAACTTCTTCTGTCTTTTAAGGCTGTTCAATCGAATGATACTTCTGCTCCCACGAACCAGAACTGGCCGACGCCGCCATCATACTTGCTGTCGAAGTTGCCGGGACCACTTTCATACGTATCGCCACCGGTCGGAATAAACGGACCCATGTCGTCAAAGATGTTCTTGACGCCGCCGTAAAAGCGCAGATTTCCAAATGAGTCAGTTTCAGTCGAGTAAGATACCGAAATATCGTGCCTGGTGTAAGACGGGAACCAGAGGTACATGGGTGCTTCCGGATTCGTGATGCATCCAGGATCGCTCGCTGCACACAGCGCGTCATTCGCGGCGCTGAGTTCGTTCCAATCATCAACCCGGTCGTTGTGATCCACTACGGAACTCTTGTACTTGGTGTTCCAACGTACCCGCCAGTCGTCATATCGCCAGGTCAGTGAGGCCGTGACCCGGTCATCGAAATTTCCGTAATCGAGCTGACCGGTGAAATCGACCGTCACGAGGCCATCAAGACCCTCGTACGTGTCGCTGTCTTCGAACATGCGGGTCCAGTCCACTCTAAGTTCGAAGTCGCCCATGGAGCCAAGCTCGAATACGTAATTCAAAGCCAGATCAAGACCCCTGGCCTTTCCGCTATCGAGATTGTATTGACGATTCATGATCTGGTAGATCTGTCCGTCATCAGCATTCCGGCTGATTTCGTTGCAGAACGGATTGCTGGGGCCCCAGGGCTGCGAGGAGTCATAGCATTGCGCCATGATTTCGCCATTACCAAGTTCCGTGATCTTGTCCTCGATGCTGATATCCCAGTAGTCCACCGCAAGTTGCAGGTTTTCAGCCCAGCCAGGATTGATACTGAAACCGACGGTCCACGTGTCTGCAGTTTCCTCGAACACGTCCGGGTTACCCGCAGCCGGGCCGTAGCCGGTGTTTTCATCCGGGTATTCTGCAATCTCTCCGTTGCCTTCGAGATCGAGGGCGGCCTGGAGTTCTGCGAGGCCTGCCTGGATTCCCGGCTCCAGGCGGCAGTTATCGTATACGCGGCCCGGTGATAGCGCCGGGTCGACTGTTGTACCTTCACAGATGTCGTTATAGCTGTCGTAATCGCCGCGCGGCGGTGAGTACAACTCGGCGATCGTCGGGGCACGTTGCGCGCGGGCGTAGTTGGCGCGCAGCTTGTAACCTTCCACCGGTTCCCACATCAGGCCGGCCGTGGCGCTGAACACGGTGGAGATTCCGGGCGGACTGTAGTCTCCGATGCGAGCCGAAACCTCGGCCGAAAAATTCTCGGCGAGAGGAAATGCCATTTCACCAAATGCTTCCCACACCTCAATGTCGCCACTGAATGACGGGATCAGGTTAAACGTGATTCCGCCATACTGGCTGCCTTCGTCGGTCCGCAGGTCCAGCTCATCCTTGCGATACTCGATACCAAATACGACGGGTACGGAACCGTGCCGCATTTCGAACAGGTCACCGGAAACAAAGGCCAGCAAATTCTGCTGCTTAACATCGGAATCGATGGTTGGGTTGACGCGAAGCCAGTCCGCCATCTCAGGAGTAATCGAGCCGACGCCAAAGACGTTCAGCGGCACGCAACCTGCCGCACGAGCTTCAGGATCCGCACACTGGATGGTTACACCATCTTCGGCATATTCGGCATCGAGCGCCTGGCGTTCCTTGACCACGTCGATTTCATTGTACCGAAGTTGGGTTTGCGTCGATTTTCCGTAACCGACGGATACGTCCCACTGCCAGTCGTTGGCGAACTCACCTTGCAGGGCCGCCCAGCCGCGAATCGTGGTGCGATTGTTATCGGTCTGGATGTTACCCACCTCGAACATGCGCCGTTCCCAGTCGACGCCGTTGCTGGAGACGTCATCTCGAATCGCCTGGGGTACAAACGGATTGTCGGGCGATATTCTTCCAGGAGTGATCGTGCCTGGTTCGAGTGTTACACGATCGAGAATCAGAACCTCGCCTCCATCGTATTCGTCCTCAGGGGACTTGTCATTGAAGGAATTATTCTCGGCGTACATTACCTGGAACGTGCCTCTGATATTCTTTTCAAAGTCGTACGTCGTTTTGAGCGCCGCGGTCCAGCGGTCTTCCGGAACCTTGAGCTGCACAAATTGCTGGGTATAGATTCCGTCACGCTCTTCCTCCCAGTCGTCACGAAAGACATTGTTCTCGTCGTACCAGTAGCCGCCGTTGCCCCGGCCTTCCTCGAATACGCCGCCGGCGATGCCGTCACTGCGGTTGCGCCACGCTGAAGGCCCGCCAACGATGTCGCGCATACATATTTCGTCACCACTTTCAATCTGCATCGCATTACACATGAGGTCGTCGTCGTAGACGTAATACGCTTCGATCAGCGCCCGGTCACGCTCCAGAGGACCGATTCCCTGCTGGTCATCGTATGTTGCAGCGAAGAACAGGTAGCCGCGATCGTTGGCGTACTTGGTGCCGTATTGCAAATCCGTCGAGAATTCCTCACCGCCACCATTGCTGGCAGCACCGTAACGGCCTTCGACGGCCAGTCCCACCTTGTCCTGCTGGGTGATGATGTTGACCACCCCCGCGATGGCGTCCGAGCCATAGGCTGCGGATGAACCGCCGGTGATGACTTCGACGCGCTGAATGAGCGCGGTCGGAATCGTGTTAAGACTTACGGCTGTAGAGCTGTACTGGTTGGGAACGGTTCGCCGACCATCGATCAGCACCAGCGTCCTGTCGGTACCCTGGTTACGCAACGACATGGTCGTCAGACCGGTTGCATTGACATAGGATTGACCGTTGGTGTTGCTTGCCCCTTCAAATACGGCGGGCATCTCGTCGATCAACACCTCCGCCAATGAGTTAAGGCCGGTATCCTGGATAGCCTCGGTATTCATGACGACCAGCGGCGTGGATACATTGAAACTATCGCGTCTCAAACGCGAGCCTGTGACCACGATTTGTTCGATGACTTCATCATCGTCTTCGATCGCAGTGTCTTGCGCGCTTTCATCCTGTGCCAGAACCTGGCCTGACGAAAACAGTACGGCCAACGCAACAATGCTCAGCCGCATTTCCAGTGTGGATTTCATGAGTCGGTCTCCCCGCTTGATGATCGTAACTATTGAAATCCGGCTGATCCGTCAGCCGGCGTCGGGAATTCCCCACACGATCCGGGCTTGCCTGTGTTTTTTGGAGCGAGAAACTCCCACCTGCACATGATTGGGCCTTTTTTCCGCGCTGTTTTCCCTGATTTTCGTCAACTTCGGCTAACTTCCAAGATGAAGTAAATACCTAATCCGCCTGCGGAAGGTCCGTATACATAACCAGAGAAGCGCGCGTATCCTGAGCGTGTCAGGGTGCGTTGTTGCGCACGCTTTTGGAGCAGGACCATGACCCGGGAAGTATCTATTCCTAACGGGGCGGGTTTGTTCGAAATCCGCTTCGAATCCATCGGTGGGCTTGGCGCCCACGTCGCCGGCAAGATTGTCGCGAGTGCGGCCGTTCTACGCATGAACCTGAACGGCGCCCACTTCTCCTCTTACGGCTCTGAAAAAAAAGGTTCCGTTGTGCGGTCGTTCATACGACTGGCGCCTGCGGATAAAGCGATCCGCACGAGCGCACCGATTGAAGAGCCCGACGTCATCGTCGTATTTCACAGTGGTCTGCTGGCTCATCCGGCCACGCTGTCCGGACTGAAAGCCGATGGCATCCTTATTTACGCAGGCCCGGAAGGCGATATTCCGGAAGGCCTGGCGCTCGCACCGAATACCGCGAAGATCGTGCGGGTCGATGCGCAAAAGATCGCGTTCGCGGAAAAGTCTCGTGAAAACGCGGTGCTGATTGGCACGCTCGCCGCAACAGTTCCACAACTCGATCGGCAGGCGGTTCTCGATATGCTCGAAGCGACCTTTGCGGACAAGAGTGACAAGGTCGTCGCGGCGAACAGGCGCGCATTCGACAGGGGCGCGGACGAAATCGAAATCATCGAAAACGTCGGGCAAAACGATGGCGACGTTCCGACGATGCAGTCCAATCCCGTGTGGGGCTACAAGAATGCGCCCATCGGTGGTGTGCTGCCGACACCGGGCAATACGGCACACAATGACCTGCAGACATCACGGACTGGCTGGATGCCGGTTCTGGACCGCGACAAATGTATCGACTGCGGCATGTGTGACATGGTGTGCCCCGACCTCTGCCTGGTCTGGTCAACGCATACCGGCGAAGACGGCAAGCCGCTCGTGAAGCTCGACGGCATCGACTATCAATATTGCAAAGGCTGCATGCGCTGCGTCGAGACCTGCTCGACGGCCGCCATGACGCGAGAAGCCGAAGTTCCGGGCAAAGCTGATGAACTGCGCGTCCCGCTGTTCACGGATCTCGCTGCAGCAGGAGGCAAACATGCTTGATAAGGCACCTGTAGATCGCTCTGGCCCGATACGCCAGGTTCACGATTTCAAGAGCGGCAACGAAGCCGCAGCACTTGCTGCACGCGATATTGGCTTCCACGTCATGGGCTATTTCCCGATCACCCCGTCGACCGAGGTCGCCGAGACCTTGTCGAAGATGCATGCTGATGGCGAACACGACATCGTGATGGTTGCCGCCGATGGCGAGCACGGCGCAGCGGGCATCTGTTACGGCGCTGCATTAGGCGGCGGACGCGTGCTGAACGCGACCTCGTCACAGGGTTTGCTGTACGCGCTGGAACAACTGCCCGTGCAGTCCGGCACTCGCGTACCGATGGTGCTCGACGTTTCGACCCGCACCGTATCGGGCCCACTCGATATTCGCTGTGATCATTCGGATATCTATTTTGTCCTGAACGCTGGTTGGATCATCCTGATGGCACGCGATCCACAGGCGGCCTACGACATGAATTTCTGTGCCGTTCGTATCGGTGAACATCTTGATGTCCGGCTCCCCGTCATCGTCGCGTATGACGGCTTTCTGACTAGCCACCAGAAACGTCGCATCGATCGCTTCGACGATCCTGAAGCCGTAAAGGCGTTCCTCGGCGAGCGCGAGGATCCTTACACAGCACTTGACCCGGATCGGCCGGTGACGTTCGGCCCGTACATGAACGACCCCGACCTGATCAACAACAAGGTCCAGCAACACCAGGCCATGGAAGCAGCACGCAAAGTCATTCCCGAGATCTTTGCCGAATTCGCAGCGCTCTCCGGGCGCGACTATCGAACCGTCGATGCGTACGGTATGGACGATGCTGATGTTGCCCTCGTACTTCTGAACTCGGCAGCCGAGAATGCCAAGGGCGTTGCCGACAAGATGCGCGAGCAAGGCCACAAGGTCGGCGTTATTTCACCCAACGTACTGCGGCCATTTCCAACGGACGAAATCCGCAGATTATTAAAGAACGTTCGCGCCGCCGTTGTCGGCGATCGCGGTGATTCTTATGGCGCAGAGGGCGGCAACTTGTCCCTCGAGGTTCGCGCTGCCCTGCAACAGGACCCTGACAACAATACCCTGGTCATGAGCCGTATCTACGGCCTGGGCGGCAAAGACTTTTATGACGCGGATGCTGAAGAGTTTTTCCGCGAAGCGCTTACGGCAGCGGAGACTGGCAAAGTCGACGTGCCGTTCGAGTATCACGGCGCATACGCCGGCGACGACGCCGCGGGCCCTGCACCGGGCCTGCCGCCGATCAAGTCCGAAGAAGTGAGCCGGGGCATGGCAACCGTCACGCAGAACCCGGAAACGGACCGGCTTGAAGTTGAACTCAAACCCTTATGGGAAATGACCACCACACCGTCGCGGATCGCCCCCGGACATGGCGCGTGCCCCGGCTGCGGGTTTTTCCCGATGCTTCGGCAGGCGTACAACGTCCTCGAAGGCAATATCGTCGTCCTGTTCCAGACCGGTTGTGCCATGGTGACGACGACAGGCTATCCAAAGACGGCCCACCGCATCACCTACATCCACAACCTGTTCCAGAACGGCGCTGCGACGCTGTCCGGGCTGGTCGAGATGTACCACGAACGCATTCGTCGTGGCGAAATTCCTGCACCGCCCGAGGGTGAAGACACGACGTTCATCATGGTTACGGGCGATGGCGGCATGGATATCGGCATGGGAGCGGCTCTCGGTACTGCGCATCGCAACCACAAGATGATCATTCTCGAGTACGACAACCAGGGCTATATGAACACGGGCTCACAGCTGTCGTATTCGACGCCTTTCGGTCACCGCACGTCGACCAGCGAAGTCGGCAGCACGGACTCCGGCAAGCGGTTCCATCACAAGGATACGCCGCAGATCTTTGCCGCCTGCAACCTGCCGTATGTATTTACGGCCAGCGAAGGCTATCCGGAGGACTTCATGCGCAAGATCAGCAAGGCACAGTGGTACGCCAAACGAGAAGGCATGGTGTACGGCAAGGTCTTGTCGTTCTGTCCGCTCAACTGGCGTACGACCGATGATGCCGCGCAGGAAGTACTGCAAGCGGCAATCGACAGTTGCTTCTTCCCGCTCTACGAAGTCGAAAAGGGTCACACGAAAATTACCTACGACCCGGATGCCATTGGCCGGCGCCGCAGCGTAGGTGACTGGCTCGGCCAGATGGGCAAAACAAAGCACATCATGGCACCCGAACACGCCGACCAACTGGAGATGACCGAAAAGGAAGTCGACAAACGCTGGCGACGTCTCAAAATCAAGCATGAGAATCCGGAGCTGTAAGACATGGCAAAGATCCTCGAAAAACGTCCCCTGACTCCGATCACCAAGTTGTACAAGGTCGATGCACCGCTGGTCGCAAAATCAGCAAAACCCGGCCAGTTCGTTATCGTACGCGTGCGCGAAGGCGGCGAACGCATACCGTTGACGATTGCCGACTATGATCGTGAAAAAGGCACCCTGACGATTGTCGTCCAGGAAGTTGGCACGACAACGCGCTACCTCGGTCAACTCGAGGTCGGGGAAGAGATTCTCGACCTGGTTGGCCCGCTCGGCATGCCACTCGAGATTCCCGTTGAGGGACATATCGTCGGTATCGGCGGTGGTTTCGGCGCCGCTGCCCTGCTCTGCCTGATGCGCGAACTGCGTCAACGCGGCGACACGACAACGATCATCAATGGCGCACGCGAGAAAGACCTGCTGATTCTCAATGAAGAGCTCACGGAGGTCTGTGACAACCTCGAGCTGTGCACCGACGACGGCTCCGAGGGCTTTCATGGCTTTGTCACCGAGCGCCTGGCCCAGTTGATCGACGGTGACGGCCCCGGGCGCCCGGACATGGTGGTCGCGATCGGCCCGATGCCGATGATGCGCGCCGTGACCGAGACCACGCGCGACAAGGACATTCCGACACTCGTGTCGCTCGATCCACTCATGATCGACGGTACCGGCATGTGTGGCGGCTGCCGCGTGACAGTGAATAACGAAGTGAAGTTTGCGTGCGTTGATGGCCCGTTTTTCGACGCCCACCAGGTCGATTTCGAAGAAGCGGTCAGACGCAACAAAATGTACGTCAAGCAGGAGCAGGCATCGAAAGACCGGACTGCCTGCAGGAAGCTTGCCGTGGGACAAGACTGATGCCTGTAAAACGCGTTCAAAAAACCCCGATGCCCGAGCGCGACGCCGTATTGCGTTCGCACGATTTCGAGGAAGTTAACGAGGGCTATGGAATCGCGCATGCGCAGTTCGAAGCCGAACGGTGCCTGCGCTGTCAGGACCCGATCTGTATCGACGGCTGTCCGGTACGTGTACCGATTCCCGACTTCATCCACAAGGTAGCCTCGGGCGACATGCGGGGCGCCGCAGCAGTGCTGCGCTCATCCAACCCGCTCCCCGCCGTGTGCGGCCGCGTTTGTCCGCAGGAAGTGCAGTGCGAAGAACAGTGTTCGGTCGGCATTCGCTTCAAACCCGTGGCTATCGGCTACCTCGAGCGATTCGTCGCCGACTGGGAAATGGGACAACCCGCGCTGGAGGTCAAGTCCAACCTGGATCGATCGGAAAAGGTTGCGGTCATCGGCTCTGGCCCCGCTGGCCTCGTGTGCGCCGGCGAACTCGCCCGACTTGGTCACCCGGTAACGATCTTCGAAGCCCTGCATGCCCCGGGTGGCGTGCTGCGCTACGGAATCCCGGAATTTCGCCTGCCCAAGGACGTGCTCGACTGGGAAATCGAGCAGCTCAAGCGCCTGGGCGTGGAGATCCGGTGCAACGTCATTATCGGCAAGACCATTGCGATGGACGAACTGATGGGCGAGATGGGCTTCTCGGCCGTATTTATCGGCACCGGTGCCGGCCTGCCGAGCTTTATGGGCATACCGGGTGAAAATCTGAACGGTGTTTACTCGGCCAACGAATTCCTGACGCGAGTCAACCTGATGCATGCCAATGAGTTTCCAAATGCGGATACGCCGGTCATGGTAGGCAAGCGCGTCGCGGTTATTGGTGCGGGCAATACCGCCATGGACACGGTTCGCGTGGCCTTGCGTGTCGGAGCGGAACACGGCCTCATCGTCTATCGCCGCAGCGACCAGGAAATGACCGCACGTGTCGAAGAACACCAGCACGCGATAGAGGAAGGCGTGGAATTCCACTGGCTGACCAACCCGGTGGAAGTCCTTGGTGATGAGGACGGCTGGGTAACCGGCCTCAAGTGCATCAAGATGGAGCTCGGAGAGCCCGATGAATCCGGCCGCGCGCGGCCCGTACCCATCGAAGGGTCCGAATTCGTGATCCCCGTCGATAACGTGGTGCTATCGATCGGCAACAAGCCAAACCCGTTGCTGTTACAGACCACCAAAGGACTCGAATCCAACAAATGGGGTTGCCTGGTCGTCCATGACGACACGTCGGAGACGTCCCGCGAACATGTGTTCGCGGGCGGCGACGCCGTGACAGGCGCCGCGACGGTTATTCTTGCGGCTGGCGCCGGTAAAGACGCTGCAGCCGAGATTCACAGGGATCTTTGCGAAAAAATGTGAAACCTTCTGGCCCCACTGTGCATCTAAAAGTCGTGTAATCTAGGTCGCACGGCTTGTGCGGAGTCCAGAATGTCCTTGGTAGTTGAACTTCGGCGTCGAAACGTCTTTCGGGTAGCAGCCGCGTATCTCGTCGTGGGCTGGCTCCTGACCGAGGTCTTGACGACCATCTTGCCCACCCTGGGGGCGCCGGACTGGGCGTCAAGGGCAGTCATCCTGACTTTTGCGTTCGGCTTTATCCCGGCCGTGGTCCTGTCGTGGTTCTACGAGATTACTCCGGAAGGCATCAAGCGTGACCATGAAGTCGACCGTGACCACCATGAAACCCGTCGCGCCGGAAAACTCGACCAGGCGACGATCGGGACTGCGGTAGTCCTTATCATTCTCGTTGGCTTATTCAGTGCGCGCTATACGGCTGACGAGACAACCGACCTGAACGTGCCAATCAGCGACACATCTGTCGCAGTACTCCCGTTCGTAAACATGTCGGATGACAGGGACAACGAGTATTTCTCGGACGGCTTGACCGAAACGCTGCTGCATATGCTGGCCCAGGTTCCCGACCTCAAGGTTGCGGCGCGAACATCCAGCTTTGCCTTCAAGGGAAAAAGCCTGAGTATCCAGGAAATTGCGCGGGCACTCGAGGTCGCTCACGTTCTCGAGGGCAGCGTACAACGCGCGGGTGACCGCGTGCGTATCACGGCGCAGTTAATTCGCGCGAGTGACGGTTTTCACGTCTGGTCGAAGGTCTACGACCGGACGTTTGATGATATTTTCGAGATCCAGGATGAGATCGCGGGCGAAGTCGGCAATGCCCTCTCCAGGTCCCTGCTTGGGACCGAAGGCGAAACTATGTTCGCCGGCATCGCTACAACGGACGCCGACGCGTACGACCTCTACCTCCAGGCCCGCAAGGAACGAGCGACCTACTCGTATGGTGGTTTGCAGGCTGCCGAGGACCTTCTCAAGGGTGCGCTGCTGATCGATCCGGATTTCACGGACGCCAAGACGGAACTGGCAACGAGCTACATCCACCAGTGGGAAACAGGCCTTGTGGATGAGCAGACCGCGCTGGCTGAGATCATCGCCATCACGGACCAGGTGCTGAATGATGACCCGAATAATCCTGTGGCACTGGCCCTGTCAACTTACGCCAAGGCCCTGTCCCTGGCCGCGCAAGGGGACCAGGCAGCTCTCGCCGATCTGACAGTCGAACTGGAAGCCATTGTTGCCAGCGCGCCGGAAGAGCTGGAGCCACGCATCTTGCTGGTGCGAACCTACACCTACTCGCAGCAGTTGGAGAAATCTCTGCCCGTGCTTAACGCTGCATTATCGCTCGATCCATTCAATCCTTCGCTGCACTATGAGCTTGGTCGCTCTTACATGATGCTCGAGCGGTGGGACGAGGCACGAGCCTCGCTGGAAAAATCGATTGAACTGGAACCCCGACAACCGAATGCGTACACAACGCTTGGTACGATAAGCCTGCAAAATGGTGATGGCATCGGCTTCGTAAGCAGTTTCCTCAAAGCCATATCGATCGACCCGAAAGACCACGAACTACCCGGGCTTCTTGCGGCGTTCCTGTACCAGCTTGGGCTGGTCGAAGAGGCCGACGATTTCCGCGAACGCGTGTTTACGCTGGC
>Ga0316191_10002383_pt1 | contig 13656 bp, 9 predicted proteins | sample Eddworburr2cm_MG_FD_204928 | JGI IMG/M metagenome (GOLD analysis project Ga0316191, IMG submission 204928) | Coastal sediment microbial communities from Maine, United States - Eddy worm burrow 2 cm | ecosystem: Environmental > Aquatic > Marine > Coastal > Sediment | place: USA: Maine | collected...
TTCCACTTCTTCTGGTTTTCCCATTCCTTGGGGTATCCGACCCCCGGCTTGGTCTCGACATTGTTGAACCAGGCGTATTCGACGCCCTCGCGGTTGGTCCAGACATTCTTGCAGGTCACCGAACAGGTGTGGCAGCCGATGCATTTATCAAGATTCAGCACCATGCCGATTTGAGCGCGGATTTTCATTCTGCTGCCTCCACTTTGGGGGTTGCCGGTTCGACGAACGGACCTTCCATCCAGTCGACTTTTTCCATCTTGTGAATCACGACGAACTCGTCGCGGTTGGACCCGACCGTGCCGTAATAGTTGAAGCCGTAGGATTGCTGCGCGTAGCCGCCGATCATGTGGGTCGGCTTGGTGATCGCACGGGTGACTGAGTTGTGAATGCCGCCACGCTGGCCGGTGATCTGTGACCCAGGCGTATTCACGATCTTTTCCTGCGCGTGGTACATGTAGATCGTACCTTCCTTCATGCGCTGGGACACAACGACCCGTGCTGAAATCGCACCATTGCTGTTGAAGACTTCGACCCAGTCATTGTCGACCAGTTCAGCCTTTGCGGCGTCTGTTTCCGATATCCACACCACCGGTCCGCCTCGGTTCAGCGTCAGCATCATCAGGTTGTCGGAATAGGTCGAGTGAATGCCCCACTTCTGATGCGGCGTGATGAAGTTCAAAACCACCTGTGGCCTGCCGTTCGACTTGGCCTCGATAACCGGGTTGATCGATTTGGTATCGATTGGCGGCCGGTAGACACAGAAGCCTTCGCCGAAAGCCCGCATCCACAAGTGATCCTGGTAGAGCTGCTGGCGCCCGGTCAGTGTGCGCCACGGGATCAGTTCATGGACGTTTGTATAACCGGCATTGTAACAGACCTTTTCGCTCTCGATGCCGGACCAGATCGGCGACGAGATAATCTTTCGCGGTTGTGCAACCACATCCCGGAAGCGGATTTTCTCGTCCTCCTTGGGCAGTGCCAGATGCGCATGCTCGCGCCCTGTTGCCTTGGACAATGCTTCCCAGGCCTTGACCGCCACTTCACCATTGGTTTCCGGCGCAAGTGTCAGGATCACTTCGGTCGCATCGATATCGGTTTCAATACGCGGCCTGCCCTTGGTGGTGCCTTCTTCCGTCACAACACCGTTCAGGCGACCGAGCAGTTCGATCTCGGGTTCGGTGTTCCACGAGATACCCTTGCCGCCATTGCCCAGCGTGTCCATCAGCGGGCCAAGGGCTGTAAAGCGCTTGTAGAGGTTCGGGTAATCGCGCTCGACCACCGCAATCATCGGCATGGTCTTGCCGGGAATAGCTTCCACCTCTCCCGTCTTCCAGTCCTTTACATCCTTTGGCTGGGCCAGTTCGCCCGGCGTATCATGCAGGATGGGCACAAGCACCACGTCCTTCTCGACGCCCAGCACTTCCGGCGACACTTCGGAAAACTTTTTTGCCAGGCCCTTGAAAATATCCCAGTCGCTGCGCGCTTCCCATGCCGGATCAGCGGCACTGGTCAGCGGGTGGATGAAGGGATGCATGTCAGAGGTGTTGAGATCGTTCTTCTCATACCAGGTCGCGGTTGGCAGAACGATGTCGGAATAGACACAAGTGGTCGACATCCGGAAATCGATCGTCACCAGCAGGTCGAGTTTTCCTTCCGGCGCCTGGTCATGCCATTCGGCTTCAGTGGTGCGCACCCGGCCCTCTTCGCCGAGATCCTTGCCCATCACGCCATGCGATGTGCCAAGCAGATGCTTGAGGAAATACTCATGTCCCTTGCCGGACGACCCCAAAAGGTTTGACCGCCACACGAACAGATTGCGCGGCCAGTTGGCCTCATCGTCAGGGTCTTCGCACGACATCTGCAATTTGCCGGACTTCAACTGCTCGACAACATAGTCCTTCGGGTCTTTCTTGGCCTTGGCCGCAGCAGCCGCGATTTCCAGCGGGTTGGCCTTCAGCTGTGGCGCTGACGGCAGCCATCCCATGCGTTCAGCCCGGATATTGTAGTCGATGAGGGTCCCGTCCCACGGGCCATCGGGCGCCGTCGGCGACAGGATTTCATCCACTTCAAGCGTTTCGTAACGCCATTGATCGGTATGGGCATAGAAGAACGATGTCGAGTTCATCTGCCGTGGCGGGCGGCTCCAGTCGAGACCGAATGCCAGCGGCAGCCAGCCGGTTTGCGGGCGCAGTTTTTCCTGTCCCACATAATGGCTCCAGCCGCCGCCGGACTTGCCGACACACCCGCACATCACCAGCATGTTGATGATACCGCGGTAGTTCATGTCCATATGGTACCAGTGGTTCAGACCGGCCCCGAGAATGACCATGGAGCGGCCTTTGGTTTTCTCGGCATTGGAGGCAAATTCGCGGGCAACCGCGATGATCTGGTCACGCGGCACCCCGGTGATCTGTTCAGCCCAGGCCGGCGTGTATGGCAGGTTGTCATCGTAGGACTTGGCCGAATTGCCGTCGCGCAAGCCACGGTCGAGACCGTAATTTGCCACGAACAGGTCAAACACGGTCGCCACCAGCGTATCTCCGTCGGTCAGTTTGACAGTTCTGGCCGGTACAGAGCGCACCAGCACGCTGTCATGATCTGTTCCTTCAAAATGATCGTGTTCACGGTTCCCGAAGTACGGGAAAGCGACCGGTGCGGCCTCGTCATGGTCCTCATCAATGATCAGGCTCATGGCTAGCTCGACATCTTTCCCCTTGCCGTCCCGGGCTTCCAGATTCCACTTGCCTTGCTCGCCCCAGCGGAATCCTACGGAGCCTGATGGCGCCACCAGTTTTTTGGTCTTGCCGTCAATTGCGACCGTCTTCCAGTCCGGGTTGTTCTTCTCGCCAAGCCCGCCCTTGATGTCGGATGCCCGCAGCAGCCGGTCCGGTACATAATGGCCGTCCTTCTTGACCAGCTTCACCAGCATCGGCATGTCGGTGTAGCGGCGGCAGTAGTCTTCAAAATATTCTGCCTGACGGTCGAGATGAAACTCGCGCAGGATCACATGGCCGATGGCCATGGCGAGCGCTGCATCAGTGCCTTGCTTGGGATGCAGCCACAGGTCGGAAAACTTCGCGGCTTCCGAGTAATCCGGCGATACAACGACCGACTTGGCGCCCTTGTAGCGGGCCTCGGTATAAAAATGCGCATCGGGTGTGCGGGTCTGCGGCACGTTCGAGCCCCACAGCATCAGGAAGCCGGAATTGTACCAGTCGGCGCTTTCCGGCACATCGGTCTGCTCGCCCCAGGTCATCGGAGAGGCTGGCGGCAGGTCGCAGTACCAGTCATAGAACGACATGCACACGCCGCCCATCAGTGACAGGTAGCGTGATCCGGCAGCATAGGAGACCATGGACATGGCCGGGATTGGCGAGAAACCGATCACCCTGTCTGGGCCCCATTTCTTCACCGTGTAGGCATTGGCGGCCGCAATGATCTCGTTGACTTCTTCCCACTTGGCACGAACGAAACCGCCGTGTCCGCGCACCTGGATATAGTCGTGGCGCTTTTGCGGGTCTTGCTGAATGGCCGCCCATGCTGCAACCGGCGTGCGCACCGCCCGTTCCCTGCGCCACTGCTTCAGTAACCTGGAACGCACCAGCGGATATTTGACCCGGTTTGCGGAGTACATGTACCAGCTGTAACTTGCCCCGCGCGAACAGCCGCGCGGTTCATGGTTGGGCAGGTCCGGCCGGGTGCGCGGATAGTCGGTCTGCTGGGTTTCCCAGGTGACGATGCCACCCTTCACGTAGATTTTCCACGAGCACGAACCGGTGCAGTTGGCACCATGGGTCGAGCGCACAATCTTGTCGTGCTGCCAGCGTTTCCGGTAGCTGTCCTCCCATGAGCGGTCTTCATTGGTCGTGACACCATGACCGTCAGAGAAGGTTCCCGTATTCTTGCGGGCCAGGAAGTTGAGACGGTTGAGCAGGTTACTCATTTTGATTTTCTCCAGTCTGTTCGGTGGGGCGGCGTACTTGCACGCGCGCCGGTCACTCGGTTCAGATCACGGGTTTTGCACATAGGCGTTCTTGCGCAGGTAGAACCACCAGTTGATGGCTATGCAGAGCACGTAGAAGGCGGCAAAGCCGTACAAGGCCAGTTCCGGTGTCGCGAGCTTGATCTGCTCGCCCAGTACCTTCGGGATAATGAAGGCACCGTAAGCGGCCACCGCAGATGTCCAGCCCAGAACGGGGCCTGCCTGTTCCTTGTCAAACACCATCGCAATGGTGCGGAAGGTCGAACCATTGCCGATGCCGGTGGCTGTGAACAGCACCAGGAACAACAGCAGGAACGGCACGAAGTACTGTTCCGGCGTGGCGGACGCATAGGCCTGCTTCATGAAATAGGCGACACCCAGTGCGCTTGCCACCATGACCACCGATATGATCTGGGTGACTTTCGCGCCGCCGATCTTGTCGGAAATCATGCCGCCGACCGGCCTGATGAGCGCGCCGATGAACGGGCCCATCCAGGCATACATCAGGGCGCTTGGGCCGGTCGGGTTTGCCGTGTCATGGGTAAGCACACCATCGACCACAATATGCTGGAACCCGAAGATGACCTTGATGGCCAGGGCAAAGGCAGCCGAGTAGCCGATGAACGATCCAAACGTCATCGTGTAGATGATGGTCATCGCCCAGGTGTGCTTGTTGCCGAAGATCTTGTACTGCCGCGTCAGGTTGCGGCCAATCTGGCCGGGGATCAGTTTCAGCAGCAAGACAGTTGCCGCAATCACCAGCGGCAGCACGATCCATTTCGAGACGTTCAGACCAGACCCGCCGACGCTTTCCGGCAACATGAACCAAAGTCCGCAAGCAGCCGTAACCATGCCGATCAGCAACATGAACGTGATGGTCGCAAACGCACCAAACGGATTGCTGATATTTGGCGAGACATGCTCGTCACGGATGTTGTTCATGCCGAACCAGCCCGCGACCGCCAGTGGGATCAGGAACACCAGCCAGATGTATCCGGCATTTTGAATGTAGGTTTCCGTACCTGCCGGAATCTTGCCGATCAGCGTACCGCTGGTGTTCTGCAGGATCATGGCTTCGCCGCCGAATATGCCGATCGTCATGGCAAGCGGCACCAGGATCTGCATCGTCGTGACCCCGAAATTGCCCAGCCCGGCATTCATGCCCAGCGAATAGCCCTGCGTCCGCTTGGGAAAGAAAAAACTGATGTTTGACATGGACGAGGCAAAGTTGCCGCCGCCAATGCCCGACAGGAATGCCAGGATCTGGAAGTGCCACAATGGCGTATTGGGATCACTCAGTGCCACGCCGGCGCCGACGGCCGGGATCATCAGCAGCGCCGTGGTGAAAAATATCGTGTTGCGCCCGCCGGCTATGCGAATGAAGAACGTGCTGGGTATCCGCAAGGTCGCACCGGTCAGGCCGGCAATCGCGGCCAGGGTGAACAATTCGGATTTTGCAAATGGAAAGCCGAGGTTCAGCATCTGGACGGTAATGATCCCCCAGTACAGCCACACGGCAAATCCACACAGCAGGCTGGGGATGGAAATCCACAAATTCCTGTTGGCAATTTTCTTGCCTTCCTTTTCCCAGAAGGCCTCGTCTTCCGGATTCCAGTTACGAAGATCTTGTCCCACGTCACTCTCCTGTTTCGGTGCAGGTGGCAAATCACCCGCTCAATCTGTTCACCGGGTAAATCCGGCATGTACGTTGGGTGGCAGGCCGCCTCAGGCGGCCTGCAACAGTGTCGTTATTCGGCTGGTTTCAGATCGCCCGTGGCCGTTTTTCCCTGTTGGGATGCCTTAGGTTTTCCAAGAGGTTTCTCCGGAACATCCGAGAGGTACTTCTCTGCTTCCAGGCCAGGATGACGGGCCCGTTCCATGCGGCGGATGGCGACATGCATCCAGATGGTGGAGACCGCGACAAGCACGAACATCAGCATGTATGGCGCCGTCCACACACCGGTGTAGTCGAGCAGGATGCCGAACGAGATCGGCAGGACGAAACCGCCCAGGCCGCCGATCATGCCGACCAGGCCGCCGACCGAGCCCACATGATGCGGGTAGTAAACCGGGATGTGCTTGTACACGGCAGCCTTGCCGAGGCTCATGACAAAACCCAGCACCACTGTAAGTGCGACGAAAACCGAAACACTCAGGCCAATGTCGAAGGTGATCGGACCTTTGATGCCCTGCACGACATAACTTGTGTCCGGATAGCTCATAAAAAACAGGCAGCCGAGCGAGACAAAGAAGGTCAGGTACATGACGAAGCGTGCACCCCATTTGTCCGACATCCAGCCGCCCAGCGCCCGGAACACCGAGCCCGGCAGCGAATATAGCCCGGCCAGCACGCCGGCGGTTGTCAGCGGCAGGCCGTAAGCGCCTACGTAATATCTGGGAAGAAACGAGGCCAGGGCGACAAAGGCACCGAACACGAAGAAGTAGTAGGTGGCGAAGCGCCAGACCCGGATGTCTTTCAACGGTGCCAGTTGCTCTGCCGCAGACACCGGCTTGCTGCCGGTCTTCTTGCGGCTGGCCTGGGCCGGATCGTCCTTGGCCAGGACGTAAAACAGCACCGCCGTTATGGCGAGAACGATGGCGTAAACCCGTGCAGTGCCTTCCCAGCCAATTGCAACCACCAGGAACGGGGCCGCAAAGTTGGTCACGGCTGCACCGACGTTACCTGCCCCGAAAATGCCAAGAGCCGTGCCCTGGCGTTCCTTTTCAAACCATTGCGAAACATAAGCCACGCCGACTATGAAAGACCCGCCGGCAAGACCGAGCCCCAAGGCGGCCACCAGGAAGATTTCATAGGTTTGCACGGACGTTAAAAGCCACACGGCCACGGCCGTGACCAGCATCTGCAGCGGAAACATCAACCGTCCGCCGAACTGTTCTGTCCACACACCAAGAAAGATGCGGCTGATGGACCCTGTCAGTACGGGAGTCGCGACCAGCAAGCCAAATTGGGTATCCGACAGGCCAAGATCCTGTTTGATCTTGACGCCGATAATCGAAAATATCGTCCACACTGCAAAGCATACCGTGAACGCAAACGTGCTCAGTCCCAGTGCCCTGTACTGGTCCGGGCGAGTGACGCCATCAAGCGTGTGCATTGATCCAACCCCTCATGGTTTGCACGGGCCTTTCGCCGTGCAGACTGGTTAAAGACGGGGTCAGAATTGGCATTCGGATGCCTGCGGGGTTGATCTATGTCAAGGAATCAACGTGCTGAAAGCCAAACAAAGGCCTTCAGCACACAAAGCAAGACCACAACGTGCGCCGGTCAAGAAACCAAATTGCAGTCAAGGCGCAGCCTTGCTACTTTGATCAATTGATATCTTGATATTTATCAAGGAGAGGGAATTTGCGAGCCACCGATCTGCCGGAAGTCAGGGCATTGCGATTGTTCAGCAGCATGCAGGATCAGCACTTCGATGCGTTGATGGAAGTGTCGTACCTGCAGACCTTTCCGCCACAACTGGAACTTATTGCCGAAGGGGACCTGGCGGACTTTCTCTACATTGTGGTGGAGGGCTCGGTCGAGCTTTATGCGCGCTCCAACGGACGGGAATCGACCATGGGCCTGGTACGCCCGGTTGGCACCTTCATTCTGGCTGCCGTACTCAAGGACGCTGTGTATCTCATGTCCGCCCGCACCGCGCAGCGCTCGAAAATCCTGCTGATACCCTCGCAGAATATCCGGCAGGCATTCCAGGAGGACGCTGAATTTGCCCGTGCCATCGTACAGGACCTGGCAAGCTGCTATCGCGGCGTTGTCAAGGAGCACAAGGATCTCAAACTGAGAACGGCGGTCGAGCGTCTGGCCAACAGGCTGTTGCGCTATCACAAGGACCAGGGAGCCAATGGCTCACTGGAACTGCCGCACGACAAGCGTACGCTTGCCTCTGTCTTGGGTATGACTCCGGAGAACCTGTCACGCGCCTTCAACACGCTGAAACCCTATGGCGTGGAGGTGGACGGCTCAACAATCAGACTGGCTGACCTGAAATCAATGGAAACGCTGGCAAAACCGAACCCGCTGATTGATGACCGCAATACGTGACGGCGTCGAAGATTTGAGTCAATTTGCCCGTTCAGCTTGGGCCGGCACTCAACCGATCCAGCCTGATCCGATGCCGATGATCGGTCAGGCGCCAGACGCTGCCAAAGACAGCCCCCAGCACCCCTAGCCCGGTAGCCCCTGCGATCATGAACATGATCAGGATCTGGTATTTCACCGCCTCCTGCGGATCAACACCTGACAGTATCTGTCCCGTCATCATGCCCGGCAATGACACCACGCCAGTGGCTGCCATGGCATTGATGATGGGAGTGAACCCGCTGCGCAGCGAGCGGCGTGCGCACGGCAGTATCGCTTCCCAGCGGGTTCTGCCCAGCAGCAACTGCGCTTCTATGGCCCTTTGTTCGCGATAAACGGTAGTGTGCAGCGTATCCAGCCCGAGGCTGACGCCGGTCATGGTATTTCCCAGCACCATGCCGAACAAAGGCAGGGCAATCTGCGGCGTCCACCAGGGTTGCGGCTCGATCTGTAACACCAGCACACAAACAGTGACGATGGTTCCGGCAAACATCATCGAAGTAGCCCCGAGACCATATCCCCATATGCCGGTGAGCCGCCGTTCCTGGCGCGCCCGGATCTCGCGCCCGGCAAACGTGATCATGATGACAGCGATCATGAGGGTAAGCAGGGCTGAGGAGGCTGCAAACACTGCTTTGAGCACCAGCCCGACCATCAGCAGTTGCACGATCATTCTCAGGCTGGAAAACAACAATTGCCGCTCCAGGCCCAGCTTCAGGGCGAATGAACATACCGCATTCAGGATCAGGAACACCGACGCTCCCACCAAATCCAAATATGACAGAGAAATATATGTGCTCACGGCTTTGCACCGGGTTCGGCATGCAACCGGCCATCCGTCATCCTCACCGACCGGTCAGCAAGGCGTTTCGCCTGTTCCGGATCATGGGTGACGAGCAACACGCAAGCCTTTCTTGCCAATTGCTGCCTGATCAGGCTCTCGACAGCAGCCGTCATGTCTGCATCCAGTGATGCGGTTGGTTCATCGAGCAACAATACGCTGGGCCTGGCCTGCAAGGCGCGCACAATACCCAACCTATGCCGCTCTCCGGTCGACAGGCGGTTGACGTCCCAGTCCAGCGCATTTTTCAGTTCTACAGCATCAAGCAGGTCTTCCAGATCACTGCCTGCCTCAAAATGGTCACCCACGCGATCTGCCCACCATCCGGTTTCAGCCGGCACAAATGCCACCTGCCTGCGCCAGTCACAGGCCGGCATCTCCGCGCGGGATTGCCCGTTCAGGTATACTTCGCCTTCATTGGGATCAAGGTCGGCAATGGCGCGAAACAACAGGGATTTACCGGATCCCGAAGCTCCCTGAATGGCCAGGCATTCACCGCAGGCAACGCTTATGCTGACCGGGCCAACATGCCGGGTGCCGAGATCAACGGTTTTGAACACTGGACGGCCCCGCCTTGTTTCATGAGCGCTGCATCACAGCATAGTTTACGCGTCAGCGACAGCAAGAGATGTCATGTTTCATGAGGCCTTACGAATTGTCCGTCATGATGAACCTGGGCCACACAATACAGCAGCACACATACACGAAAGCCTTGGCCATTCGATCCGAATTGGTCCGTTCCGCATCCACCTGCCACAGCCGCGACAGCCGGTCGTCTCCATGCTCAAACCACAACACCGGCAACAGCACGAGGCCACTCAGGACGGCAATGCCGGCCAACGGATAGATATCGAACACCCCAAAGTACTGAAAAACGCGGCTTCCGATAAACAACAGGCCACCGTACAGGGCATACTTCCATACCATGAAATAAAGCACTCCACTCGGCACGGTCGGCATCTGAAATCCTTCCCGCTATCAGTTGAAACACACCGCCGGAAATACGGTCACTTCCTGTTACAGATATATGTCTCGATCTCCTCATAACAACCGGCCCCCGAATACATCGGCAAATGGGGTCCATGCCCCCCTATGCCATGCCGCCAAAAGTCACGCCTGAAATATCGGCCATGTCCTTTTTCCAGGTGGTCAGATCTTCGTGGTTGAACTTGCTCAGGTGATCATGACCGCAGGCGCGGGCCATCACCTGCATCAGTTCCACGCTGGCCTCAAAGAAATTGGTCAGTTGCCGGGCTGAATTCTCAACGATGATGCGGCTGGCCAGATGCGGTTTCTGGCTGGCAATTCCAACCGGACAATTATTGGTGTGGCACGCCCGCATGGCGATGCAGCCGATTGCCTGCATGGCCGCATTGGACACCGCAATCGCGTCCGCGCCCATGGCCAGGGCCTTGATGAAGTCGGCCGGCTTGCGCAGGCCGCCAGTAATGACGAGGCTGATATCATCCCTGCCCAGCTTGTCGAGATGGGCCCGCGCCCTGGCCAGCGCCGGAATGGTGGGCACCGATATATTGTCCCGGAAGATGATCGGTGCTGCGCCGGTGCCGCCGCCGCGCCCGTCGAGAATAATGTAGTCGACACCGACCTCCAGTGCTGCATCAATATCCTTTTCGATATGCTGGGCAGACAGTTTGTAACCGATGGGAATGCCCCCTGTACGATCGCGCACTTCATCGGCAAATTTCCTGATCTGCTGCGGCGTTGTCCATTCGGGAAAACGCGGCGGTGAAATGGCATCCTGACCTTCTTCCAGCTCCCGCACCTCGGCAATCTTGTCTGTTACCTTCTTGCCCGGCAGATGGCCGCCGGTCCCGGTCTTGGCGCCCTGCCCGCCCTTGAAATGAAACGCCTGGACTTTTGCCAACTTGTCCCAGCTGAAACCGAAACGACCCGACGCCAGTTCGTAGAAATAGCGGCTGTTGGCTGCTTGTTCTTCCGGCAGCATGCCCCCTTCGCCTGAGCAGATGCCGGTACCGGCATTCTCCGCTCCCAGGGCCAGCGCCGTTTTTGCGGGTTCAGACAGCGCACCAAAGGACATGTCTGATACGAACAGAGGTATCTTCAGTTTCAGCGGCTTCTGCGCATTCGGGCCAATCACAACTTCTGTCCCGACCTCAGCATCATCCAGCAGCGGCGCTTTCCAGAGCTGAGCGGTTATGAGCTGAATATCATCCCAGGTCGGTAATTCATCACGCGGCACGCCCATGGCATCCACTGCGCCATGGTGGCCGGTCTTGGACAGTCCGTCGCGGGCATATTGCTGGATCAGGCTGTTATAGGGTTCCTCGGCAGTGCCATGGGCAGTATCGGCATAAAGCCCGAGATAGGCATCACGGTTGAACGGTTGCGGGTTTTTCAGTGTCCACTCGGAAATCTCGTCTTCATCGACAAGAACGTCATCGCCATCAATCCAGGAGGCAAACTTCGGCAGAGCCTCATCGTTGGCATAGGCCGACACGCCGCTATCCAGCCGGTAGTCCCAGTTGTGCACCCCGCAGATCAGGTCATTGCCACGCACGAAACCGTCTGCCATCAGCGCACCGCGATGCAGGCAACGCCCGTAGAATACCGACACCGCATCATCCATCCGGACAACAACAAGATCGACCTCGCCGGATATCGCGTAGGCGGGTTTGCGGTCTTCGAGGTCCGATAGTTTCGCAATGGCAACTTTTTTCATGTCTGAGGGATCCTGTATTGGATTCAGTTGATGTCTTGCGGCTGATACGCTCGCAGGGGCTTGGCGGATGAGACGATTGGCCGGGTTTCCGCGCAGTCGGCTGTCTTGCTTAATCTGCCAGCATACCATCTGGTTGCAGGCGCGGCAGTGATACCGTGCAATAACGCACTGATCCAAACTGCATTGATTGCCAGCATCAGGATCGGTTCAGCCACTTCGGGGCCGTTCTGTTGGGCCACCAGCAGGGCAAACAGGGCAGTTGCAAGCCCGCGTGGTCCGAACCAGCCCAGGAACAGGCGGGTCATCAGGGAAGTGTCGGTACCGGCCAGTGAAATCCACACCGCCAGCGGGCGCACGATAAACAGGCTTGTCAGTATGACGGCCAGTTCGGCGGCACCGAGATGGGTCACGGCGGTGGGCACCAGAACAAGCCCGAGCAGGAAGAAAGCACCCCAGCTCAACAATTGCCCTTCACTTTCGGTAAATTCGTAGATGAATTTGCATTGCCCCTTGACCACATTGCCGAAAGTCAGGCCGCCCACGAACGCGGCAATGAAACCGTTGCCGCCCATCTGATTGGCGAGCAAATAGGTTGCGAGTGCCAGGGATATGGCTCCCACGCCTTCATAAACTTCCGACGTGTACCCTCGTGCCTTTGACCACAGCAGCACCCGACCGCCGAGCCAGCCCAGAGCAATACCGGCAAGCGGTCCAAGTATCAGTTGCGTTGTTGCAAACACCAGCCAGTAAGTGCCGTCCTGCGACAGTTCCGCTGACAGCAGGCTGGCAAACAGCAGCACCAGTGGCAGGGCCAGTCCGTTATTCAGCCCGCTTTCCACCGTCAATGTCCGTCGCACCCGGTCGGGCACGATGGTGTTGGAGACAACTGCCTGGCCAAGCGCTGCATCGGTGGGCGCCAGCAGTGCCGCCATCAGCACCACGGCGGCAATCGGCCAGCCGGGCAACAACAGCCAGGCGACTATCGACCCTATCAGGACCGAAAGCGGCAAACCGGCCAGCAACATGCGAATGGGCCAGCCGTGATCGCGGCGCAGCACCTTGAGGTCGATCTGTGATGCATCCAGAAACAACAGCAGGATAAGGGCGATTTCCGCCGTCAGATGCAAAATGTGCTCAGTTTGATCAGCCTTGAACAACCCGCTTACCGACATGAATGCGCCAACGGCGATAAACAGGATGGGGGCAGTCAGAGGCGTAGAAGCCAGGCGTTTGGCGAACATCGTGTAGCAGGCCGTGACAATGGCAATGATCAGTAATGCGGCAGTCATGGTTATTGCTTTCAACGTGTAATGGCGGGACCTGGGGATAATCGTTGGATGCAGCCACCCCGCAAGGGTTACAGTGAATTGGATTGTGCCGTTCAGATCAAACATAATGCGCTTGCGGCTGGGCGCAGGCATTGTAATTTGAACCTGCCTGCCTAATGCGCTGAACCGGCGGGAGCCGGAACGCCTTCAATTACAACGTTCACACACGCCACCTTGCCGCACGCCACAGCGCGCGCCAGGGCATTACCCAGGTCGGCAAGGTCCGTGACGTACTCGCCATGGCCGCCCAATGCCTTGACGGCCTCATCATAGCGCGCATCGCTCAGCGTACAGCCAATCAACCTTTCGGGTCCGTAATCACGCATCTGGATGAGATGTTCCGCATTCCACCGCCCGTCATTGCCAACGACGACGACAAATGGAGTGTTTTCCCGCACCGCCGTCTCAAATTCGGCCAGGTGGAAACCGACCGTCCCGTCTCCCATCAGGGCAAAGACTGTGGCTTCGGGCTTGGCCAGCTTTGCAGCAACCCCATAGCAGAGCGCGCCGCCGATGGCGCCGCCCGGTCCGTTGATGATGCGGTGGTCAGAATGCGTAACAGCCTGCGACCACTGCCCGAATTCACCACCATCACTGATAACAACGCTTTGGGTTGCAACTTCCACATGGCGTTGAACAGCGGCACATAGCAGTGCCGGTGTTATGCGGTCACCGGTGCTCGTGTCATCGGTCGAATAAGTT
>Ga0316191_10002385_pt1 | contig 13651 bp, 15 predicted proteins | sample Eddworburr2cm_MG_FD_204928 | JGI IMG/M metagenome (GOLD analysis project Ga0316191, IMG submission 204928) | Coastal sediment microbial communities from Maine, United States - Eddy worm burrow 2 cm | ecosystem: Environmental > Aquatic > Marine > Coastal > Sediment | place: USA: Maine...
TCGCGGCCTTCGGACTCAAAGTCAGTGATGGCCGCTTCGACGAAGACCCTTTTCAGGCCAAACGCGAAATCGTCGAACGACAACCCATTTCGGATTGCCAAACGAACCATGGGCTGGAAGACGTGTCCGAGCGCACCGAGAAGCGTCGTTCTGACATTTTCATCCATTCCAGGCCCGATAATTCTTCCGTGAATCGAGGCTGACGGTTTTTCCGCCTTTAGCCTCCCCTGACCTCGACTATAGCCGAGCGCCGAAGTCGGTCAAGCACTGAACATAATGCAGTGCGCCATTCTGCCGCAAATGTATGGACTTCAAGCGTTTCCATGGGTGTTTTGTGAGCATAAATTCACAGTAAATCAGGCAGTAAAGTGCGTTTTCCGCCCTCTCCATGACGAGCTTCCACTCGATTATCAGGAGGGCGTTATGTTAAATCGCTGCAGGACTGGCGTGGTTAACATGTAGTCAATTAGACGTATGAGAGGGGCGCCAAATGACAAGAATTAGTACCCGGAGTCTTGTGCAGACGGCCCGGCGGTGTCAGAACCCGTTTTGAGTATTTCTTGACTAAAAACAGAAAAATGCCGGGCGAATCTCAGGCGAGATGTCCGGTGTGCCGCGTTTTGGGAATGTCGCGGGAAAGAAAAGAGGCCTCCGGCGGTTGGGGGCGCCGGAGGCCAGTACGCGTTTCCCCGAGCGATGAAGGAATTCACGTGGGTCTAGTTTTATCGTGAAAATCAAAAGTAATCTGTGAGCGGCTTCACAGGCTGTGAACATGCGGGTGAAGTCTGGTTGCCAAATCATCAATTGGTCTTAAAGAGACACTTTCTTTCCGAAGCATCGGGTTTCTCCAGGTTGCATGCCCGTACTTGCGCAAATCCGGATGTATGGACCCGGTGGCTGGCCGGAGGTACCGAGGGGTCAAACCTCGTTGGGGGCGTAGGCCTGAATCGAGAGGGCGTGGATGTCGCTCTGCATCATGGTTCCGAGGGTCTCGTAGACCAGCTGATGACGCTTGATGCGATTGAGCCCCTCGAAGGCCGACGCCACGATCATTACCCGGAAGTGCCCTCGACCATCCCGGGCGCCGGCGTGACCGGCGTGCAAATGGCTTTCGTCGTCGATCTCGAGCGCTTCCGGCGACAGAGCGGCATCGAGTCGCTCCCGAATTCGCGTCAAACGATCCGTCATGGCAGTGCCTGGATGAAGGGTTTGACGGTGACGCGGGCGTAGACGCCACGCAGGAGGAACGGGTCCTGGTCGGCCCAGGCTTTCGCGGAGTCGAGGGACTCGAACTCCGCGACGATCAAACTCCCCGTCGTTCCGGCCGGGCCGGAATCGGGGCTGTCGATCGCCGGATGCGGCCCCGCCAGGACGAGACGGCCCTCATCTAAAAGCTGCGTCAGGCGTGCCAGGTGATCCGGCCTATTCTCGGCGCGCAGGCTTGTGCTGTCGGGAAAGTCTTCGCAAAAGATGGCGTAGAGCATGCGTATTCACTTCTGGATGCCAGCTAGGGATTGTAGAGGGACAGGGGCTTCTCTGCCGATTCCCGGCAAATGCTGCCGAGAGAGTCTGGCGCCGGTAGAATAGGCCGGATGGGCCGATTGCTTGAAATTCACCCCGAGAACCCGCAGCCGCGGCGTATCCGGGAGGCCGTTGACGCAGTGCGCGGGGGCAGCCTCATCGTCTATCCGACGGATTCGTCCTACGCGCTCGGCGCCCGGATGGGGGACAAGCATGCGCTGGAGCGTCTCCGCCGGGTCCGCCGACTTGAGAAGAACCACCTTTTTACCCTGGTCTGCCGGGATCTCTCCGAAATTGCCAGCCACGCCAAGGTCGGCAATCAGAACTACCGGCTCCTGCGGGCAATGACTCCGGGGCCGTTCACTTTTATTCTGCCCGCCACCAAGCATGTGCCGAAGCGGCTACAGCACCCCAGGCGCCGGACGATCGGGATACGGGTTCCGACCCACCCGGTCTGCCGGGAACTGCTGGATGCTCTTGAGGAGCCCTTAATTAGTACAACGATGCAGATGCCGGGCCAGTCGGATCCGATGACGGATCCCTATGAGATCCTGGACGCGCTCGAAAACCAGGTCGATCTGGTCATCGACAGCGGGGTCGGCGGCCTGGTGCCGACGAGTGTGATCGATCTGGTCGGCCCGGTGCCCGAGGTTCTGCGGGTCGGCCTTGGGGATATCGGCCATCTTGCCGATGTCTAGAAGCTGCAGCCGCGCATGACCGCCATACGTATAATGATCCGATGCATTCTCTGAGCTTCGTCCAGCTACTCGCTGTGGCGGTCATCCCGGTACTCTTCGCGATCACTCTGCACGAGGTTGCCCATGGCTGGGCTGCACGCCAGCTGGGGGACCGAACGGCGGAGATGATGGGCCGCCTGACCGTCAATCCGATCAAGCACATCGACCCCATCGGGACCGTCGTGGTCCCGATCGCGATGTTGTTCCTGGGCGGGTTCCTGTTCGGCTGGGCCAAGCCGGTCCCGATCGGCGTACGGAATCTGCGGAATCCGCACCGGGACATGGTGCTTGTGGCTGCTGCGGGTCCGCTATCGAACCTCATCATGGCGCTTGCCTGGGCACTGCTGGCGAAGCTCGTCGTGGTCCTTGGGGTGGCCGGTGTCGCCGGGACCTACTTTGCCGCGATGGCTCAGATCGGCGTGACCATTAACGTAGTGCTGGCGGTCTTCAACATGTTTCCGCTCCCGCCCCTGGACGGCGGACGGGTCGTTGCCGGACTGTTGCCGCCGAAGCAGAGTGCGGCGTTCGGACGGCTGGAGCCCTGGGGGCTGCCGATCATTCTGGTTCTGATGTTCACCGGGGTATTGTGGCAAGTCATGCAACCCCTGATTGCCGCGGTTCGGAACATCGTTTATTCAATCGCGGGTTTCTAGAGGAAAGCGCTTGGTCACTTCAGCGGGAAAAAACAAACGTGTACTTTCGGGCATGCGCCCGACGGGCAGCATGCATCTCGGGCATCTGCACGGGGTCCTGCGCAACTGGGTCGAACTTCAGTTCAAGTACGACTGTTTCTTCTTCGTCGCGGACTGGCACGCGCTGACGACACACTACGAGGATCCGGGTGACATCCAGGCGAACATTCGGGAGATGGTCATCGACTGGTTGGCCACCGGCGTGAATCCCGGGTCAGCAACGATGTTCCTGCAGTCCGACGTGGTCGAACACGCCGAACTTCATCTCCTGCTCTCCATGATTACACCGCTCGGATGGCTGGAACGCGTGCCGAGCTACAAGGACCAGCAGGTCAAGCTCAAGGAGTTGGATCTCGCGACCTACGGATTCCTTGGGTATCCACTGCTCCAATCCGCGGACATTCTGATTTACCGGGCAGGCCACGTGCCCGTGGGCGAAGATCAGGTCGCCCATGTCGAGATGACCCGCGAGATCGCGAGGCGCTTCAATCACCTCTACGGCCGTGAGGACGATTTCGAGAAGAAGGCCAAACGAGCCCTCAAACATCTCGGCGGGGAAAAGAGGGAGGCCTATCTCGCAGCGCGCAAACGCTATCAAGAGAAAGGGGAGGCTGAAGCGCTGGAACTCGGCCGTGCGCTGGTTATGGGCAGTGCGCGGCTCACGGTGGCCGATCAGGACCGTCTCCTGGGCTACCTCGAGGGCGTCGGGCGTACGATCCTCGTAGAACCCGATGCCCTGTTGACGCACAATCCGAAGGTGCCGGGTCTCGACGGTCAGAAGATGTCGAAGTCCTACGGCAACACGATCGGTTTGCGCGAGGATCCCGATGTTGTCGCGAAGAAGCTCAGGACCATGCCGACCGATCCCGCGCGGGTGAGGCGCACCGATCCGGGTACCCCCGAGAAGTGCCCGGTCTGGCAGTTCCACAAGATCTACTCGGACGAAAGCACGCGCAATTGGGTCGATGAGGGATGTCGCTCGGCCGGCATCGGTTGCGTCGAATGCAAGGCGCCGATCATCGAGAGTGTCCTTAAGGAACTGGCGCCGATCCGAGAGCGGGCAAGACACTATGAGAATGACCCGGAAGCTGTTCGCAGCGTGCTGAATGAAGGTCGCGAGCGTGCCCGTGACGTCGCGCGAGAGACGATGGACGATGTAAGGGAGGCGATGGGGCTCGAGTGAGTATCGCAGAGGCCAACGTGAACGAAACGCCGGAAGCGGACGAGGCGGAAGACGCCGGGCAGGTATCCGGCGCGAAGGCGGCCAGCGGCGAAGCCCCGCTGCAGCCAGACCTGCCGTTCGCTGTCGTCGAAGGACAGCCGATAACCACGCTGCCACAGGATCTCTATATCCCGCCGGATGCGCTGGAGGTTTTCCTGGAGGCCTTTGAGGGGCCCCTGGACTTGCTGCTGTATCTGATCAAGCGGCAGAACATCGACATCCTGAACATTCCGATCGCCGAGATCACCCGGCAATACACCAGCTACATCGACGTCATGACGGAGATGCAGCTCGAGTTGGCCGGCGAGTACCTCGTGATGGCCGCGATGCTCGCGGAGATCAAGTCGCGCATGCTGCTGCCTCGGCCGGTCAGCGAAGACATGGACGAGGAGGATCCGCGCGCGGAACTGGTTCGCCGGCTCCAGGAATACGAGCGCTACAAGAAGGCGGCGGAGGATCTCGAGGAGTTGCCGCGGCTGGAGCGCGATCTGCATCCAGCGGTCATCGACATGTGCGCGCGGACACGCGTGGAGATTCTGCCCGAGGTCACCCTCAAGGAACTCCTTATCAGCTTCCGTGAGGTGCTCGCGCGGGCCGACCTCTACGCCCATCATCGCGTCCAGCTCGAACCGCTGTCGGTACGGCAGAAAATGTCCGACATGCTCAGTGCGCTGGGCGCGCTGCAGACCGGCCGCTTCACGGAATTCAGGGAGCTGTTCAATCCGGCCGAGGGCCGGCTCGGGATTGTCGTGACATTCCTGGCGCTTCTCGAGTTGATCCGTGAATCGTTGGTCGAAGTTGTCCAGTCCGAGCCCTATGCCCCTATCCATCTCAAGGCCCGGACGGGCAAAGCCGACGACAGCGACCAGGGCGAAGCTGCGCCGGCGGAGGAGTCTGATCAGGTATGAATGACAACGAAGTCAGAAACATCGTCGAGGCTTCGCTGATGGTAGCCCAGCGACCCTTGACTATGGACTCGCTGCTGGGGCTGTTCGGCGAAGCCGGACGGCCGGAACGGGGGCAGATTCGTGACGCCCTGGAAGGGCTGCGCGAAAGTTACGAGGGTCGCGGAATCGAACTGGTAGAAGTGGCCAGTGGATATCGGATTCAGGTACGTCAGCAGCTAAGCGAGTGGGTTTCCCGCCTGTGGCAGGAACGCCCGCCCCGTTACTCGCGGGCGCTCCTCGAGACGCTGTCGCTAATCGCCTATCGGCAGCCGATCACGCGTGGCGAGATCGAGGACATTCGCGGCGTCAGTGTCAGTACTAACATCATGCGAACGCTGCTGGACCGTGGCTGGGTCCGCGTGCTGGGGACGCGGGATGTGCCCGGCAAGCCGGCGATGTTCGGCACAACGCGGGAATTTCTGGATTACTTCGGTCTCAAACGTCTGGATGATCTGCCGTCGCTGGCGGAACTGCGAGACATCGACAGCATCAACGTCGAGCTCGATCTGCCTTCGCCGGACGACGTGCCTCTGGGCCCGACGGATGCCGGATCGGCAGAGTTGGGTGATACGGAATCCGCGCTCGAAGAGCTTGCCGACAACGACGCCGACGCCGACGCCGACGCCGACGCCGACGCCGATGGCCATACTGGCAGCGCGGTCGCGGACGACTCCGATGATGTCGAGCCGGCAGATGAGCGCGGAGATGAGCGCGGAGGCTCGAATGCCGAGTCCGGCGACCCGGCAGCGCAATCAGAGCCAGGCCCCGACTCGCGGGAAGCAGAAGCGGACCAATCCGCCGGGACGCAGGGCGACGCCGGCCTGGAATCTGCTAGCGATTTGGGCGAAACAAAGTCTGACCAGGACGCCGCAGCCGCTGTCGAAGAAACAGAGGCAGACGATTCTCGTGTGCCCGGCGCCGCGGCGAGTGAGGCCTCTGACGAGCCGGACGCGGACGAGGCAGACCGGGCCGCAGTCGCCGACCTGCCCGTATCGCGCTAGCAGCAGAACAGGCATTACGCGTGGGAGAGAGAATTCACAAGCTGCTGGCTGCTGCGGGTTTAGGGTCCCGGCGCAAGGTCGAAGGGTGGATCGAGGATGGGCGCATCACCGTTGATGGTTCGCCCGCCAAGCTCGGGCAGGTAATTGAAGGCTCAGAGACCATCCTGTTTGACGGGCAGCCGGTGCGGATCGAGGCGAGTCCCAAGACTCGCCTCATCGCCTACCATAAGCCGATCGGCGAGCTGTGCACCCGGGATGACCCGGAGGGTCGTCCGACGGTCTTCGAGGCGCTGCCACGGCTGCGGAATGCCCGTTGGGTTTCGATCGGCCGCCTCGACGTGAATACCGTAGGGCTGTTGCTGTTCACCACGGATGGCGAGTTGGCCAACCGCCTGATGCACCCGTCCAGGGAAGTGCTCCGGGAATATGCCGTTCGCGTGCTCGGCAGCCCCACCGACGAAGATCTCGCAATGCTGCGTGAAGGCGTGACTCTGGAAGATGGCAAGGCCCGCTTCGATTTCGTCGAATTCAACGGCGGCGAGGCGCGTAACAAGTGGTACCGCGTCGGTCTGCGCGAGGGGCGCAAGCGCGAAGTTCGCCGGCTCTGGGAAGCCCTGGGCTATACAGTCAGCCGATTGATTCGAACGGCGTACGGACCGGTGCAGCTGGAACGCGCGCTGCGGCCCGGCCGCTTCCGGGACCTGACGGACCAGGAGTCCGCCGCGTTGTTCGAGGCGGCGGGTCTGCGCCAGCCCGAGCGGAAGGGCGCCCGACGCCCGCAAAAGGGCCGGAGTCGCCGGCGTGGCCGTTCCTGACGCCACACCGGCTAGCCGCCCCGCCAACCTGCGGCGGCTGTTCGACGATCTCCTCTCGTTCCATGGGGGCCAGCACTGGTGGCCCGGCGAATCGCGCTTCGAGATTGCCGTTGGCGCAATTCTCGTCCAGCGCACCAGTTGGGCGAACGCCGGCGCCGCCATCGCGGCACTGAGGTCGGCGGGCCTCCTGGATCGGCATTCGCTGAGCCGCGTTTCACCGTCCGTCGTCGAGATGCACATACGGCCGGCCGGTTTCTATCGTCAGAAAGCGAAGACCGCTCTGCGCTTCGCCGAATGGCTCGACCACGTTGGGGGATTCTCTGCGCTGGCGGACCTGTCCGCGGGCGAAGTGCGGGTGGGTCTGTTGTCGTTGCGTGGAATAGGGCCGGAGACGGCGGATTGCATCCTGCTCTACGCGCTGGAGCGCCCGACCTTCGTCGTGGATGCCTACGCTCGGCGGATTCTGGAGCGTGTTGGTGTATGTCCCGACGCCGGTCGCCAGAGCTACGAGGCGCTGCAGACGTGGGTCGAGCAGCACCTGCCGGCGGACACGCCGCTATATAACGAGTACCACGCGCTGTTGGTCGCCCACGGCCAGTCCCTGTGCCGGCCGCGGCCCGACTGCGGGGCCTGCCCCCTGGCCCGGGGCTGCGCCTACGCCTGTGGCGGCTGAGCGTCGAAGCTTCGGCCGTTGACGTCCCGGCTGTCTGGCCCCAGCAGGTAGAGGTACGTACCCAGAATGTCTTCGGCCGTGGCGAGCCGATTGGGATCCTCGGCCGGAAACGCCGTTGCCCGCATGTTCGTTCTGGTAGCCCCCGGATTGACGGCGTTGGCTCTGATCGGCGTGCTCTCTCCGAGTTCGTCAGACAGTGTTTCCATCAGGCCTTCCGTACCGAACTTCGAAACAGCGTAGGCGCCCCAGAAGCCGCGTCCCTTCCGGCCAACACCGCTCGAAGTAAAGATCAGGCTGGCATCCTCCGAGCGTCGAAGAAAGGGCAACATTGCGCGCGTCAGGATGAATGGCGCCGTCAGATTGACGTGGAGCACGCGTTGCCAGGTGAGAACGTCGTAGTGTTCGATCGGCGTGAGCTCCCCGAGAATACCGGCGTTGTGAACGAGCCCGTCCAGTCGTCCGTAGGTCTCGGCGATGGCGTCGCTCAGCTGATCGTACTGCTCGGCGCCGGCGGTCTCGAAATCCATGACGAAGATTGCGGGTCGCGGACCACCCGCGTCGACGATAGCGTCGTAAACCTTTTCGAGTTTTGCCGTTGTACGGCCGACGAGTATCGCCGTGCCGCCGCTTCGTCCTACGGCTTTCGCGAGGGCGGCGCCGATGCCGTCTCCTGCGCCCGTGATCATGACTATGCGGCCGTCCAGGAGGTCCTCGGCCGGCTCGTAGTTTTCAATGCGTGCGATTTCCGTCACTTTCATACTCCGGCAAAGCGGGGGAGTTTTCCGCGCATGCTGCGACGTGCGGCGTTCCAGGCGCTCCACAGCTTGACCGCCGACGGCAACTCGGTCCAGTGGCCGACAACGTCATAATCCCGTTTCTCAATCTGCTCGAGCTGGCGGGCGCTGAGCGCGGCCATGACGAGCACACTTGCGCAGACGCTGCGTTCGCCGGGCGGCAAGTCCCGTGCCCCGTCGGCGAACGCCTTCCGCGCTGCGTCCGCGGCGGTTCCAAGCGCGGTTCTTAACGATGCACTCGTCGGCGGCGTGACATGTTCATCCGGTCCGATACCGCCGTTCTTCCGCAGGTCCGCGGGCAGGTAGTAGCGCCCGCGAACCGCATCCTGATGCAGGCCTCTGATCAGCTCAACCATTTGGGCTGCCGCACCGAGCTGGCGGATGGCCGCGATAGCCTCCGCGCCCGGCTCACCGCTCGTGCTGGTCGCCCGCGCGATCATTTCGTACCAGGCGCCGCCGTCGTCCGCGCAGTGCTCTATCAACGCGGTGAAATCCGGATACTCGGTGGCTGCGAGATCCCGTTCGGCCGCCGCAACCTGGGAGAGCAAGGCGGCGATTCCTGTCTTCGGCTCGGGGAGTTCCCCTGCGAGTTCGCGGGTCGCTGGATGACGGGGCCGCCCGTCCGCCATCAGGCCGAGTTCTTCGTGCCACCAGCCGAGGCGAACCCGGGCCACTATCTCTTCCCGCGGGCGGCTAACCGTCTCGCGAATCTCACGGCGAATGGCAGCCGCGGCCAGGAACGCGCCACGCCTGCTCTCAGGTGTGAACAGAATTGCCCACCACAAGGCAGACCCCTGGGGCGGGGTGCCGAGTTCATGGTCGTCAGCCTGGTCCGGTGCAGTCACGCGACGACGCTCCGCGCCCGTTCGGGTGAGACGTTTCGCATCCGCCTAGCGGGGCCCGGGCGAGTCAGTGCCCGCGCTGGTGTCCGTCCCGGTAGTCGCGTCGGCCTCACTGTCGTCCGCGGCGGCATCGTTCTCTGTCGGCAGCAATTCCGCACTCTCGACCTTGCGCGGCCGTTGCTCGAGTGGGGGCAGATCCTCGATGTCCTTGCGAGCGGCCACGCCCATCTCCCGGAACTTGCGAGCACCTGGCAGCACCATGCGCTCGAGCGAGCCGACCGCGGAGTTGTACGCATCGACGCTACCGCCGAGTTGACGGCCGAGGCGGGAGAGGTGGGTCGAAAACCCTGCGAGCCGCTGATAGAGCTCCTCGCCGATGACCTGGATCTTCTTTGCGTTCTCTTCCAGGGCCACCTGGCGCCACCCGTAGGCGACCGCTTTCAACAGTGCGACCAGACTGGTCGGCGTGGCGAGAATGACCTTTTGATGAAGCGCGTTCTCAAGCAGGTCCGGCTGCCGCTGGAGTGCCGCCGAAAGAAACTGGTCGCCGGGGATAAACAGGATGACGAATTCAGGGCTGTTCTCGAACTGGGACCAGTAGGACTTCTTCGCCAGCTCGCTGACGCGTTGCCGGACATTGTCCGCATGGCGTTTCAGCGCCAACTCGCGTGCGTCGTCGTCCTCCGCCTCCACGGCGTTGAGATAGGCATCCAGCGGCGTCTTGACGTCGACGACCAGCTGGCGGCCATTGGGGAGGTTGACGACCATGTCGGGCCGTTGCCGGCCCTCGTCGGTATCGACGGTCGTTTGTTCCTCGAAGTCGCAGCGTTCGACAAGGCCGGCGAGTTCCGCAAGCCGGCGAAGGGTCATCTCGCCCCACTGACCGCGGACCTCGGGCCGCCGCAGTGCCCGGACCAGGTTGCGGGTCTCTGACTGCAGCGCCGTCTGCGCCTCACTCATTGCGATCAGCTGCTCGCGGATTCCTCCGTAGGCTTCCTTGCGATCCTTCTCGATATTGGCGATCTGCTGCTCCGTCTTGTCGAGCGCCGTCTTGATCGGCGTGAGAAGGCCCTCGATCGCTTGCTGCCGTTGCTTGAGATCGCCCGAGGCCTTTTCCTGGTGTTGGCCCAGGTGTTCCCGGGCGAGCGTCAGGAACGTCTCGTTATTCGAACGCAGGGAATTCCTTGCCAGCTCTCCGAAAGCTGTCGTGAGGTGTTGCTCCGCCTGCTCTATCGTCGCCTGGCGCTCAACCTCCAGTGCATCGCGATTGCGCAGCTCCGCCTCGGCGACGGCGAGGTCGGTCCTGAGCAGCCCCAAACGTCGGCTGGCGATCAGGGCCGCAATCAGGATGCCGAGTGCGACCCCCGCCAGGCCAGCGAGCGCGAGTCGAAGTTCCGGGTCGGCAAGCAGTGTTTCCCAGTCCATTGCGTCAGCCGTTTCCGTGTGAGAGGTAGGACAGGATGCCGCCGGGTGAACTGGCCACGTGGTCGGCTTCCCAGTCGTGCACGTTTTCTTCCGCGGGGATGTAGCCCCACGCCGCCGCGATCGTCACCATGCCGGCGGCGCGGCCTGCTTCGATGTCCCGCTGGGCATCTCCGACGTAAACGCAGGCCGAGGCTGCAACGCCCATCTCCTCGGCGGCCATGAATAGCGGGGCGGGATGCGGTTTGCGCTGGGGCAGGGTGTCGCCGCTCACGATGCTGCCGGCGCGGTCGCTCAGGCGCAGCGCCCCGAGCAGGGGCTCCGTCAGCCAGCCCGGCTTGTTGGTCACGACGCCCCAGGGCACCCCCAGTGCCTCGAGCCGGTCGAGCACCGCGTCGAATTCCGGGAAGAGGCGCGTGTCGTCGCAGAGGTTGCGTTCGTAGAGCGCCAGAAAACGCTGCCGCAGGCGCTCGAACTCTGACTCCCCGAGATCGTCCCCGAAGGCTCGCGTGACCAGGCTGGGCGCACCGTAGGAAACAAGCGGACGGAGAATGTCGAAGGACAGCGGGGCGTCGCCTTCCTCTACCAGCAGGCGATTGACGGCCGCCGCCATGTCCGGCGCGGTGTCCGCCAGAGTGCCGTCCAGGTCGACCAGTACACCGCTTGCTCGAAGGGCATCAGCCATCGGCGTTCTCCGGCGATCCGGGTCGGGTCGCGTGCATGAGGTAGTTTACGTCCACGCTGCCGCCCAGCCTGCAGTCGCGCGTGAACGGGTTGTAGTGCATGCCGGTGATCTCGTGGAGTTCAAGGCCGGCATCCCTGATACAGCCATCCAGTTCGCCCGGACGTATCAGCTTCGCGTATTCATGGGTGCCTTTCGGTAGCAGCCGCAAGATGTACTCAGCGCCGACAATCGCCATCAAAAACGACTTTGGATTGCGATTGATGGTCGAAAAGAACAGATGTCCCCCGGGGCGCGCGAGCGCCGCACAGGCCGTGACCACGGACGCGGGATCCGGCACGTGCTCGAGCATCTCCAGGCAGGTAACGATGTCGTAGCGGCCAGGATGCTGGGCGGCTTCGGACTCGGCCGTGCCTTGTCGATAGTCGACCTCGAAATCCGACTGCGCAAGATGGATTCGGGCGACCGCCAGAGGGGCCGCGGCCATGTCGATCGCGCTGACTTCGGCGCCTTTGGCGGCAAGTGTCTCGGCCAGAATGCCCCCGCCGCAGCCGATGTCGAGCACCTTCGCGCCCGCGAGCGGCGCGCGGTCTTCGATAAAGGAAGCCCGGGCCGGGTTGATGTCGTGCAAAGGGCGGAAGTCGCCGTCGGTGTCCCACCAGCGTGAAGCGAGGCCCTCGAACTTCGCGATTTCCCGCTCGTCGACGTTGTTCGTTGAGGCGACTGTCGGCGTGTTGTTCGGGGCCGTCATGCCACCGGCCCTCTGTTCTTGCTGGCCTCGTCGATGCGGGCGCGCCATTGCTCGGCCTGTGCGAACAGCTGGTTCTCATCGACGCCGACGACACGGCGCGCGCTGACCCGCTGCTGACCGGCCACCCAGACGTCGCTGACCTGCTCCCTGCTGGCCGCATAGACCAGCTGCGAGACCACGTCATACACCGGCTGCGTTGCGTAGCTGTCGAGGTCGACGCAGGTTATGTCGGCCCACTTGCCGGCGCTGAGGGAGCCAATCTCATCATCCCTGTTCAGGGCCTTCGCACCGTTCAGGGTGGCCATACGCAGAACCGTCTCGGCCGGCAGTGCGGAGGCGTCCGCCGCGTGGTGTTTGGCGAGGAGTGCGGCGCTGCGCATTTCTCCGAACATGTCCAGATCGTTGTTGCTGGCCGCGCCGTCCGTCCCCAGCGCGACGTTGACGCCGGCGGCCGTGAGTCGGGCCGTGGGGCAGGCGCCGCTGGCGAGTTTGAGGTTCGATTCCGGGCAGTGCACGACGGACACGCCGGTCGTCGCGATTCGCTCGATTTCATGATCTTCAAGCTGGGTCATGTGCACGGCCATCAGGTTGGGCGAGAGCAGTCCGAGGCCGTCCAGACGGGCCAGCGGGCGGGCGCCGGAACTCGCTACGCCGTCAGCGACTTCCCGGGCGGTTTCATGCAAGTGCATATGAACCGGAAGATCCACTTCGTCCGCGAGCTTGCGAATCTCCAGCAGGACTTCCTCATCGACCGTATGCGGAGCATGGGGCGCGAACACCGTCCAGATCCTCGGGTCGCCCTTGTAGGCGTCGAGCAGGTCCCGGGCTTTCTCCATCAGATCGCCGGCTGCGGAGTAGTTCGTATCGAAGCGGATGAAGATCATGCCGAGCGCCGCCCGGATGCCCATGCGGTGGGCGATCCGCCCGGTCACCTCCGGATAAAAGTACATATCCGCGAAACAGGTCGTGCCGGAGCGCAGCATCTCGGCGATGGCGAGTTCGACGCCCACGCCGACAAAATCAGCGCCGACAAACGCCGCCTCGGCAGGCCAGATCCGGTTTTGCAGCCAGCCGTCGAGCGGAATTTCGTCGGCGAAGCCCCGAAACAGGGTCATGGCGGCGTGAGTATGGGCGTTCACGAGCCCCGGAATCAGGACGTGGGAGGGCCGCTCGATCACTTCCCCGGCGGAAAATCGCCCGATTGCCTCCGCGCTCGGCAGGACCGCCTCGATTCGACCGCCCCTGACAGCGACGGTGTGATGCTCGAGCGGCCTGCAATCAGGCTCGACCGGGACCACCCAACGGGCGTTGATCAGGGTATCGACAGCTTCCATGTCAGTGCTTTCCGGGCGGGTTCTGAGGGGCATTGTATTCGACCGCCCGGGCCAGTCGCGATTCGCGGCCTTCGGGCCGGCAGAGCCTCATGGGCGCCCCCCCTGAGAGAGGGTGGCTCAGCGCCGTATCGTGTTAATATTACGGGCTTCGAGGACCGGCCGCCGGCGGCAACTTTGCGGCCATGCGGGCCCGGTCCGAATTGTGCGGCAGATGGTTG
>Ga0316191_10002386_pt1 | contig 13649 bp, 11 predicted proteins | sample Eddworburr2cm_MG_FD_204928 | JGI IMG/M metagenome (GOLD analysis project Ga0316191, IMG submission 204928) | Coastal sediment microbial communities from Maine, United States - Eddy worm burrow 2 cm | ecosystem: Environmental > Aquatic > Marine > Coastal > Sediment | place: USA: Maine...
CGCGCACCGCGCTCACTGCACAAACCGTAATTGCCACCACCGCTATTGGTATGCTCAGCAAGCGCCTGGGGCGCGATAATTACCGCAACGCGAACCAACTGACACGCCTGCTGGGTGACGTAGGCAGCGCCTTCGCCGGCCTGGATTTTGAGATAGAGGGCGCCGAAAACCTGCACCGGCAGCGACCGGCAGTTTTTGTATTCAACCACCAGAGCCTGCTGGACTCCATGGTGCTGTCCCATTTGCTGCGCGAGGACGTGGTCGCACTGTGTAAAGAAGAGATGGCCGACAACCCCGTGGTAGGCCCCCTGCTGCGACAGGTGGACACCATTTTTGTGAAGCGCGACGCACGCGACCAACAGCAGGTGCTGCACCGGGCCATGCAGGTACTGGCCAGCGGGCGCTCTCTGGCCATCGCGCCGGAGGGTACACGCAGCACCCTGGGGGATATACAGCCGTTCAAACACGGCGCGTTTTTCCTGGCGCGCAAGGCGGGCGTACCCCTGGTTCCCATCGTATTGCACAATGTGAAAGACGCGCTGCCCAAAGGGGGCTGGCTGATTCGCCCGGCCACCATTCGCGTGACCGTGCTGCCACCGATACCCGCACAGTCGATTCGCAGCGTACGCCAATCCTGCAGCGAGCTGGAGGAGCGCTATATCCAGCTGTTGGGCGAATCACCTATGGCCGCCCTGCCCTTTGAGCCCAACGCCGTGGCCTGAGTCCGCCACCCGCAGGCGACACAAACTGCTACACTGGACACCATCGTGTAAGCAATGAGGTGTCGTCATGGGTTTGTTGTTGCTGGGCTTGCTGTTGTTTGCGGGAGTACACCTGGTGCCGTCGCTGGCGCCATCATTGAAGGCCAGTTGGCTGGGGCGTTTCGGCGAAGGCGGCTATAAGGGCAGTTTTTCCCTGTTGCTGCTGGTATCCTTCGCCCTGATGATCGGAGGCTGGCGCAGCATAGCGCCCAGCTCCTTATATATTCCCCCTCCCGCACTGCACCTGGTTGCTCTGGCTATAATGGCGCTGGCATTTGTGCTGCTGGTAGTCAGCAATCGCAACTCACGCCTGCGCCGACTGGTGCGTCACCCGCAGCTCACCGGCGTTGCCCTATGGGGCTTTGCCCACCTTCTACTCAATGGTGACAACCGCTCGGTACTGCTTTTCGGCGGGCTATGCGTATGGGCGATTGTGGAAATACTGGCCATCAACCGACGTGACGGCGTGTGGATCAAGACGGATGCGCCGGCCTGGTCTGCCGAACTCGTCACCCTGGTTATCGCGGCGCTGGTCATTGCCGCCACTGTCGCCGCCCATCCCTGGTTGAGCGGCATGCCGGTATTCTAAAAGGCAATGACCGCAGCCGCACCAGAAACAGCAGGAGGATCCCGATGATTGAAATCGCCGGCCTGGACCATATTGTCCTGCGCACATCACGCATGCCAGAAATGCTGCACTTCTACAGTGAGGTACTGGGTTGCCCGATAGAACGGGAATTACCTGCGGAATTCGGCCTGGTGCAATTGCGCGCCGGCAACGCACTTATCGACCTGGTCGCCGTGGACAGCGAACTGGGCCGCGCTGGCGGTGGAGCGCCCACGGGCACGGACAACAATATGGATCACTTTTGCCTGCAGATCAGGGCGCAGCCGGAGGAGCAAATCAGCCAGTATCTAAGGTCCCACAGCATTGAGGTAGGCGCATTTGAGCGGCGCTACGGTGCCCAGGGTTATGGCAACTCCCTCTACCTCAGCGACCCCGATGGCAACACTGTGGAACTGCGCAACCAAATTTAGGCACCCGCTACACCTGTGCTACACTAACCCGTGCTAGAAGTGTCGCATAGCAGCAAGTGCGGGCTTGAGCCAATTAATATAACTTTCAGGGTAGGAATAATACGATGATCAGCAGAAAAATTTTAGGTTTACTGAGCATTTTAGTCGTAACAGCTGCCGTTACCGGTTGCAGCAAGGAAGATATGGATGAAACCAAGGCGTCCATGAAAGAAGCGGCGGAGTCGGTCAGCGAAGCTGCCAGCGATGTCGCCGAAAGTACCGGTGAGGCAGTAGACGCTGCCGTCGAAAAAACCGGCGAGATGGCAGATGATGCCGCTGACAGCATGCACGCCATGGCGGACCAGGCAGGCGATGCAGCCGACGATGCCATGGACGCAGCCGGCGAGATGGCGGATGACGCCACGGATGCCGCCAGCGACGCCATGGATGATGCCGGTGATGCCATGGGCGAAGCCGCTGACAAGGCCAGCGATGCTGTAGACGATGCCGCTGACAAGGCCAGCAAGGCAATGGAAGGCTAAACTCAATTCCATGCAGGTCCCCGCCCATTCGGCGGGGACCCACTTACCACCCCCGATTCTCAAGCTCATCCCGGCGATAACTATGTGCGCCATCTTACAACCAACGAACTAACACAATATGCCCAGGGCTCTGCGCTATCTACTCGCGCTCCTGCTGGGTTGCCACAGCGGCCTGCAGGCGTCCGACAAGAACCCATGGACGGTAGTGGCCTATTTCGAAAATGACCTGTTCACCAATACCGACGAAAGCTACACCAATGGCGTGCGCCTGTCCTGGATATCACCGGACGTGGGATCCTATGAGCGCGATCCACGCCTGCCGCGCGCCATAGAGAAGATCAACGACCGGCTGCACTTCTTTCACGACATGAACACGCGCAACTGCTCGGATAAGGGGGCTGAGCCGGATACCTGCCTGCAGCGCAACCTTGTAATCAGCGTGGGCCAGCTGATGTTTACCCCTGAAGACTTTCGCGCAACCGAACTGATCAAGGACGACCGGCCTTACGCCGGCTATCTCTACAGTACCTTCGGTTACCATACGCGAGATAACAACCAGCTGGATACTATTGAGGTATCTTTCGGGGTGGTGGGTCCCGCTTCCAGGGCAGAGCAGACCCAGGATTTTATTCACCACCTGCGCGACATACCGGTGTTCAAGGGCTGGGAAAACCAGTTGCATAACGAGCCGGTGTTCCAGTTGCTTTATGAACACAAGGAACGCGCGCTGTCGGGCCGGTTAGCGCCCAACTGGAAAACACCTCGCTGGCTGCCTAAGGACTGGCATCCCCGGCAGGACCTCATAGTCCATGCTGGCACCAATCTGGGTAACGCCATGACCTATGCGAACCTGGGCTTTGAATATCGCATCGGCTTGGGCCTGCCCAACGACTTCGGCTCTGCAGCGCTGCGTCCTGGCGGCGATAACTCCGCACCCGGGAGAGGCGATCCGCGATCAGACGATGACAGCAATCCTCGCCCCATCAATAAGAAAAGCAGCTTGCACTTGTTTGCCTCTTTCGACGGCCGTGCGGTAGCGCGCGATATTTTCCTGGACGGCAATACTTTTCGCAACAGTCACAGCGTCGATAAAAAATACTTTGTGGGCGATATGTCAGTGGGTATGGGTCTGATTTATCACCGCTGGAAAGTCTCGGTAGCACGGGTCTGGCGCTCCGAAGAATTCGACGGACAGGACGAGCCACACCAGTTCGGCTCCGTCTCTTTTTCCTACAGCTACTGACAGCTGCCTCCCTGACCCGGCATTGAATCAGCGGGTAAGGGCGCGATGCATGGTGCCATGGGTGCAAGGAAAAGCGATAGGGCTATAGCCAATACCCGCAGGGATCGTGCTCCATGCACACGTTTTGGGCTACACTTAAATGCCGCGCAATTTGAATAGTGAAAGGGCTTTATTATGGCCAAAAAAACTTCCCTGAAACGCAAAAAAGACCGCTCGCTATCCAGTGGCCTGACTTATACCGCCACGGAATTCAGGTCCATGTGTAAAAAAAAGCCACACCGCATTGGCATCGTGGCCGAGGGTGACTCCTGGTTTGCCTATCCCAGGAAATGGATTGCAGCAGGGCCAGACACCAACATCATCCATCATATCGCCGACAAGGTCGCCGATACCGACAAGGTAAACCTCCTCAGATTGGCTTCAAACGGTGACGAAGCAGTTAATATGACCAGCGGCAAACAGATGAAGGCGCTGTACAAAATACTGAAGAACAATCGTGAGCACATAAAAATAGTGCTGTTTTCCGGAGGAGGCAACGATATTGTCGGCAGGGATGACATGCTGCCGCTGCTGCATGAATACGAGGAAGGCATGACCGCGCTGGACTGCGTCAATGCTGAGCGTTTTCAGCGCAAGCTTGAATCCATCATGCTCGCTTATCATCGACTCATCGACTTGTGCAGCGATATCGTACCCGACGCAAAAATCGTTACTCATACCTATGACATACCAAAGCCCGAAAACAGTGGCGCGGAGTTTTTCTGGGGGCTGATCAAGACCAAACCCTGGGTATATCCCTACCTGAAGCGCAAAAAAATCCCCGAGGCATTTCACCTGCCCATAATGCAACATATGCTGGGGAACTTTGGCAAAGAGTTGATAAAACTGGGGGCAGCACCCGCGACCCGGGATCACATTATTGTAGTGGATACCCAGGGCACCCTGCGGCCGGGCCACAATACCGACTGGCTCAACGAGATTCACCCGTCGGGGCCGGGATTCAAGCGCGTCAGCAAAAAGATCTATCGGCAGATGCGGGGAATCGACAAGGGTTTACCCGCATGGTAAGCCGGGGCCATCACGGGCGCCGCGTGCAACGCCCACCGGGGAGCATGAATGGCCCGGTAAGGTTCTACTCTACCACAGCACACCCGACGGAGGCTGGTAACTGTCCAGTACCCGCATGTAGTTGGAACGCAGGAAGGCCGCCGAGTCGGTGGCATTGCGCTGGCTGATACTGCCTTTGAGCTGCTCCACCGATTCGTATTCATGCTCTTCCATCCACTCCTGTACTGCGCGCAGTACCATGGCCAGGTGCCCCGGTCCCCGGCGCAGCAATGCGCTGCACATATGCGTGACATCCGCGCCGGCCAGCAGGGCCTTGAGTACATCCCGGGCATTGTGTATGCCGCCGGTTATCGCCAGGGAGCAATCGATACGCCCATGCAGTATGGCGATCCAGCGAATGCGCATCAGTGATTCTTCCGAGGTAGACAATTCCAGTTTCGGCACAACCTCCAGTGTCTCCAGGTCAATGTCCGGCTGATAAAAACGGTTGAACAGCGCAAGTCCACTGGCTCCAGCCTGCTGAAAACGCTGAGCAACATGCACCACCGAGCTGAACTGGGAAGAGAGTTTCATGGTCACAGGGATGCTGATCTGACTGTGCAGCGACTGCAGTATTTCCACGTAGCGGTCCTCTACCTCGCTGCCGGACTCCTTACAGGACGCGGGAATATAGTACACATTCAGTTCCAGCGCATCGGCACCAGCTTCCTGTAATGCCGTGGCATAGCTCACCCAACCTCCGGGTGTAGTACCATTGAGGCTGGCAATCACCGGGATCTCCAGGCTGTTCTTAAGCGCCGTCAGGTGTTCCAGGTATTTTTCCTCGTAGCTCATATACCCTTCAGGGATAGGGTGAAAACTATCCGCCTCGGCATGACCCAGCGACTGCTGATGAAAGAAACGCGCCAGCGTGGCATCCTCCTCCTCAATCTTCTCCTCAAACAGGGAGTGCATTACCAGCGCGCCCGCCCCGGCATCCTCCAGTCGGCGCGCCGAATCCAGGTGCTTGCTCAGTGGCGAGGATGATGGCACCAACGGGTTTTTCAATGTCAGCCCCAGGTAACGGGTGGATAAATCGACCATGTTCAAACCTCCCCTTCGGGTGTTGCTGCCGGCGTTGCGGCACTGACTTTGGCGGCGGCCTTGACCTGCGCCACCTCTTCACTGTCACTCCAGTCCAGCTGCGACAACTGTTTATAAAAATTGTAACGGTGCGAGACAAACTTCTGCTCTTGTGCAACCAGCGCCTCGGCCACATCGGGCTGTGTGTGCCATAACATGTTGAAACGTGTCTCCGATTGCACATAGTCGCGGTAGGGAATACTGGGGGGTTTGGAATCCAGTTTCAGTGGCGGCTTGCCCAGCGGAATATTCTCCGGGTTAAAACGGAATAGCGGCCAGTGACCACTGTTAACCGCCATATCCTGCTGGTGATGATTGCGGCTCATATCCACACCGTGAGCGATGCACGGCGAGAAGGCAATGATCAAAGAGGGACCCGGATGAGCCTCCGCCTCCAGGAATGCGTTCAGTGTTTGCGTATCCTTGCCGCCATACGCCACACGGGCCACATAGACATTCTCGTAATCCATGGCCAGCAATGCCAGGTCCTTCTTACCGGTACGCTTGCCGCCGGAGGAGAATTTGGCTACCGCGCCCCGCGGCGTGGCCTTGGACGTCTGGCCACCGGTATTTGAATAGACCTCGGTGTCCAGCACCAGCAGGTTGACATCCTCTCCAGAGGCCAGCACATGATCCACGCCGCCGTACCCTATGTCATAGGCCCAGCCGTCGCCACCCACTATCCACACACTCTTGCGACAGAGATTTTCACTCAGTGAGCGCAGGTTGCGCGCCTGGGTGGAATCAATCCCGTCTAATGCCATATCGAGTTGTTTCACCCGCTCGCGCTGCTCGTAAATTCCGGCTTCGTCGCGCTCATCCGCCTCGAGAATCGCCTGCACCAGGCCGGCATCCAGTTGTGCCGCCAGTTCCACCAGCAGTTCCCGCGCCATTTCCCGCTGCTTATCCACCGCCAGGCGCATGCCCATGCCAAACTCGGCATTGTCCTCGAACAGCGAGTTACACCATGCGGGTCCACGGCCGTCCGGGGTGGTGGTCCAGGGCGTAGTGGGCAGGTTACCGCCGTAAATGGAAGAGCACCCGGTGGCGTTGGCTACCAGCATACGATCGCCAAATAACTGCGAGGCCAGTTTCACGTAGGGCGTTTCACCGCAGCCGACACAGGCCCCGGAGAATTCGAACAGCGGCTGTAAGTTCATCGCACCGGCAATGGTATTGGTTTTCAGCTGGCTGCGATCAAACTCCGGCAGGGTCAGGAAAAAATCCCAGTTGTCGCGCTCCTGGGCCCGCAGCTCGGGCTGGGGCGCCATGTTAAGCGCCTTGCGGCTGCTGTTGGATTTGTCGCGAATAGGACAGATATCCACACACAGGGTGCAGCCGGTGCAATCCTCAGGCGCCACCTGGTAACTGATGTGGTGACCTTCCGGGTAGCCCTTGGCCTTGACCGGCACGGACTTGAAGTTAGCCGGGGCATTTTTCAGCTGGGACTCGTGAAACACCTTGGAGCGTATGGCACTGTGGGGACAAACGAAAGGGCACTTGCCACACTGGGTACAGATATCGCTGTCCCAAACCGGTATTTCCAGCGCCAGATTGCGTTTTTCGTATGCGGCGGTTCCCAGCGGGAAACTGCCGTCATCGGGCATCTGGCTAACCGGGATCATATCGCCGCGACCGGCGATGATTTCCGCCGTTACCTGCTGCACGAAAGCAGACGCCCTGTCTGTCAGTCGCGCAGCGGACTGTAGCGTGCCCACCGCAGCACCCGCCGCAACCTGATGCAGGCAGGCCAGAGTCTCGTCGATAGCCTTGAAATTGAGCTCGGTAATACGACGGCCCTTGCGACCGTAGGTTTTCTGGACCGCATCCTTGATTGACGCAATGGCCTGTTCCGGGGGCAGGATGCCGCTGATCGCGAAAAAGCAGGTTTGCATAATGGTGTTGATGCGTTTACCCATGCCGCTGCGCTGAGCCACACCATAGGCATCGATGCAGTACAGCTTAATGTCCTTGTCCTTGATTTCCTGCTGTATCGTGGCAGGCAAGGTATCCCAAACCATCTCGGGTCCCGTCGGGGAATTCAGCAGGAACACCGCACCCTTGCGCGCATAGGCCAGCACGTCGTACTTCTCGAGAAAGGTCGGCTGATGACAGGCGACAAAGCTGGCATCGCCGTTGCCGATCAGGTAACTCGACCTGATGCGGTTGGGGCCGAAGCGCAGGTGGGAGATGGTAACCGCACCTGATTTCTTCGAGTCATAAACAAAATACCCCTGGGCGTAAAGATCAGTGCTCTCACCAATTATTTTGATACTGTTCTTGTTGGCGCTGACGGTACCGTCACTGCCCAGCCCGTAGAACACTGCCTGGAAGGTCTCATCGTGAGCCGAGGTGCGCAGGTCTTCATCCCAATCCAGGCTGGTATGGCTGAGGTCGTCTTGGATACCTATCGTAAAGTGATTCTTCGGTTGCGCCTGTTGCAGCTCCCGATAAACTGCCACGATCATTCCCGGGGTAAACTCCTTGGAAGAAAGGCCGTAACGGCCGCCAATGACCCTGGGCATAACCGCGAAGCGGCTGTCATCGGACATCGCATCCTGGGCCAATGCGGTAACAACATCCTTATACAGCGGCTCGCCATCGGAACCTGGCTCCTTGGTACGATCCAATACTGCGATGGCCCGCACGGTGGTTGGTAAAGCCGCGAGCATCAATTCGGGGGCGAAGGGGCGATACAGGCGCACTTTCAACACCCCAACGCCCTCCTCCATGGCATTCAGGTATGCCGCCGTCTCGTGTACCGCCTCCGCTCCCGAGCCCATCAGTATAATCACCCGCTGTGCATCGGCCGCGCCCTCGTATTCGAACAGCTGATACTGCCTACCCGTCAGCTGTGCGAAACGGTCCATCGCGCCCTGCACCAGCGCGGGTAGCTGGCTGTAGTAAGGATTGACGGTTTCCCGCGCCTGAAAATAGACGTCGGGGTTCTGGGAGCTGCCGCGCAATACCGGGTGTGCCGGTGACAGCGCGCGCTGACGATGGGCCTCTACCCAGGTATCGTCAATCATCTCGCGCACCACTTCGCGGGTTACTTCGACGAGTTTCGCGACCTCGTGGGAAGTGCGGAAGCCGTCAAAAAAATGCAGGAAGGGCACCCGGCTTTGCAAGGTGGCACTCTGGGCGATCAGCGCCAGGTCCATCACCTCCTGGGGACAGTTGGAGCTGAGCATGCCGTAGCCGGTCTGTCGGGTGGCCATGACATCCGAGTGGTCGCCGAAGATGGACAAACCCTGGCAGGCCAGTGAGCGCGCGGCTATATGGAATACGGTGGGTGTGAGCTCGCCGGCGATCTTGTACATGCTGGGAATCATCAGCAACAAGCCCTGGGAAGCGGTGAACGTGGTAGACAAAGCCCCCGCCTGCAGCGCGCCGTGGATTGCACCCGCGGCTCCCGCCTCGCTTTGCATCTCCACCACCCTGGGTATGGCACCCCAGAGGTTGGTTTTGCCAGCGGCCGACCATTCATCGGCGAATTCACCCATATTGCTCGAGGGTGTGATCGGGTAAATGGCGATCACTTCATTGGTAAGGTGCGCTATGGTCGCGGCGGCCTGGTTGCCGTCGATAGTGAGGGTACCTGTTTTTTCCATGGACTGAATCCTGCGATCATCAAATGCCGACCCGATAACTATAGTTGCAATCGGTGCTTACGGTATTGATCAGAATCAGTCTTGTGCCTTACAGTCCCTCGACTCCCAAAATGTTCGCCCTGCTACACTCACGGCGCTGTATTTCCAAAGCCTGGTAGGATTCGCTCTCGTAAAAGGACTGCATGCAGGCTAGGGACGGAAACTCCACCAGGATCAGGCGGCTGGGCTGGTAATTCCCTTCCAGGACAAGAAACTGGCCACCGCGCGCGAGATAGCGCGCACCCGCGGCTTCCAGCAGCGGGCGCACTGCCAGGGAGTAGCGCAGGTAGAGTTCAATATCGAAAACTTCCAGGTCAACTATTGCATAGGCTGCCATATAGTCTCCCAACAACGCTTCTTATTATTGGATCAACATACCCGAGCCGTCGTAAAATAAATTGTCCTGAGTCAACAAAAGCGATGAACGGGGCCGTCAGAACTGCCCGAAGTCAGGGCATGGCCTGGGAATCATAGCTGAAACGCTGCTGCAGCTTGACGCGCCAGGGCTTCCCGCCCACCTCCACATAGGGATAAATCAGGTAATTCAGGGGCATGTGGGCGCTGGCTGAGGACAGTACCAGGTCGCGCCCGGTAGTAAAATGAATACGATCTGCCGGTTGCGTGCCGTAATACAGTTCACGCTTTTCCGGGTGCTTGGCCGCTTCGGACGCATCGATGGGCACCCAGCCCTGCTGCGGCAGGTAGAATTCCACCCAGCAATGATAGCCACCGACCTCCCCGGCCGGTCTATCCTCCGGGATGGGGAAACCGATCTCAAAACGCGCGGGTATCCCCTCTGTGCGGGCCAGGGAAATAAACAGGGCGTGAAAGTCGGTGCAATTACCGTAACGTTCGCTGCAGGCCCAGAAGGTATCGCCGTTGCCCCAGCCGCTACCGACCTTCTTGTACTCCACGTTATCTACTACCCAGTCATAAATTGCCCGGGCGGTGGCCTGCGGAGAATCGTCTGCACGCATGGCGTGGATCTCCTGGAGAATCGGCTGCAGTACCTCGTGGCCCACCGGTACCAAGGTATTGGGCGCGAGATATTTCTCCCTGTCAGCGGCGTCCAGGGGCTGCACCTGGCCCGCGACAACCCTGTCGCGGCTCACTTCCCACGTCATCGTCACCTGGATGGGCGCATTGACATTGGCCGGGCGATGCACGCGATAGTAGCGGTTACCATAGCGCTCCTCTATACCGGTCTCTCCCGGCAGGGAAGACTCAATCGACTGCTTCAGGATACGTTGGCTGCTATCCTCTACGGGCAGAGGGAGGAAGATATCCACCGCTTCATTGCTGGGGAATTCACCTGCCAGCACTTCATAGGAAAAACTGAAACTGCGACTCCCGGCGCTGCTGGCCATAGCTGGCCCAGCGGCTACAGCCCATACCAAACTCAAGATGTATAAGATTTTCACCGTCAATCCCCGGTACTTGGACAACAAACTGAAACAGGCACTAGGCCTGGGGCTTAACCAGGCATTTTTCCCCGGTAGCCTGTTTCGCATAGACCTTCATCGCCTCAGGTGACAACACCTCAGCCAGTGATATGCGCTGCGTGTAGTGGCTGGCGAAAGTTGTCTTGATCTCGGCCGCCACCCGGGCGCGCATCGCCATTACCGTTTCCATGCCGGCACGCTGTAAAAATGGCGTCAGCAACCAGCCTCCCAGCCCCCAGCTGAAGCCAAAATTACGCTTGAGCAGGGTTGGACCGCGATCCAGTCCGCCATAGATATAGACCTGCTTGTACACGTCGGATCCATAGCGATTGTATTCTTTCATATCCCTTACAGCCGCAGCTTCCATGCAAGTCAGTATCGAATCAGCCAATTCACCGCCGCCGGTGGCGTCAAAGGCCAGTGTTGCCCCGGTCGTCGCCAGGGCTTCAGTAAGATCGCTGTGAAAACTTGCCGACGACGAATTGACCACGTATTTGGCGCCGATATCGCGCAGAATGGTTTCCTGTTCTGTTTTGCGCACGATATTTACCAGGTCGATGCCATCGGCAATACAGACCTTGTTCAACATTTGCCCCAGGTTGGACGCCGCGGCCGTATGGACCAGGGCTGTGTGATTTTCAGCGCGCATGGTGGCCACCATACCCAGTGCGGTCATCGGATTGACGAAACAGGAGGCGCCTTCCTCCGCGGTCGTTCCCGCCTGCAACTCGATGCACTGGAAAACCTTGACACAGCGGTACTGTGCGTACATCTCGCCGCCCACCATACCCACTGTTTTTCCCAGCAGCGCCTGGGCTGCGTCGCTGGAACCCGCGGCTACCACAGTACCCGCACCCTCGTTACCCACCGGCAGGGATTGACCCACCCTGCCCGCCACATACTCCACCATTCCCGCCGCTATATCCGCCGTCATAACCGGCTGCTCCGCGCTACCGGAAAATCGTGCGGTAGACATGTCCGCTGGAGCCAGCAGTAGCGCCAGGTCAGATGGATTAATCGGGGTTGCCTCCACTTGTACCAGCACCTCATCGGCCGCCGGTGCTGGAAATTCCACCTCCTGTAAAGATAATTCCAGGGTATTGTCTTCTCGAACAAGTGAGCGTAGCTGCAAGCCGGTGTAGGTCATGGGATAGATACTTCCGTCGCGTATGAATGGAGGCCGGAAATTATACACGAGACCTGCGCCGGTTGTTCCACGTACCGTGCAGGGTTACTCAATGCAACGCAAATCGCTATAATCGCGCGTCTACTTACAACAACTATCAGAGCGCCCAATGTCACTGTTTGACAAAGATAATGCCCCCCTTGATGACAAAGAGGCCCTGGCCCATCACATTGCAACCGCCCTTGCGGTGCCCACTCCCAGTGGCCTGGAGCTGGAGCTGCCTTATCGGATAGTCAAACGCCTGTTCAACCCGCTGATTATTGGCGCCGATAACATCCCTGAGCAGCCCTGCCTGTTTGTTGGCAACCATTCCCTGTTCGCCCTGGACGGCTGGGTGCTGGGGCCGGTGTTCAACAAGGAACTGGGGCGTTTCGTGCGCGGACTGGGAGACAAATTCCTGTTCTCCTCCCCCGCGATCGGCGAGCGCATACTGAAAACCGGCGCGGTAATGGGGCACCCCGAGGTATGCAGCGCACTGATGAAGGACGGCCGGGATCTCATCGTATTTCCCGGCGGCGCACAGGAAGCGGTTAAACCGACCAGTGAACTGTATGAACTGAAATGGAAGGAGCGCTACGGCTTTGTCAAACTGGCGGCCAAGCACGGTTACACCATCATGCCCTTTGGCTCTGTTGGCCCGGACGAGTTCTACAGCCACTACATCGAGGGCCGCGACCTGCCGGACTCAGCCCCGGGTAAAATACTCAAAAGGCTGGGCCTGATTACGGATGACTTTCGCAGCGACATCATGCCGCCCTTGCCACTGGGCGCGCTGGGCACACCCTTTCCGAAACCCCAGCGCTGCTATGTGGGCTTCGGCGAACCCATAGACCTGAGCCAATACAAGGGCCGAACCCCCACCCCCAAGCAGCAGAAGAGCATTCGCGCAGAAGTCGCAGAGCAGATCGAGACACAACTGGCTGAACTGCTGTTTACCCGTGCACAGAACCGCGGCAAAGACGGCCTGCTGCGCAAAATACTGACGCTCTGAAGACCCGCAGTTTTCCGCACAACGCTATTAACGCTCTGACGCGGCACCGCCCGCCACAGGGGGCGTATACCAGATCGCCGAAGACCAGGCGCGCTCCTGGATCACTGGCCGGTGCGTGTCTTCGCAACACGCCTCGAAGCCCTCGCCAATAGTCGCCGGGTCACTGCAATTCACCGCTGCGGCGGCACACATGCGCTGGCTCCAGCGACAGGTAGGATTCTCGATGACACGGGAGTAGTAATAGGCGTGCTGCTCGGGATTGAACTCTTCATCTACCCACACGGCACACAATTGGGCAAAACCCGCGCCGCTGGTCTGGCAGCTCGAGGTGTCCACCGTGGCGCCATTATTGGCATCGCCGGCCACATCAAACACGCGCTCGCGACGCTCGCCACTATCATCGATCCAGCCTTTGATAATCTGAATACGCTGCAAGGGCGTTCCGGGGCTGTCCAGGGTGCCGTTGTCCTGCGCGGCGATCACCAGGAAGCCGGGGTCCTGGTCACCACTGGCGGCGGGCAGGTCGCCTCCCATGGGTACACCGCTGGCATAGGCCATGGCAATGCGTTGCGGTGCGGCGCACAGTTGCGCATCGAAATTCCAGCCGCCGAAAAAACGACTGACAAT
>Ga0316191_10002387_pt1 | contig 13636 bp, 10 predicted proteins | sample Eddworburr2cm_MG_FD_204928 | JGI IMG/M metagenome (GOLD analysis project Ga0316191, IMG submission 204928) | Coastal sediment microbial communities from Maine, United States - Eddy worm burrow 2 cm | ecosystem: Environmental > Aquatic > Marine > Coastal > Sediment | place: USA: Maine...
GAATATCCAGGAACTTGGCGCAATTATGGAACATGATATCGATGTCAAGATTCTCCTGATGAACAATGGTTATCTGGGAATGGTCCGGCAGTGGCAAACCCTTTTTTACGATGGCCGCTATGCCGGGACCCCAATGAAAAATCCTGACTTCGGGGCCATTGCCGGCGCCTACGGCATCCCCTATCTAAAGGTCACTGAGCTGGATCAAGTCGCCGATGCCATAAAAACGGCGGCCGAGCACAAAGGTGCTTTTATGGTGGAATTTTTGTGTGACCCCAGTGAGATTATCTTGCCGATGGTGCCGGCCGGCGGCGGCATTGCAGATATGATCGTATCCAAATAAATGGGAGGAACCAATGGTGACCGCAACACAAACAAAACGACGCGCCATCCTGATTTTTACGCTGAACCGTTCGGGTGTTCTCAACAAAATTGCCATGCTGATCCGCAGAAAAATGCGAAATGTCGATACCATCACGGCCTGCGCGACCCAGCAACCCGGCATAAGCCGCATGACCATTACCCTGCGGGAAGATAGTGACGATAAGACGCTTCAGGTGATTAAACAGATAGAAAAATTAACCGAAGTTATCTCTGCCAGGGAATTGGACACCGATCAGAGTTTTTGGCGCGAGGTGGCGATTGTAAAATTTGAGGCCGATGATGTGCATCTTGAACAGCTTGGCAAAAACCATACCTTTGAAATCCTCGCCCGTCAAAACAACGCGGTATTTGTGGCACAGGTGGCGGGAACCTCCCAAATAATAGATAGTTTCATGCAGGAAATCGGGGAAGACAAAATCATTGAAGTAGCGCGGTCCGGATTTACGGCTCTGGAAAAGTAGGGCTGCTAAATAAATATCTGGATTTAAACTAAATACAGGACATATACAAGTGATCGAAGATAAATTGGTGGACCATTATAATCAAAATGAAATTAAACGCAGACGGACCTTTGGAATAATCAGTCATCCCGATGCCGGCAAAACCACCCTGACGGAGAAACTCCTCCTGTTCGGCGGCGCTATTCAACAGGCCGGTGCTGTTAAGGCCAGACATGCCGCCCGACATGCCACCAGTGATTGGATGTCGATTGAAAAGGAACGCGGCATTTCCGTTACAACTTCTGTAATGAAATTCAATTACCGGGATTTTGAGATCAACCTTCTCGACACACCCGGCCATCAGGATTTTTCAGAAGATACCTACCGGGTATTGACCGCCGTGGACAGCACCTTGATGGTGATCGACAATGCAAAGGGTGTGGAGCCCCAGACCGAAAAACTCATGGAAGTCTGCAGAATGCGCAATACCCCGATAATTACCTTCATCAACAAACTTGACCGCGAGGGAATGACGCCGCTGGATATCCTTGGTGACATCGAGGAAAAGCTGCAGATTGAATGTACACCACTTTCCTGGCCGATCGGCATGGGCAAACGCTTTAAAGGTGTATATAACCTATTTTACAAACAACTGCATCTTTTCAGGCCCGGCCGGGACACTCTTGGCCCGGAAGGGATTGTGATTCAGGACCTGTCCGATCCTGCCCTGGATGAACTTCTGGGGAGTCAGGCCGACGAACTGCGCGATGACATCGAGTTGCTTGAGGGCGCGGCAAATCCGTTTGATATGGGTGATTATTTAAAGGGCAGCCAGACACCGGTTTTTTTTGGTAGTGCCATCAACAATTTCGGCGTCAAAGAGATGCTGGATGCATTTGTAGAAATGGCCCCCCACCCGGGCTCACGCACCGCCGTCTCCCGTGAGGTTTCGCCCTACGAAAAACCATTTTCAGGTTTTGCCTTTAAGATACAGGCCAACATGAACCCCGCTCACCGGGACAGGATTGCGTTTATCCGGATCTGTTCCGGGAAATTTAACAGGGGAATGAAGGTCGTTCACCACAGGATCGGAAAAGAGGTCGCCTTTGCCAATGCGACCATCTTCATGGCCCAGGATCGGGAGAACGTGGCGGAGGCGTTCCCCGGGGATATTATTGGTATCCATAACCACGGAACCATAAAAATCGGGGATACGTTTACTGAAAAAGAATGTTTGAAATTCAGCGGCATCCCGAATTTCGCTCCTGAACATTTCAGACGGGTTCGCCTTAAAAATCCGCTAAAAGCCAAGCACCTTCAGAAAGGATTGATTCAGCTTTCGGAAGAAGGCGCTGTTCAGGTTTTCAAGCCGCTTATGGGAAATGATTATATCCTGGGGGCGGTCGGTGTCCTCCAGTTTGAGGTGACCATTGCCCGCCTCAAGGCAGAATATGGTGTAGATGCTTCATATGAGCCTGTGGATTTTTCTGTGGCACGCTGGATCGAGACTGGTGACCGCAAAAAAATGGCTGAATTTGAAAAAAAGAACCTGGCCAACCTGGCAAGAGATGCCCAAGGGCGCCTGTCCTTTCTGACCACCAGTGAGTGGCAGCTGGACTTCTGCATGAAAGAATGGCCGGAAGTAGACTTTTTCAAAACACGGGATATTAACTAAGAGAATAGATTTATGGCCATAATCGGTATGCGGGATATGTGCTGGGGATTCGGTGGCCCCCCGCTGCTTGAGAATATAACGCTTCAGATCGAAAAAGGCGAACGGGTATGCCTTATCGGTCGCAACGGCGTGGGAAAGTCCAGCATGCTGAAGCTTTTCAGCGGTGAACTTTTCCCCGACAGCGGCACTGTCTGGCGTCAGCAGGGCATCACCGTTGCGGCCCTTGAACAGGATGTCCCGCCGGGATTCGACGGCACGATTTTCGAAGTTGTTGCCGAAGGCCTCGGTGAAACGGGCCGCGTGCTGGCCGAACACAATCGGATCAACAGAAATTCAGCGTCCCATGTCACAACCAAACCGTCAAAGAGACGGGATGAACTTCAGCATAGGCTGGAGTCCGGCGACGGCTGGACGCTTTTAAATCAGATCGAAAACGTTCTGTCACGAACCCGGCTGAATCCTGAGGATATGTTCGCCGGCCTTTCAGCGGGCATGAAACGGCGTACGCTTTTTGCACGCGCGCTGGCCTGCAACCCGGACCTGCTCCTGCTGGATGAACCCACCAACCATCTGGATATCGATACCATTATTTGGATGGAAAAATTTATCCTGCGCTACGTTAAAACCCTGCTCTTTGTCACCCATGACCGGGCTTTTCTGCAAAATGTCGCCGGCAGGATCATGGAACTGGACCGCGGCAGGCTGGTTTCCTATGACTGCAATTACACCACATATCTAAAGCGCAGACAGGCAGCTTTGGATGCCGGGGAAAAGCAAAATTACGTATTCGACAAAAAACTCTCACAGGAGGAAGCCTGGATCCGAAAAGGCATCAAGGCTCGCAGAACCAGAAACGAAGGACGCGTCAGAAGCCTGGAAAAGATGCGCGCAGCCTACCGGGCCCGCCGCGGAAAAATCGGAGATGTCAGGCTGCAGGCCCAGGAAGCAGAACGGACCGGAAAGCTTGTTATCGAGGCCAAAGCAGTGAGTTTCTCCTATCGACAAACCCCTATCGTGCGGGACCTTTCGACAGTCATCATGCGCGGGGACAAGGTGGGCATCATGGGTCCCAACGGTGTCGGCAAGACGACCCTGCTGAGAATCCTTTTAAAGAAAATCAGCCCGGAGGCGGGCAGTGTCCGTCACGGCACCCATCTCCAGGTGGCCTATTTTGACCAGCTCCGGGCCCAGTTGGATGAACAAAAGACCGTTCAGCAAAACATCGCCGAAGGCAACGACTTTATCATTTTTAATGATCAGAAACGCCATGTCATCAGCCATCTTCAGGATTTTCTCTTCTCACCGGACAGATGCCGCACGCCGGTTTATGTTCTTTCGGGCGGAGAAAGGAACAGACTGATGCTGGCCAAACTTTTTGCCAAGCCTGCCAATGTGCTTGTGCTGGACGAACCCACCAACGATCTCGATGCCGAAACCTTGGAACTTTTAGAGGAGCTTCTCGTCGAATACCGGGGAACTCTTCTGTTGGTCAGCCATGACCGGGCCTTTTTAAACAATGTGGTTACAAGCACCATCGTCTTTGAGGCAGACGGGCGGGTGACCGAATACGCCGGCGGGTACGATGACTGGTTGATCCAGAAACCGAAAAGAAAAGAACCGCCTACCCCGCCAAAAAATGGCGGTAAAAAAGTCCGGCAAAAACCCATACTTCATAAACCGGCTAAGCTGGGGTATATGCAAAAACGGGAACTTAATGATCTGCCCCAAATGATCGACGCCCTGGAATCCAGCCAAAAAAAACTGTTTGAGACCATGTCCGATCCCTTGTTTTATAAAAAAAGCAAAGAGGAGATTGCCCGGGCGAAAGCGCATCTCGATCATGTTGAAAATGAAATCGAGACGGCCTACCTTCGCTGGGAGGAACTTGATAGTATGGGGGAAGATTGAAAAAATGAACATCGAACGCCCAACATCGAATTTTGAATGGGAAAAGATGAAGAAACAGAAATAGTCATTCAGGGTTTGACATCAGTCTTTTGACAACCAATGAAGTTAAATTGGGGAAGCGGAGCGACTTCCTTATTCGATGTTCAACGTTGGACGTTCGATGTTCGACGTTCAACTTTCCAAAACAACTGCGCTTATGGCCTTCGTCAGTCTCAGCGATACCCGGCCCATGGCGGGGGTGACCCCGGTTTGGGCTTGTCACCATAGAAAAGGTCATCCATCAGCGAAAACAGTCTGCGTGCCCATTTGTTGCGCACCACCAGCGATATAACGGCACGGTGGGGAAATGTACGCGCATGGCTCCAGGGGCACACCCGCATACAAACGTTGCAGTCGGTGCCGACCTTCCCCCAATAGCCGAAGCACGTCTCAGCATTCAGCTTCCATCTCTCAGTGCCGTTGAACTCAAGTCGATCTCCAGCGGGAATAGAACCGGAGGGACAGCAGTGCGCGCATTTTTTGCAAAAGCTGCAAAAATCCTCGACACCGATATCCACCGGATTATCGGCAACCAGAGGCAGATCGGTGGTCACGGCAAAAATTCTGACCCGCGGGCCCAGTTCTTTGGTAATCAGATATCCAAAACGGCCCATTTCCCCCAAACCGGCGTCTACGGCGGCGGGCACCAGCAACAGATCATAGTGGCGGCTGTGGTTAGCCGTGGCGGAATACCCCAGATTCGCAAGGTATGCGGCCAGTTGGGTTGATATCCAGGCCCCCTTTGAATAACTGAGGGCGCTTTCCGCCACACTGGGGGTATGGGGGGCGGTGCAGACCATTACCCGGTCCATCTCCACCGCAAAAACAATGGCATAGGGATGTTCAACTGCGATTTCCTCACCCCACTGGTCCCAGTTTTCATAGAATATTTCCCCCCGATGGGAATATACCCACAGGGGGTTTGTCTTCGCAACCCCCACCACGCCAGCCCCGAGATGCCGCACAAATCCCTTGATCCGCAAGGTAGCCTCTGCGGGGCTCACAGCTGAATGCTTATCTTCGCTTGCATTCGCCGCCGGGCTATGGCTTTCCGGCTTTCCGAAATGGGGTGGAATCGAAAATGCCGCCGTCATCGCCGAAACATTGGATGTCCCGCCGGGACGATCGATGTTGCCGGGGATCCCTAGCAGGCCACCTGCTTTTCTTCTTTCCGAATCCATTTTTTCCAGTTCGGGATGGGTGCAATAAAATTCTTTATATTGAGCGGAGTCGGGTCGCAGGGTACGCTCCCGGGCAAAAACCTGCTCCCGTTCATCAAATCGCTGAACCGGGCCGACGGCATGGCCTTCAGCACCTTTGAGCGCCCTTTGATTCGGACCGGTGCGGCGGTAAAAGAAATAAATCACGGCGCCTGCTGCCATCCAGACGCTCACCAGCACCAGCTTGCCTGCAAAATGGGAAAAAAAGCCCAGGGTGTAAAGGGCGTAGATGCAAATCTCTATTGCAACCAGCAAACCGCAGAGGATACCGGCCATCATAGCGGCTCTAAGTTCGTTTTCCTTTAAACTGGTGATGAGAAAACCAAGGGTGAATAGGACGATGCCGATCACCAATACGGCCTGAACGATCAACAAAAAATATATCATCGTCGGGACTCCTATAACGGGTTGCAGCTGGATTGGTGAAAATTACCCGTAATATGTGCTCCATATTTTATCCCAGTTTTATTCCAATCTACGGGTAAATGGTGTCAGGTTTCGGGCGTCAGGAAGGCGAGTCGCAAAAGCCTGAACACTGACACATGAAACCTTCAGCTTCTGACAACATGTTGTCAGAAAAAGGCCCTTAAGGGCCTAATTACTATTGAGGCATAACTGTGTCAACTCCAGTCGTGGGGCTGCAGGCAATGTCAAAGTCAACTATAGCTGATCTATAGAGATGCAATGAGATTTCCCGGATTTGGAATTTACATGATTTCCATAAAGCTTTGAGCCGGCATGGCGTGCTCCCGACTCCCTGCAATTAGAACAAAGTTTATCTGACCCATGGATTATGGTCAATAGAATCAATCAATCGCTGTCCTTCTTATTGCTTTTGTTCAAGGTGTTTGGTAATCAACCTATTATGAGACATTTCGTGTGAAACTACAGAGGAATGGATTCGATTTAATTTTTTTAGACAGAATTTTCTTTTAAAGATGAGTATCCATTCCTATTTTTCCCGTATTTTCATCTTCGCTTTTTTACGTTTCTTTTTCGATTAGACTGGCCGACCTCCCAAGGCGGGTAAACTTTTAAGGCCGGCGGCGGTGCTGAAAATGGGTCCAATATTCTGACCGGAGGCGATTAAATGCAAAACAACATCAATATTTCCCAGGCAATGAGAATTCACCTGGGTGAAATATTTGAAGACTTGCCTAAGTTGCCGGATTTCGAAAAAGGTATTCGCAGGGCACCTGCCAGACACTTTACACTCACCCAAAAAGAAACCCAACTTGCACTAAAAAATGCCCTGCGCTACGTTCCCGACAAATGGCATTCGACATTGGCGCCTGAATTTCTGGATGAATTGTTGTCCAGGGGACGAATATATGGTTACCGTTTCCGACCCCCCGGCCATATTAAAGGCAAACCCATCGATGAATACTGGGGCAACTGTATCGAGGGCAAAGCATTTCAGGTGATGATCGACAACAACCTGGATTTTGATGTCGCCCTGTATCCCTATGAACTGGTTACCTACGGTGAAACCGGTCAGGTCTGTCAAAACTGGATGCAGTACCGGCTGATCAAACGCTATCTGGAAACGTTAACCCGGGATCAGACCCTGGTGATGGAGTCCGGGCATCCCCTGGGCCTATTTGCATCTTCTGCGGATGCGCCGCGGACGATTATCACCAACGCCCTGATGGTCGGCTGCTTTGACGACCCGGAAAACTGGCACCGGGCCATGGCACTGGGTGTGGCCAACTATGGCCAGATGACGGCCGGCGGCTGGATGTACATCGGCCCCCAGGGAATCGTCCATGGTACCTACAGCACCATTCTTAACGCGGGGCGGTCCAAACTCGGCATTCCGCCCGATCAGGATTTAGCCGGCCGCCTGTTTGTATCCTCGGGGCTGGGAGGGATGAGCGGCGCCCAGGGTAAAGCCGTGGAAATTGCCAACGGGGTGGCCGTCATCGCCGAAGTCGACGATTCCAGGATTCAAACCCGGCTGGAGCAGGGATGGATCAAAAAAGCCGTGGGGAATCCCGCTGAAGCTTTTGACCTGGCAATCGAATACCAGCAGAAAAAAAAGAGCGCCACCATTGCCTTTTGCGGAAATGTGGTGGATCTAATTGAATATGCGGTCAACAACCATATCAAAATCGACCTGTTGTCGGATCAAACATCCTGCCACGCGGTCTACGAAGGGGGCTACTGCCCCCAGGGAATCTCCTTCGGCCAGCGCACGGAGCTATTAAAAACCGGGCACGCCGGATTCAAGGAAATGGTGGATGCAACCTTGAGACGCCATTTCGAGCTGATAAAAACCCTCGTTGACAGGGGGACCTATTTTTTCGACTACGGCAACAGCTTTTTAAAAGCCGTCTACGATGCGGGTGTCAATGATATCTGCAAAAACGGTAAAGATGCTTTGGACGGGTTTATTTATCAATCCTATGTGGAAGACATCATGGGCCCGATTCTGTTTGACTATGGCTACGGTCCCTTTCGCTGGGTGTGCCTGAGCGGCAAAGATGAAGATCTTCTCAAAACCGACAAGGCCGCCATGGAATGTATCGATCCGGACCGCAGATTTCAGGATCGTGACAATTACGTGTGGATCCGGGATGCCGCCCAAAACAAACTGGTGGTCGGCACCAGGGCCCGGATTCTCTACCAGGATGCCATGGGACGTATGACCATTGCCCTCAAATTCAACGAAATGGTGCGAAACGGCGAGATTGGGCCCGTTATGCTGGGACGAGATCACCACGATACAGGCGGCACGGATTCGCCCTTCCGGGAAACCGCCAACATCAAAGACGGCAGCAATATCATGGCCGACATGGCCACCCAGTGTTTCGCCGGCAATGCCGCCCGCGGCATGAGCCTGGTGGCCCTGCACAACGGCGGCGGTGTCGGTATTGGCAAAGCCATCAACGGCGGGTTTGGCCTGGTGCTGGACGGCAGTGACCGAATCGATAGGGTTATCAAACAGGCCATTCCCTGGGATGTCATGGGCGGCGTTGCCCGACGCGCCTGGGCCCGCAACGACAATTCCATTGAAACCGTGATCAAGTATAATGACATGCGCCGGGGGTTGGACCACATTACGTTGCCGTTTCTAACCGATGAGGGGTTGGTTGAGGACTTGGTATCACAAGCATTTGAAAATCTCGAGGATAGGAGTTAGCCGGTTTGCCCGTTAGCGAGTATCTATGCTTTATTCCGAGACGACGCTCGGAAAAAGTGGCCCTTGCGGGGCAACGAATTGCAGATTGCAGATTTGTGGATGTCGCTCTCCGAGGCGTAGGCGCCACAACCCCCACGAGCCGGAGGCTTCGCTCTGCTTTTTTTATATTCTGTTTTTAATAATTGATCCCGCCGGAGGCGGACCTTAAATATTCAATCTTCAATCGACAATCTTCAATCAACTGTATTTGTGATTTGCTGAAACCTTCTGTTTCTGACAACATGTTGTTAGAAAAAATGGACTAGGGGCCTATTAGCCGCCTAAACCGGCACACCGGAAAACGGGCGAAACCGATCAAGGAGCATAACAATGGCCGGCATGAAAAAAATTTTGGAATGTGTACCCAATTTCAGCGAAGGGCGTGATCTGGAAAAAATAGAAAAGATTGTAGAACCGTTTCGCGCAAAAGACGGCGTAAAGCTATTGGATTACCAGAATGACGAAGATCACAACCGCTCGGTGGTGACCGTCGTCGGTGAACCTGATCCGTTAAAAAATGCCGTCGTCGAATCCATGGGCGTTGCCGTTGAGCTCATCGATATGCGCGCCCATGAAGGGCAGCATCCCAGAATGGGCGCCATCGATGTGGTTCCGTTTATTCCGGTTAAAAATGTCAGCGTCCAGGAAGCCGTGGATATTTCCAAAGCGACGGCGAAGCTGGCGGCTGAAGCTTACACTTTGCCTATTTTTTTGTATGAGCAATCGGCCGCACGACCGGATCGGCAGAACCTGGCAACCATCAGAAAAGGCCAGTTCGAAGGTATGGCCGAAAAACTCAAACAGCCGGATTGGGCACCCGATTTCGGCCCAGCCCGGGTTCACCCCACCGCCGGGGCAACGGCCATGGGCGCCCGCATGCCCCTGGTGGCCTTTAATGTCAACCTGGATACTAACCGGCTGGAAATCGCCGATCAAATCGCAAAAAAAGTCCGGCACATCAGCGGCGGGCTGCGGTATTGCAAGGGCATCGGCATCGAGTTAAAAGACAGGGGCATTGTCCAGGTCTCGATGAATATGACGGACTACACCAAGACCGCCCTTTACCGCGTGGTCGAACTGATTAAAATTGAAGCCCGGCGCTTCGGCGTTAATGTGGTCGGCAGCGAAATTATCGGTTTGGTGCCCATGGAAGCATTAATCGATTCGGCCGTGTATTATCTGGGGGTCGAAGATTTTTCCATGAGCCAGGTTCTGGAGTATCGTGTTTATGAGTGAGACCTCGTTACTGGATGCTGGATACTCGTTGCTCGATGGTGGATACTCGTTGCTCGATGCTGGATACCCGTTGCTCGATGCTGGATACTCGTTGCTCGATGCTGGATACTCGTTGCTCGATGCTGGATACTCGTTGCTCGATGCTGGATACTCGTTGCTCGATGGTGGATACTCGTTGCTCGATGCACGATATTCAGATATTCGAATTGAATTGTGCGGATAGATATTTAAAATTAAAGGAGAAAGGGTTGAACTATAATAATTTGGAAATCTGGCAACTGTCCAGAGATTTGGTAATTGATATCCACAAAATGACCCTCTATAAACTACCGACATTCGAGATGTATGAAGAGGGCAAACAGATTCGAAAATCTATAAAGTCAGTAAAATCAACGATTGTAGAAGGCTATGGGAGGCGCAGATATAAACAGGATTTTATCAGGTTCTTGATTTATGCAATTGCCTCAAATGATGAGACACTCGATCACCTTGAAACCTTGTTTGAGACTGAATCTTTAAAGGATAAAGAGTTGTACCGAAACTTGGGAGAGCGTTTGGATAAACTTGGAAGAAAATTGAACCTATTTATAAAATCGGTAGATAAAAACCATAAAAGTGTGAAATAAGAACCTTATCCTTTTAAAACACCGAGTATCATGCATCCAGCATCAAGTATCGAGTATCGAGTATCGAGTATCTATTCCCAAAAAGAACCACGCTAAACCCATAAAAGGCAATCCCAATGAATGGAAATTTAATCGTCAAAAATGCTTCCGAGCTGATCACCTGCAGTGGCTTTACAGCCAAAAAGGGTGAAGCGATGTCCGACCTGAAGATCATATCGGACGGCGCGGTGGTCGTTAAAGAGGGTGTCATAGAAGCTGTCGGCACGACCCGGGATATTTTGTCGGAACTTGAAAAGACCGAATCCGATTTATCCGGTTTTGATATAATCGATGCTAAAAATCGGGCGGTGCTGCCCGGCTTTGTCGATTCACACACCCATTTTGTTTTCGGCGGTTTTCGCGCGGAAGAATTTTCCTGGCGCCTGCGCGGCGACAGCTATATGGAAATCATGAACCGCGGCGGCGGCATCGTCAACACCGTTCAGGCTACCCGCAAGGCTGCTGTCGAAGAATTGGTTCAATCGGGGATCAAACGGCTCGATTCCATGCTGTCCTTCGGCGTGACCACGGTGGAAGGAAAAAGCGGCTACGGATTGGACTGCGATACGGAAATCAAACAACTCGAAGTCATGGCGCATCTGAACAACATCCACTACGTCGACATCGCCCCGACGTTTCTGGGGGCCCATGCCGTGCCCGAAGCGTATAAAGGCAAAGAAGATGCGTTCATTGAGTTTATGATGAGCGATGTCATGCCCCGGGTGGCCGAGCGCAAGCTGGCGGAATTTTGTGATATCTTCTGCGAAGAAAATGTCTTTTCGGTTGCCCAATCCCGGCGACTTTTAAGTAAAGCAAAAGAGCTGGGATTAAAATTAAAGCTCCATGCCGATGAAATCGTCCAAACCGGCGGGGCTGAACTGGCGGCCGAACTTGGAGCGGTATCGGCCGATCACCTGCTGCAGGCCTCTGAGGAAGGCATCCGCCAAATGGCCGCCGCCGGCGTAGTTGCCACCCTGCTGCCGGCAACCGCCTTCAGTTTGAAAGAACCGTATGCCAAGGGCCGCTACATGATAGATTCCAACTGTGCGGTGGCCCTGGCAACCGACTTTAATCCGGGCAGCTGCTTTACCGAATCCATACCGCTTATTTTCGCTCTGGCGACACTTTATATGGACATCACCACCGAAGAGGCCGTTACGGCGCTGACGATTAACGCCGCGGGCGCGATCGACAGAGCAGATACCATCGGCAGTCTAGATGTCGGCAAGCATGGAGATTTGGCGGTGCTTGAATATCCGTCTTACAAATTCATACCTTATCATATCGGGATCAGCACGGTAGACCAAGTCGTCAAAAAGGGGAATTTGGTTTTTGACAGAAAAAAAGGAGGGATAACCTATTGTTAGCCAATTTGAAGATCACGGAGTACCTGGAAAGAGCAGCCGCGGGAACGGCGGTTCCCGGCGGCGGTAGCGTCGCCGCCTTGAATGCCGCCCTGGCGGCCGGCCTTATCGAAATGGTAGCCAATTTGACCATCGGCAAGAAAGGCTATGAAGCCGTCACAGAAGAAATGAATGATATCGCCGTTAAAACTACCGCAATAAGAGAAAAGCTGACCGCAGCCATCGACCGGGATGCCGAGGCCTACAGCGAAGTTATGGCCGCCTTTAAACTTCCGAAGGCAACCGATCAGGAAAAGGAATTGCGAAAACCGGCAATCCAGAAAGCATTTAAACACGCGGCCCTGGTCCCTCTGGAAGTTGCCAACCATGCGGTCAAGGTCCTAGACCTGGCCGGCAGAGCAGTCGACGGCGGAAATAAGAATGCCGTCACAGACGGCCTTGTGGCCGCCATGAACGCCAGGACCGCTGCCCTGGCAGCATTATACAATGTAAAAATTAATTTAGGTTCCATCGACGATGATGAATTTGTAAAAAAATTGGTCCGAGAAATAAATGATCTGGAACAGCAGGCACGAAAAAAAGAAAAAGAAATACTGGCGAACGTCATGATATAGTACCCATGCAGCTTTTCTTCGAACAACTGTTAAACGGCATCGCCATGGGTTCCATCTATGCCCTGATCACCCTGGGTCTGGCCCTGGTATACGGGATATTGCGAATCCTTCATGTTGCCCATGCCGGAATCTATACCACCGGTGCTTACGCGGGCCTTTTTTTTGTTAAGCTGAGCGGAAGTCTGGTGGTCGGGGTTATCGGCAGCATGGCCTTTTGCGCCATGCTGGGGGTGACCATCGAACGGTTTGTGTATTATCCCTTGATGAAATACCCACCCTATGTTCCGCTGATCGGGAGCATTGCCGTGATGCTGGCCATCGAAGAACTATGCCGCTTGATCGCCGGCCCGCACATTTTGACCTTTCCGGCCACCCTTCCCTTTCCACAAATCCAAGGATTATAACGCCCTTACCGGCCAGATCAAGGGTTTCAACGACATCGGCGAGGTCGTCAAGGAAGTTCAGGTCCAGATCGTGAAGGAGGGCAGATTCCGCCACTTTGGTGTTGTAACGGATATGAACCTGATCACGCCCTGAGCATAAAAAATGAAAATTGAAGATTGTCGAATGAATATTTGAGGATGCCGCTTCGCTGCTGCATTTTTGTGATGGTTGCGTTTAAAATTAGAAGAACTCCTTAAATATTCAATCATTGGGGTATCATTGAGTTACCCTGACAAAACACATGCGCTCACTGTCAATGGTCCGTAGTCCGTCGTTAGCAGCGAGGATTCACAACAGACTGCGGACCGATTGAGTTTTTGCTCAATGAGAATCTACCCTAACGTAGCAATCTTGGGGACTAGAGCGGTTTCACCGGTACACAGATATCAACTATATGCTTGCCTTCAGGGTGCTCCTTGGGATTATTGAGGCACAGTTCATAGCAGAGACGATCATCAGGCTGATA
>Ga0316191_10002389_pt1 | contig 13630 bp, 9 predicted proteins | sample Eddworburr2cm_MG_FD_204928 | JGI IMG/M metagenome (GOLD analysis project Ga0316191, IMG submission 204928) | Coastal sediment microbial communities from Maine, United States - Eddy worm burrow 2 cm | ecosystem: Environmental > Aquatic > Marine > Coastal > Sediment | place: USA: Maine | collected...
GGCGCAAACCCAGCGCATAGTTGTCCATGGCGAGCTTTTCCTGTGCGATGTGACCGTCGGCGGCGGCGACCTTGGCGGCCTCGGCTGCGACGGCTGTCAGGGCAGGTTCGGCGATGGTGGTGCCGAATCCCAGTGCAAAGGCAAAGATCAGCAGCCAGAAAAGGTTGGCCTTGCGTGCGAAGGCATAGGCAACCGATTCACCAATGGGAAACAGGGCCTGTTCCAGGCCGCGAATAAAAAAGGCCAGTCCGAGAATGACCAGCAGGGTACCAAACAGAATCTCACCGAGGTCAGCGACTGGCTGCTTGATGACCACGAGCTGAAAAAAGGCCACCACCAGTATGATGGGCAACAGATCACGCAGGCTGGAGAGCAGGGTTTTGAGGAAAGCACTTATGTGATTCAACGTGGCCGTTCCTTGACCGGCCGAGGGCCGCTGCTGTGTGCTGTGATTCGCAACTTTACCTCATCGCGGCTGCGAATTCATTCAGGAGTCGCCATCCACCGGTTTGCCGGACAACACCTTGCGGCCGGAAAACATGGCAGAAATGATGCTGCCGCCCTTGCGCACCTCGGTAAACACCACGGCAACGATGTGCACGATAATCAAAAACATCAGTGTATAGGCGCTATAAAGATGGATGAAACCAAACGGCTCCTTGAAGGCCTTGAGGCGCTCGGCCCTGGCGGGTTCCGTGCCAGCCGGGTCATAGGGAATCAGGCTGGCAGGATCGGTGCCTGGCGCGGCCACGTATTCAGCCACCAGGGAGCCGAATGGCGGGTAGTAAATATCGGTTCCGGCACGAATCAGGCCGGTAACTGCCATCACCACCATCAACAGCAGCAAGGCGCAGACCGCGAGCCGCCCCGGCGGGTTGTGGCCGATAAATTGCTGTGGGTTGCCGGCACTGATGGATGCCCGGTAGTCGCGCACGGACTGGAAAAAACCGTGGACCGGCAGGATGGCCCGCCAGCGTGCGTAACGATTGCCGATGAAGCCCCAGAGGATGCGGAAGGCGAGGTTGAGGACGAATACATAGCCAATGAGGACATGGATCGTTTTCAGGCTGATCTTTGCCTCCATGCTGGTGATGCCTAGCTCTTTCTTGTACAGCATCAGCAGGCCAAAGAAGATCAGACCGATCACGGTAGTGAAATTCACCCAGTGGAAAATCCGTACGGGCAGATCCCACGCCTTGTAAAGTCTCAGTTCCTGGTTGTTCATAGGGCCTCGGTAGTGGATACGCCAATCACGGGATGGCAAGCGTCATCTAATGAACGCGTTCTGTAAGCCAGCACCCGGTCACTGTCGCAATTATAAGGCACTCATTCTTTGATCAAGGTCAATTATGGTGATATTGCGGTGAAAATAAAGAACAATCGGGCGTGTTGCTCCAGGTGAGCATGCAGTGACACTGAAGGTGCGAGACCACCCGCAACTTGATTATAATTATGCGGCAACGGGTGTCTGTCTGCACATGACTGCATGCATGGTTGGCACCAGTACACGAGTTCACTGTTAACAGGGGCTGTGACGGGTCATGGTGGCAAGGGTTGTGCTGAAGATGGGGGATCGCAGGCTGCTTGAAACCGCAAAACCGGTAACGGCCTTCGCGACAGCGGAACTGGCTGCGCTGGTCGATGATCTCATGGACACCATGCAGGCCGAGGACGGTGCCGGTCTTGCCGCTCCCCAGATTGGTGTCGCTTTGCGTGTGGTGGTGTTCGGCTTCGAGAGTAATGCCCGCTATCCTGATGCAGAGTCCGTGCCGCAGACCGTGTTGATAAATCCTGTGATTGTGCCTCTCTCGGATGAACGTGAAGCAGACTGGGAAGGGTGTCTCAGTGTGCCGGGCCTGCGCGGCGTGGTGCCACGCTATGCCCATATACGTTATAGCGGCCTTGATCCGCATGGCGTGGCGATTGAGCGTGAAGCACATGGTTTCCATGCCCGGGTCGTGCAGCATGAGTGCGACCATCTGGACGGAATTCTCTATCCGCAGCGCATGACCGATATGCGCTTGTTCGGTTTTACCGACGTGCTTGCTTAAGCAAGCTCCGATAAATACCCTCATTGTCATCCCGGCCTGCGCCGGCATGACGAATAAATGAGGGCAGTCTTAAAGAAAGTGGAGGTCTAGCTGCCTGCAAAGCAATCGCCGGTGGCAGTTTCCTGTAGCGGCGATGCTTGCTGGTCTGCAGCTATGTCAAACTTCGTGCCTGTTGCTGGATCGTGCAAAACACATCGGGCGACATCCTGCAAAGCTGTTCCCTTAGTTTGTCTACGTCTTCAATTACGCAGTCCGGGTCGTCGAGGATGTCGAGTGAGTCACCAACGCAGACCAGTTCATCGCTCAGTCTGGTTCAGTTTTAGAGCCGTGTATGACGCAAGCGCAGTGAATTGCTGATGACCGATACCGAACTGAAGCTCATGGCGACGGCCGCCAGCATGGGTGAAAGCAACAACCCGAACACGGGATAAAGAACACCGGCGGCAATCGGTACCCCCAGCGAGTTGTAGATAAAGGCGAAAAACAGGTTCTGGCGAATGTTGCGCATCACCGCGCGACTCAGGTGGCGCGCACGCACAATGCCGCGCAGGTCGCCCTTGACCAGGGTTACGCCGGCGCTTTCCATGGCAACGTCGGTACCGGTACCCATGGCGATGCCGACGTGCGCCTGTGCAAGTGCAGGTGCATCGTTGATGCCATCACCGGCCATGGCAACGATATGGCCTGCATCCTGGAGCTGTCTGACGACATCGGCCTTCTGCTCCGGCAGCACTTCTGCCTCAACCCTGTCGATGTTGAGCGTACGTGCCACGGCGTTGGCCGTGGTGCGGCTGTCGCCGGTCAGCATGACAATTTTAATTCCTGCGGCATGCAGCTCGCGGATCGCCCGCGCTGTCGAGTCCTTGATCGGGTCGGCAACTGCCAGCAGTCCGGCGGGCTGGCCGTCGATGACGACAAACATCACGGTGTGAGCGGCGCTGCGCCCGGTTTCGGCCTGTCGTGTCAGAGAGTCCAGTTCAGCGGTATCGATGTTGAGTGTTTCAAGCAGCTGCAGGTTGCCGAGTGCCACGGCTTTATTATCAATCGTGCCGGTGATGCCCTTGCCGGTGATGGACGCGAAATGGTCCGCGTCACTGAATGACAAACCCCTTGCCGTCGCACCGTCGACAATGGCCTCGGCCAGGGGATGTTCGCTGGCACGCTCGAGGCTGGCTGCAAGCTGCAGTACCTGCGTCTCGGTGAAGCCGATGAGTGCCTCAACGGACACCAGTTCGGGTTTGCCTTCAGTCAGGGTGCCGGTCTTGTCGACCACCAGGGTGTCAACCTTCTCCAGGGTCTCAAGTGCCTCGGCGTTCTTTATCAATACACCCAGCGTGGCGCCCTTGCCGGTACCGACCATGATGGACATCGGTGTGGCCAGTCCGAGTGCACAGGGGCAGGCAATGATGAGTACCGCCACGGCGTTGACAATGGCATACGCCAGTCGCGGTTCCGGACCCCAGAGATTCCAGGCGATAAAGGCGAGCACGGCAATTGCGATCACGGCCGGTACAAAATAGCCGGCCACCACGTCTGCAAGTTTCTGTATGGGTGCACGCGAGCGTTGTGCCTCGCTCACCATGTGAACGATTTGCGCGAGCAGGGTATCGGCACCGACCTTTTCCGCGCGCATCAACAGGCTGCCGGTGCCGTTGATGGTGGCGCCGATGACGGCTTCACCGGCGGTCTTTTCAACGGCGATGGGTTCGCCCGTGACCATGGATTCATCGACACTGCTGTTGCCGTCGGTGACGATGCCGTCCACGGGGATCTTTTCGCCAGGTCGGATGCGCAGGATGTCACCGGGGTGTACCTGTTGCAGCGGGATATCGGTTTCGCTGCCATCGGCCGCGACCCGGCGAGCCGTATTGGGAGCCAGTCCGAGCAGTAACTTGATGGCGCTGCTGGTCTGGCTGCGTGCTCGCAGTTCCATGACCTGTCCCAGCAGCACCAGTGCAACAATCACTGCGGCGGCCTCGAAATACACGGCCACGGTGCCATCGGCGTGTTGCATGATCGGCGGAAAGAGGCCGGGCAGCAGCAGGGCAATGACGCTATAGCTCCAGGCTACCGCGACACCGGGGGCGATCAGCGTGAACATGTTCAGGTTCCGGGTCTTGAGCGACTGCCAGCCGCGCACAAAGAAGGGCCAGCCACCCCACAAGACCACCGGTGTCGCGAGCAAAAACTGAATCCACTGCGCAGCTTTCACTGACAGTCCAGGCGGCAACAGGCCGGGGAACATGTCGACCGTCATGGCGATGATGAAAACCGGAAATGCCAGTGCCGTGGACACCCAAAAGCGCCGTGTCATATCAAGCAGTTCGGCGTTCTTTTCCTCTACCGTGATGGTGCGCGATTCCAGTGCCATGCCGCACTTTGGGCAGTTACCCGGTGCGTCCTGTATGACTTCCGGGTGCATGGGACAGGTGTATTCGGTACGTGTTAGCGGCGCTTGAATCGCCTCGGGTTCCAGTGCCATGCCGCAGCTCGGGCAGGCGCCCGTCCCCTGTTGCCGGACCTCGGGGCACATGGGGCAGATATAGGTCTGGCTGCTATTGACAGCGATGCATGCGGCGGGTTCTGTCGGCTTGAGGTACTGCCCGGGATCGGCAGCAAACTTTTGCCGGCAGCCATTGCAGCAGAAATAGTAATCGCGGTCTTTGTAGGCAAAGTGGTGCTCGCTTGCCGGTGTGACCGCCATGCCGCATACGGGGTCTGTGAGAATGTTGATAATGCTAGTGTCTCCGTGTAGTTACCCAGTGAGATATGTTCTCTCCCGCCCCCTCAGAGGGAGGGTTGGGGAGAGGGGATTTAAGTCAAGAGCCGAAATAATATTGATCCCCTCTCCCTGGCCCTCTCCCGGAGGGAGAGGGCATGGTATTAAGCAAAACGGTATTTGTGCTATTTGACACCCCGCTGTTTCCAGAGCAAAAACACCGCCGGTATCACTACCAGGGTTAACAGGGTCGCACTCACCATGCCGCCGACCATCGGTGCGGCAATGCGGCGCATGACTTCCGAGCCGGTGCCGCTGCCGAGCATGATGGGTAACAGGCCGACGATAATGGCGGCTACTGTCATCATTATAGGTCGCACACGTAACAGTGCACCGCTGATGACGGCCTGGCGGATATCGTCGGTGTTTAACGCGCGCTGATCCTGTGTGGCTGTGTCGATTCGCTGTTGCAGTGCCTGGTTCAGGTACACCAGCATGATGACGCCGATCTCGACGGCGACACCGGCCAGTGCAATGAAGCCCACGCCGACGGCCACCGACAGGTTGTAGCCCAGCAGGTACAGCAACCAGAAACCGCCCACCAGCGCGAGTGGCAGTGTGCCCATGATGATGAACACTTCCGTGAATTTGCGGAAATTCAGATATAGCAACAATACGATGATTGCGAGCGTCACCGGCAGCACCGTGGTGAGTTGTTGCCGTGCACGCACCAGGTATTCGTACTGGCCTGACCAGGCAATCGAGTAGCCAGCCGGGAGTGCAACCTGTTCAAAAACGGCCTGCTGCGCTTCGGTTACGTAGGAACCGAGGTCGCGGCCCTCGATGTCGATATAGATCCAGCCATTGAGGCGCGCGTTCTCGGTCTTGATCATGCCGGGGCCGTCCTCGATGCGAATGTCCGCAACCTCGGAGAGCGGAATGCGCGCACCACCGGGCGTGACGATGGGCAGGTTGCGCAGCTTCTCCAGCGAGTCGCGCACGTCGCGCGGGTAGCGGATGTTGATCGGGTAACGTTCCAGTCCCTCGACTGTTTGCGCCACACGCATGCCGCCCAGTGCGGTGCTTACCACTTCCTGGACGTCGGCGATATTCAATGCAAAGCGCGAGGCGGCGATGCGATCGATATCGACGATCACGTAACGTCCACCGGCGACGCGTTCTGAATACACCGAGACGGTACCCGGAATCTCTTTTATCACCTCTTCAATACGCTTGCCGATGGCCTGGATTTCATCGAGGTCGGGTCCGGCGACCTTGATGCCCACCGGTGTCTTGATGCCGGTCGCCAGCATATCGATACGGTTCTTGATCGGCATCACCCAGATATTGGAAATGCCCGGTATTTTTACCCGCTCGTTCAACTCCTGCTTGAGCTTCTCCAGCGTCATGCCGGTGCGCCACTGATCACGGGGATGCAACTGGATGGTGGTCTCGACCATGGTCAGTGGCGCCGGATCGGTAGCGGTCTCCGCGCGGCCAATCTTGCCGAATACACGGCGGACTTCCGGGACGGTTTTTATGAGCTTGTCGGTTTGCTGCAGGATTTCCTGTGCCTTGCCTATGGACACGGCGGGAAAGGTACTGGGCATGTACAGCAGGTCGCCTTCATCGAGATCGGGCATGAATTCCGAACCCAGCCGGCTGGCTGGCCACAGTCCCGCAACCACCAGCAGCGCCGCGATCAGCAGCACCGTGCCGGGTGCCTTGAGCACCGTGTTAATCAGCGGCCGATATGCGGCAACCAGTACCCGGTCGACCGGGTTCCTGGATTCCGGAATGATGTGACCGCGAATGAAATAACCCATCAGTACCGGCACCAGCGTGATCGACAGGCCCGCGGCGGCGGCCATGGCAAAGGTCTTGGTATAGGCGAGTGGCGCAAACAGCTTGCCTTCCTGTGCCTGCAGCGTGAACACCGGCAGGAAGCTGAGGGTGATAATCAGCAGTGAGACGAACAGCGGTGGACCGACTTCAATGGCGGCATCACGGATGATGTTCCAGCGTTGCTCGCCGCTGGCCAAGGATCTCTCCAGGTGCTTGTGGACGTTTTCAATCATGACAATGGCGGCATCGACCATGGCGCCAATCGCAATCGCGATGCCGCCGAGCGACATGATGTTGGCGTTGATGCCCATGTGCTGCATGACGATGAAAGCAGTGAGGATGCCGACAGGCAGTGAGATCACGATGACCAGCGCGGAACGCAGATGAAACAGGAACAGCGCGCACACCAGCGATACAATAATGAACTCGATAATGAGTTTGTGATTGAGCGTGTCAACTGCACGATGTATTAATGCCGAGCGATCATAGGTCTCGACGATCTCCACGCCATCAGGCAGTCCCTTGCCAAGCTCGGCGAGCCGCGCCTTCGCCAGTTCGATGGTCTTTTGTGCGTTCTCGCCATAACGCATCACGATCACGCCACCGACGACTTCACCCTCGCCATCCAGCTCGGCAATGCCGCGCCGTAGCTGCGGCCCCAGGCGTATCTCGGCAACGTCCTCCAGCAGTATCGGGATGCCACGTTCATTGACACCCAGCGGGATGTTGCGCAGGTCCTGCAGTTCATCGATGTAGCCGGTGGCGCGCACCATGTACTCGGCCTCGGACAGTTCGATGACGGAGCCACCGACCTCCTGGTTGCCGCGCTGGATGGCGGCGTGGATCTTTGCCAGCGGCAGGTCGTAGGCGCGTAGTTTGTTGGGGTCCAGTACCACCTGGTATTGCTTCACCATGCCGCCGATGGTAGCGACTTCCGAGACGCCGGGGACGGTCTGCAGTTCGTACTTGAGAAACCAGTCCTGCAGACTGCGCAGTTGTGCAAGGTCATGGCGGCCGCTGCGATCGATGAGCGCGTATTCATACACCCAGCCGACACCGGTGGCGTCCGGTCCCAGTTCCGGTCGTGCATTCGCCGGTAGCTTGCTGCTCACCTGGCTGAGGTATTCCAGTACCCGTGAACGCGCCCAGTAGGGATCGGTGCCGTCTTCGAATATCACGTAGACAAAGGAATCACCGAAAAACGAGTAACCACGTACATTGACGGCCTTGGGTACGGACAGCATCGCGGTCGTGAGTGGATAGGTCACCTGGTCCTCCACCACTTGCGGTGCCTGTCCCGGGTAGGTGGTTTTGATGATGACCTGTACATCCGACAGGTCCGGTATGGCATCGAGGGGCGTGTTTTTCACGGCATAGAGGCCCCAGCCGGTCAGCATCACCGTTAACAGGATAACCAGCAGGCGGTTGCGGATTGACCAGTCGATAACGAGTGCAATCATGGCTGTGATTCCTGTGCACTGCTGTCAGCCGGGCTCATGCGCGTCATGCTGGCCTTGAGACTGGCCTCGGAATCGATCAGGAACTGTCCGGAGGTGACCACCGTGTCACCGGGCACGATGCCCTCAAGAATCTCAACCCAGTCGCCGCTTTCGATGCCGGCGCTGACGCTGCGGCTTTCGAAGCGGCCGTCACCGATGGACAGCACCACGCGCTGTTCACGTCCGGTACGGATCAAGGCCTCGACGGGTATGACAATGACATCATGCTTCGGTCCACCGAAGATTTTCACATCGGCATACATGTTGGGCTTGAGTATTTCATCGGGATTGTCAAAACGCAGCCGCGCCTTCAGGGTGCGCGTCTTTGCATCCAGACTCGGGTAGATGTATTCCACCTTGCCTTCCCAGGTGCGCCCCGGCAGGAAGGCCAGCTTCACCTCGGTGGGCTGGCCGACCTTGACCCAGTCGGCCTGGCGTTCGAACACCTCGGCCAGCAACCAGACACTGGATAGATCGGCAAGGCTCATGACGCGGGTTGCCGGCTTGATGTACATGCCGTCACGCACGCTCAGTGATGCAACCACACCATCCTGCGGCGCATAGACCGGTATCGTCTGGCTGGGTTTGCGGTCTTTCTCCAGGCGCTTGACCTGGCTGGCGGGAATCCCCAGTGCAGCGAGCCGGTCACGGGAAGCGCGGATCAGGCCGGTGTTGCCGATCTTCAGGGCCTGCACGAACTCTTCCTGTGCATTCACCAGCTCCGGTGAATAAAGGCTGAATAACCGTTCGCCCTGCTTGACGCGTTCACCCTCGGACTGCACCACCAGGTCTTCTATCCAGCCCTCTGTACGCAGGTGTATATGGCTGACCTTCGACTCGTCGTAATCGACATAGCCGACGGTGTCGATGCCGCGCCACAGTCGCGAACGCTCGGCCACGGCTGTACGTACACCGAGGTTCTGCACCATCTCCGCTGCAATGCTTACATAACTGCCATCAGCGGCAGTTTTGTCCGCGTACACCGGGACCAGATCCATACCCATGGGTGACTTGCCCGGTTTGTCGCGGCGGTAATTGGCATCCATGGGTGCGACCCAGTAAAGGATCTTCCCGTCGTCATCGGCGGCAGTCGCTGTCAGCGGTGCTGCCAGCAGCACAGCGATGAGGGCGTTCAGAAACCACGTATTCAGTGCCTGCGTTTTCATGGCGTTGCTCCGGCGAGATACAGCAGGTTGGCCTGGGCCTTGGCACGGTCGACGCGAATGCGCAGATCGTTGAGGCGTACTTCAAGATCGGCTATGCGTGCGCGCATCAGGGTAGTGAATTCGGTGACGCCGCTTTGGTAGGCTTTCAAGGAGGCCTGTGCATTGGCGGCAGCCTCTTGCAACAGTCTGGATTCATAGAGGCTGGCGCGTTCACCGAGGCGTTGCCAGTTGGCATAGTCGCTGTCCAGCTGCTGTTGCAATTCCCGCATGCGGTCATCACGGTTGAGTTCCACGGCAGAGGCTTCCTGGACGCTGGCAGCCAGTCGCCGGTCCTGCCGGTTCGCCGTAAACAGGGGCAGGTCTACCGTGACCATGGCCGCCATCATGTCACTGCGACTGTCGCCGCCGGTGTCATCACCAAAGCGTTTGCGGTACTCGATGCCGGCACTCCAGCCGGGTTTGTACTGCTCGCGTGCGATGTTGATGTTCTGGTTTTCGGCCTGTAGCCGGGCTGTCTCGACACGGATCTCCGGGTGCTCGGGAAGACTGGCCAGCAGCGCGTCTTTCGGTGGCAAGGCAGGCAACGTCGGGAAGCGGCTGCTGACGGGTAGCCGTGCGGCATCGCCAATCCATTTGTTCAATGCCGCACGGTGCTGGTCTTCCTCGTTGCGGATGCGCGTTGTGCGGTCGTCAAGACGCGACAGTTCCAGCGATGCATTCAGTACATCCTGCTGGCTGACCCGGCCGGTCGCGTATTGCGACTGGGTGATATCGACCAGTTGCGCGAACAGGCCACGGGATTTCGTGATGATGCCTTCAGCCTGTACCTGGTAGTAAAGATCCAGAAACTGTTTGCGCACATCACGCTCCACCTTGCGCGCAGCCATTTCGGACATGGCCTGCATCGCGGTTGCCAGCCATTCCGACTGTCGCTGCCTGTATTGCAGCGTGTCGCCACGCGGGAAGCTCTGTTCTATACCCAGCCGCAGTTGCGTGGCGGGGTCCTCCGTGAGATCAAAATCATCGAGTGGCACATTGTAGAGCCCGGTTTTTAATTTCGGGTCCGGTAACTGGCCGTCTGCAACCGCGGCGTCGCTAAGCGCCTGTGAACGTGCACGGCTGGCGGCAATCACGGGATCATCTAGCAGTGCCAGTCGCACGGATTCATCGAGGTCCAGGTCGGCATGGCTGTGGCCTGCAACCAGCAGCAACGTGAACGGTAATAACAGTGTCAGCAGTCCAGGCAGTTTAGTGGCGGGTCGCTGACGGGTGTCAGTTCCCCGTGCGCGGGCACACGGGGGTCGGGTACTACTCCGATAATGAAACATGGTACCTCTCCATAACGATCAAGCGGCAAGACACACGCACGAACGGCTGCAACGAGCAGAGCGCGTGCGTGACCTGAAAAGGCTAGATCGAAACGGGAGGTCGGTAGGGTGGGGAAAAATTACTGTGTGGAAAGCGGACAAGCAGCGGCGAGGTCTGTGCTGTGTTGTGCCGCTCGGGGTTGATGGCAATGCTGTTCGCGATTGCGATGCTTGAGTGTACGCAGTCAGCGCAATTGCTGTCGGCACAAGTGCCATCGCACTGGTGGCAACAGTCTTCTGCCGGGTTGTCTGCAGTAGTGGCCTGCTGTTGTGTGCTGCTGTCTGCTGCGGGCATGCTGTGCATCATTTCGGCACAGTGGGATTCACTGTCGGTGGATGCTACGGCAGGCAGGGCAAGCGCACCGCGCAGTGGCGCAAAGGCCAGTGCCAGGGTGATGATCAAGAGCAGTAATGTGCGCAAGCGGGTCGTCATTGTCATCAGGTTAGTCCCGTTAGGTACGACTAATCAAGACTTGAGAGTGGCATGATTGCCTTTGTTATTATCGGCAGGCCGGGTTATGTCCTTTAAAATCATTACGTTAAGGGTTTGTCGTTGCTGTGTTCTATTTGCTGATGTGGCTGGATAAAATGCATCGGGCAAGGGTGACATGCTGCTTGCAGCCAACAGGGGGTGAATGTGTATGCCGGCTAACGATGTATTTCCTGGATTCCCCGAGGATCTGTTCCTGTTTCTGCAGGCGCTTGCCGGCAACAACAACCGCGACTGGTTTAACGCGCACAAGGACCGGTATTACGCATCTGTCGTTGACCCGGTGTGTGATTTTGTCGAGGCCATGCGTCCGCGGCTGCAGAAGATATCCACTCACTATATTGTCGATTCCCGGCCGCATGGCGGTTCCATGTTTCGTATTTACCGCGACGCACGCTTTTCAAAAGACAAGCGGCCCTACAAGGAGAATGTCGGTTGCCAGTTTCGTCACGAGGCCGGCAAGGATGCGCATGCCGCGGGATTCTATGTGCACATCGCCAATGACGGCATCTTCTTCGGTGGTGGCGTATGGCTGCCGCCCGCCCCGGTGCTTGGCAGGATCCGTGATGCCATCGTTGAACAGCCGCAGCGCTGGAACAACATCACGCGCAAGCGGACGTTTGTGCAACGTTTCGGTGGGGTGCACGGTGATGGCCTGAAACGCCCACCGCGCGGCTACGATACCGACCATCCCTGCATCGAGGACCTGAAGCGCAAGACCTTTTTCGCCATGCAGGGGTGTAGCAAAGAACTGGCGACGTCACCCGAATTCATCAACGAGGTGACCCGTGCCTTCAAGGCGGCCAGCCCGTTTATGGCGTTTCTTGCCGGTGCGCTTGAACTGCCATTTTAGCGCGGATGTCATTCATCTGATATGTGCGGTCGATTCACTCTACATACACCGGCAGCCGATATTCTGCAGGCCTTCGAGGTTGCATCGGACGGCGTCGCGCTGGTGCCGCGCTATAACATCACGCCATCGCAGGATATCCCCGTGGTGCGTGCCGGTGATGAGGGGCGTGAACTGGCCCTGGTACGCTGGGGACTGGTGCCAGGCTGGTCACAAGAAGCGCGGCCGAAATATTCCACCATCAACGCACGCGTAGAATCCGTCGCCGAGAAACCGACCTACCGCGCAGCCTTCCGGCATAAACGTTGCCTGATACCCGCGGATGGCTTCTATGAGTGGCAGAAGGCCGGTGATCAAAAAATCCCGCACTATATTCGCATGCAGGATCAATCCATGTTTGCCTTTGCAGGACTGTGGGAACACTGGCAAGGCGAGCAAGAGGCGTTTGACAGTTGTGCCATCATTACCCTGCCGGCAAGCGGGGTCATGACGACGATTCATACCCGCATGCCAGCGATCATTGCAGCGCATCACTATGATACCTGGCTCGACACGGGCATGACCGACAAGCACGACATCCTGCGGCAGCTGGGCTCAAGTGTATCCGACAGACTGGAGGTTTATGCGGTAAGCAGCTACGTGAATTCACCGAAAAACACGGATGCACGCTGCATAGAGCCGCTTTAATGGCAATGTAGCGGTGACCGGTGCCGCAACAGCCGTCCACTATCTAACCCTGTGTTTTATCCAGTCAGTGGACTTACTCGTCATGCCGGCGAAGGCCGGCATCCATTGCATTGAATAATATGCATCCTGGCATGCGCCGGCATGACGATGTTTCCAAGAGTTTTATAGCGTGCCATTCATACTGAGCGCTGTACCATGACCGGTGGACGTTGCTCTGATACAGCCCTGGGACGCGACACATCCTTGCCAATCAGCATGTCGAACAGGCGACTCGATGCACCCTTGTAAAACCCGCATGTGACATCGTCCAGCGTGCGCGGGTTTCTGAAGGTGCCGAACACCATGTCCCACAACGGCAGGTCGGAATAATTGTAGCGGTGAATGCCGCGGCCATGGTGGATGTTGTGGCTTTCCGGTCGCTGGATAAGGTAGCCCAGCCAGTGCGGTGTGCTGATGTTGGCATGTTGAAACATGGCGTTGAATGTCAGGAACAATGCGCTGACCAGGCCGGCTTCCAGCGACAGGCCCAGCAATGGGAACAGCACCAGGCTGGCAAGGGTGGCAAACATTACGGCATCAACTGGATGCAGGTAGTTGGCACCGAAGGCATCCAGGCTTTCCGCACTGTGGTGCAGCTGGTGTCCGGCACGCCACAGCCAGTTCCATTCATGGGCGCTACGGTGATACCAGTAGTGAAAGAACTCGTACACGAGTATGCCGGGAATAATGCCCCACAGGCCGAGGCCGCTGAGGTCGAACAGATGCGCTTCGCCGAAGAGATTGCCCCAGAACAGGGCAACTTCACCGCTAAAGAAGACAATGGCGGTGGTGACCAGTACACCGCGCAGGCGCCAGTGGCGCGTCTTGTCGTAGTGGCGCGCCTGAATGATGAAGTCCAGCAGCAAAAATCCGGGAATCAGCGCCACTGTGAGTGGTTCAATGATGTCAATCATGAT
>Ga0316191_10002390_pt1 | contig 13629 bp, 12 predicted proteins | sample Eddworburr2cm_MG_FD_204928 | JGI IMG/M metagenome (GOLD analysis project Ga0316191, IMG submission 204928) | Coastal sediment microbial communities from Maine, United States - Eddy worm burrow 2 cm | ecosystem: Environmental > Aquatic > Marine > Coastal > Sediment | place: USA: Maine...
CGACCCCTTCCGCCGCGCAACCCGCTTCACCTATGCCTACGACGAACGCGAGACGATCAACAGCTTCCGAACGGCGCGCTAGCCCCCGGCACCTAGCCCCGTGGGCGATGCGCAGCGTCGACTTTACGGGGTGGCACCCCGAAGAGCCGACGCGTTGCGTCGTCCATGGGGCTTCGCTGGTACGGAATTGCAGCTTTTTTGACCGAACCAGCTGCCCCGCCCGATCTTCCGACCAATGCCGGTGTCGGACGAGCGAGGGGAGCTTCGGGGTCACCTCCTGGATGGTCGCTATCGTATTGGAAACGCGATCGGCATGGGGGGGACGGGCATCGTCTTTGAGGCCGAGCGCTTGGCTACGCTCGAGCGCGTCGTCATCAAGATGCTTCGGCCGACGCATTCCGGGAATCCCGATTTGATGAGCCGGGTGCGGCGCGAGGTCGAGGTCGCTCGACGCGTGTTCCACCCTGGCATCGTGCCCGTCATCGACCACGGCACGCTCTACGACGGCTCGCCGTACCTGGTGATGAGGCACATGCGCTCCGAAAGCCTCTCATCGTACTTGCGACGCTGCGGGCCGCTCGGCGCACGGCAGATCTCGGTCATCGTGGCACGCCTTTCGTCGATTCTGCACAGCGTGCATCGGCATGGCTACGTCCACCGTGACATCAAGCCCGAGCACATCCTGCTCAACCGGGGCGGCTACGGGGAGCTCGACGTGCACCTTCTCGACTTTGGTGTGTGTGCGGCGGACACCGCACCTGCCGACGAGCGCGCTAGGGAGCGCGGCCGCGTCTACGGCACGCCAAGCTATGCCTCGCCCGAGCAGGCCAGCGGGAACCCCTTCGTCGACGCGCGCGCGGACCTCTTCGGCGTTGGCATCACGATGTTCGAGGCACTGACCTGCAAGCTTCCGTTTACCGGTTCCGACGTGACCGCGGTTCTCCGTAGGATCATCCGCGAGGATGCGCCTCGCGCGGCGCAGATGTCCGGACACGTCGACGATGAGATGGACAGTCTCATCGCCAAGCTCTTGAGCCGCAGCCCGGCCGCCCGTCATCCTTCCGCCCGTGCGCTGATGCGGGCCCTCGAACCGTGGCTCCAGAATCGGGTCGCGACCGAGCGCGAGCTGGTCGCCACGCTCCAGGTCGCGCCGGACACGAGCAGCATCCGGCCAACTGCACAACACGACATGGTCGCAGCCTAGTGTGCGGATCTTTTCTCTCGCACACTAGTTGCCGGTTAGTTTGTCGACCACGTGGGCGACGTCTGCGGGTGCGGCCATCGCGTGAAAGCCCTTGTCGACGTAGAGAACCGTTCCGGTGATGCCGCTAGCGAGCGGGCTGCAGAGGAAGGCTGCCGCATTGCCGACCTCTTCGGCCCGAAGCGCGTCGGACAACGGGGCATTCATCTCGTAATACTTGATCATCTTGTGAATGAACCCGATCGCCGATGCCGCACGAGAGGCATAGGGCCCAGCCGAAATCACGTTGACCCGGTGACCCCCTTGGCGGCCCATCTCGAACGCCAACATCCGGGCATCGGTTTCAAGCGCGGCCTTGGCAGCGGCCATCCCGCCGCCATAGTCGGCGACGACGCCCTGGCTCGCCAGATACGAAAGCGCCAATAGCGCACCGTTTGGGCGCATCAACGGCTCCAACCGCTGGGCCAGCGAGACGAACGAATACGCGCTCGCGCCAAGCGCCGCTAGGTACCCGCCGCGGCTGGTTTGCATCAACGGTTTGTTGACCTCGGGCCCGTTGGCAAGGCTGTGCACCAGGATGTCGAGGCACGAATCGCCGAAGTCCTCGCGGAGCTTGTTGGCCACCCCTTCGATGCTGAAGTCGCCCCGATCGCGGTACCGCTTCTGCTCGCGAACCTCCTGCGACGCATCTTCGAGCGAGTCGTACTCAGCGTCGAGCGGATAGATCTTCTCGAATTCGAACTTGCTCCCGTCAGGCATCGCCAATGAGGCGTCGAGCTTTCCGCGTCGCAAAAGCACCTCGAAAATCCCAAGCGCGGGTGGCCACGTACCTACGCAAACCGAAGCGCCGGCCATTGCGAGGGCTTTTGCGATCGCAAACCCAAAACCACCATCGTCCGACACGCCCGCGACAAACGCCCGCTTCCCCGAAAGATCAATTGGCAACATGCGCGGAACCTTATCGCCAGTTCCGACAAACCGCTACACTCCGCGCCATGAAGAAGAAGGGTCAGGGGGTCGAGTACATCCGTGTCGCCGACCACTACTTCGAGAAGCGCGGTTTGCGGCGCTATGCCGGTGTGTGGTCCCTGTGGGCGCTCGGCGTCGGGGCAGTGATTTCCGGGGATTTCTTTGGTTGGAACTTCGGCCTCGCGGCCGGTGGGTTCGGCGGCCTTCTCATCGCCACGCTGATCATCACAGTGATGTATGCCGGCCTCTGCTTCAGCATTGCCGAAATGACAGCGGCCCTCCCGCACACCGGCGGCGCGTACTCTTTTGCGCGGTCGGCGATGGGGCCCTGGGGCGCCTACATCACCGGCCTTGCTGAGAACATGGAGTACATCCTCACTCCTGCTGTGATCGTCGTCGGAATTGGCGGGTACCTCGGAGCGATCTTCGGGACCCCGGAGAGCGCCGAGCCCCTGTGGTGGCTCGCCGCGTATGCGGTCTTCGTCGGCCTCAATGTCGCCGGCGTCGAGGCGACCTTCCGCTTCACCGTCTTGATCACCGCGTTGGCGCTCGGGGTGCTCGTCGTGTTCTGGATCACGGCGATCCCGCACTTCGACATGAAATGGGCGCTCAACATCGAGCCCGAGCCCGGCCAGAGCCGGTGGCTTCCGCGGGGCGCCGCCGGGATTCTGTCAGCGCTTCCCTTTGCGATCTGGTTTTTCCTGGCGATCGAGCAGCTTCCCCTGGCCGGCGAGGAGGCCCATACCCCGGCACGTGATCTGCCCCGCGGCCTGCTCTACGGCCTCCTGACGCTCGTCGTGGCGGCCTTTCTCACGCTCTTCCTGAACGCCGGCATCGCGCCGGGCTCCGAGGCGCTCGGGTCTTCCGCCGAGCCGCTGTTCGAGGGCTTCAAGACAATCTTCGGCGCGGGTCTTGGCGCCAAGCTGCTGGCACTCGTCGCGGTGACCGGTCTCATCGCGAGCTTCCACAGCATCATCTTCGCCTACGGTCGGCAGATCTTTTCCTTGTCGCGCGCGGGCTACTTCCCGCGCTGGCTCTCACGCACGGACCCGCGGCGCCAGACACCGCACGTCGCGCTCTTCGTCGGCGCCCTGCTCGGCTACGCGGTTGCGTACGGCATTCACGCACTCGGCCCCGAGCATCCTGTCGGCGCGGTCCTGCTCAACATGGCCGTCTTCGGCGCGGTCATCGCCTATGCGCTTCAAATGCTATCGTACATCCTGCTCCGCATTCGTCTGCCCCACATCGATCGACCTTACCGAAGCCCGCTCGGCGTGCCGGGTGCCGTAGTGGCGCTGCTGATCGCGTTGGTCACTTTGGTCGCGCTCTTCGTCACCGACCCGATCTATCAAAAGGTCGTCGTGGGGGCCGCCGTTTGGTACGGGCTCGGGCTTCTGTGGTTCGCGTTCTACGCACGGCACCGACTGGTGCTGTCTCCCGAAGAATCTTTCGCGCTCTCGGCGCACAGCGAACGCGACGATCGCTAGCCGGCGTGCCAAGCTCCGCCCCATGCGGGTTCTACTGCTGCGACATGGAGAAGCGGTCGACATGCGTTCCGCGCCGACCGACCAGGACCGTTGGCTGACCGACACCGGTCGCCAGACGGTCACCAAGGTCGGCAAGGCCCTCGCGAGGCTCGACCTGCACTACTCGTGCGTCTACACGAGCCCGCTGGTGCGAGCGGTCCAAACCGCCGAGATCTTAGCCGCAACTCACCCCGGCTTCAGCGGTCCCCTCGAGGTGCAGCCCGCGCTATCGAGCGAAGTGGGAAGCACCGCACAGGCCCTCGAGCCGCTCGAGCACGCAGGCGACGACGACCTCGTCGTCATGGTGACCCACATGCCGAAAGTCGGCGTCCTCGCCGGCCATCTCTGCCAGCTCCCCACGTTTCCATCGTTCCGGACCTCAGCAGCCTGCTTGTTGAGCATCGAAGGTAACAAGGGCCGCTTCCAGTGGATGCTCGACCCGGAGACCCTCGAGCTCAGGCGGCCCTGAGGATCGATCCAAGCTATACGGTGCAGACCTGATTGCGCCCGCGGTTCTTCGCTTCGTAAAGCGCTTTGTCGCCTTGCACGAACAGGTCCGCCGCGGTCGAGGCGTGATCCGGAAACGTGGCGACACCCAGCGACGCGGTGACCTTCAAGGGCCCGAGCTCGGTCAACACTTCGGTTTTCTCGAGCTCCTCTCGCACGCGCTCCGCAAGCAGCCGGGCGCCACGCGCGTCGGTCTCCTCGCACAGCACGCAGAACTCTTCGCCGCCGAAACGAGCCACGAGATCGGTCTCCCGCTTCACGCGTCGGAGCACCCCGCCGAGCTCCTTCAACACCCGATCGCCCGCGGCGTGCCCGTAGGTGTCGTTGACAGCCTTGAAATGATCGAGGTCCGTCACGATCAGCGACAATTTGCGGCCGAATCGCTGCGCAGCCAGCAACTTTTGCTCCATCTGATCGAAGAGCGCGCGCTTGTTCAGGCAGCCCGTTAGGCCGTCCGTGGTGGCCATCTCCTCGAGCTGACGCACTGCGCGCGCGTTCGCCATCGCGACGGCGAGCTGGTTTGCGAGCGCCTGCAGCGTGTCGCGTACCGAGGTGCCAAACGCCGACGAAGCCTTCGCCGCAACGATCAGGGTTCCAATTGGCTCCTCTCGCGCCACCAACGGGAGGACGAGCAGCGATTCCATGCCTTTGAGCCTCGCCTTCTTGGTGAAGAGCACTTGCTGTTTCGAATCGAACTCGCCACGGTACGGGAGATAGTGCCGGTTCTTGACGACCATCGCGGTGAGCGATGTGTTGTCGCGGAAGCGAAGCCCTTGGAAGTCCAGCGCTCGCTCGCCCGCCGCGCGCCGCACGACATGCCGTCGGCCCTCGGTTTGATACTCCGTGATCGCGCCAAAATCGTGCGCCACGATTTCCTTCGCGGCCGCCAACCCAACCTCCATGACCGCATCTTGCGTCAGCGCGGTGCTGAGAGCTTGGGAGACACGATAGAGGGTCTCTTGCTCGCGCTTGGAGCTTTCGAGTTGTACGAACACGCGTTCGTTCTCGAAGGCGCGGAGGATGTGTGAGGTGCTGCTGCGGAGCAGCTCTTCCTCCTCGGGGCCGAACGCACGGTCGACGATACGGTCGGCGCAGAGCACCGCCCGGAGATGACCCTGCTCGAGAACCGGAACGGCGATGAACGAGCGCACGTTCGCCGGCCCCCGGTAGTAGCAAATCCCCTGATATCCGGGGCGAATCTGCTGGAGGCTGGTGGTCAGCTTCCGACGAACGGCCGCCCCGACCGCCCCCGCACCGAGGGAAAACGGACCGTCCGCGAGGTCGTCGCTCCTGGTCACCAGCTCGACAATCCGCAGTTGCTCGGCCTCGTCGGTCGGCATCAGGAGCACGCAGGTGTGGAGGTCCAGGGTCTGATGGAGGAGCTGGAGTGCATGATAGAGCGCCTGGCGAACCTCTTGAACGCTGGTCTGATACAAGCGCTCTTCGTCCCTCACGCCGTCCGACGAAGGCGCGACCAGGCGAAAGAGCCGCGTGTCGTCCCGCACCTTTTCCTTTTGAGCTGCAAGCTCGAGCTCGGACTTGCGGCGTACGCGGACGATCTCTGCGCGCGTGAACACGTAGCTCAGTGCGCCGAAGCAAGCGATGAAGAGCGCGTTCAGGCCGAGCAGTAAGGGCTCCGTGACCTGCTCGCCGAGGACCGCAGTGGCGAAGCCGAGAGCGAGCGCGAAGGCGACGACGCCGATCCCAGCGGCGCCCATGGCGAACGACGCGACGAGCGCAACGGCGACGTAGGTCAGCGGATAGAGATCGCTACCGACTCCACCTCGAAACTGAACCAGCGCATGCACGCCGACGAGTAGCAACACGCCCAGCTCGAAGGCCGACCTCGGGTCGGTGCCCTCCCGATATGCGTTGCGCGCTCGGTGGCCAAAGAGCGCGGCCCAAGTCGCCACCCACGCCACGTGTCCCCACCCGAACGCACGGGTGCCCGGAAGAAAGAAGCCGGCGAGCAAGAATGCGGCAAGCAGGAACGCGGCGGCCAACCCCCAGGCCGACCGCGCTGTGCGCCTGACGCGAAGCGCTGCCTGGACGAGGGCCGTCATACGAAAACGGTGTTACGCCCGCTGCCATTCGTTCAGCAAGAAATCCGCTCGAATGTGGGCAATCTGCCCACCTAGACCGCCGAGCTCCGACCTACGGAGGGGGGAACTGGAAGACGAACTCCTCGGCCCGGACCATCCCGAGCTCGTCCCGCGCGATGCGCTCCACGTAACCCGGATCGGTGCGGAGCGCTTCGATCTCGCCCTTGAGGGTGGCGATTTCCTGGACGAGGTCCTCGTTGGACTGGCGGAGCGCCTGGAGCTCCTCCCGGAGGTGTCGGTACCGAGGGAGGCCCTGCTCATCGAGGACCAGGGTCGGCACCGTCATGACGGCCATCACCATCAGGGCGAACGGTAGAAGCGCGGCGCTGGGTCTCACAGGGCCGAGCCTGCCGCAACCCGGGGGGCTCGCGCAATTTTCCGTCCGCTTTTGCAGGCTTGACAGAAGCGCGCGAGCTTCTACTTTCTCGAGAACGTGACGGTGACATTGGACGAGCGCCATCGGCGGATCCTGTTCGCGGTGGTGACCGAGTACATCGCCTCCGGGAAGGCCGTGAGCTCGCGACGCATTGCGAAGCGCTACGCGATCAAGCTGTCACCAGCGACCATTCGGAGCGTGCTCGTCGATCTCGAAGACACGGAGCTGCTGCACCAGCCGCACACCAGCGCGGGCCGCGTTCCGACCGACGCCGGATTCCGGTGCTTCGTCGACGCGATGGCCACCGCCGGGGAGATCTCCGACGCTCACCGGACGGCACTGATCCGGCGCCTCCAAGACCTCGAGCCTGGGGCCGACGCCGTCCGTGAAACCGGTCAGCTTCTGAGCCGCCTCACCGGGACCGCCACGATCATCGCGCAGCCACCCATGGCGGAAGCCACCCTCGATCAGCTTCGATTCATGCGGCTCTCCAGCGGCCGGACGCTCGCGGTATTGGTGACGCGCTCGGGAGGAGTTGAAAACCGGGTGGTCGTGACAGAGCTCGACGTCGACGACCACACGCTCGAGCGCGTGAACAACTATCTCGCCGAGCTGGTCGGAGGCCGAACGCTTCGTTCGGTCCGCGACGTGCTCGCCGTTCGCCTCGCCACCGAGCAGGGCCAGTACCGACTCCTACGCCGGCAAGCCCAGCAGATGGTCGAAGCTACGGTCGAGGGTCAGATGGAGCGAGCCCAGGTCGTCATCGAAGGGCAGGGCGCCCTCTTCGATCGGCCGGAGTTCGGCGATGTCGAGAAAATCCGGGGTTATCTCAACGCCTTCGAAGAGAAGCAGAAGCTCCTGGAGCTCCTGGAGCAGACCCTGCTTGCCGATGGGGTCCAAGTCTTCATCGGCTCCGAGGCCGCGCTCGACGGAGTAGGGGACATCAGCGTCATCTCGAGCCCGTACCGTCGGGGCGGAACCAGCGTTGGTTCGTTCGGGATCGTGGGGCCGACTCGTATGGACTACAAGAAGTACGTTCCTTTGGTCGGGTTCGCGGCCGATGTGCTAAGCGACATCCTGGATGGGCGGCTTCCGGGCACGTCCAAGGGTTCCTAGAGAAGGACGGACGGAGACGATGAGCGACCACGCTGAGGACAAGCCCGAGGACGAGCAGGCCAACGGCACAGACGAAGACGTCATCTTTCCGGAAGACGAAACGGGCGACGAGCCGCGGTTGGAAGCGGAGTTCGAGCCTACCGACCTCGAGAAGGCGCACGCCGAGCGCGATCGTATGCGCGAGCAGCTTCTGCGCATCGCCGCGGATTTCGACAATTTCCGGAAGCGATCCCGCAAAGAGATCGAGGAAGTCCGCCGGCGCGGCGTCGAAGACACCCTCCGAGAGGTCCTGCCGATCGTCGATAACCTCGAACGCGCAGCTGGCGCCATGACCGACGCGACCGAGGTCTCGGCGGTCACCGAAGGCGTCCATATGGTGCTCCGAGGCTTCGAGGAGATCGCCAACCGGTTGGGCCTGAAGCGTGTACCGGCGGTCGGGAATTTGTTCGACCCGGCCTGCCACGACGCCATACAGCAGGAAGAAACCAACGATCACGCGCCGGGGACCATCGTGGCCGAGGTCGTGCCGGGCTACTACCTCGGGGAGCGCCTGCTGCGGCCGGCGATGGTGGTGGTGGCGAGACCGCCAACCGGGACGGGTGGCCAGGGCGACGCGTCCACGGACGGCGACGGCGCCGAATAGTCACTCCTTAGATGCGACAAACCCCCAGGTCTTGGTATAAAGAGCTTTAGGGCGAGATGGGGAAGATCATCGGGATCGATCTGGGGACGACCAACTCTTGCGTCGCGTTTGTCGACAACGGCGCGCCGCAGGTGATTCCAAACGCCGAAGGCAGCCGCACGACACCTTCGGTCGTGTCGTTCTCCAAAGACGGCGATCGCCGAGTGGGCAGCGTCGCCAAACGCCAGGGCGTCACCAATCCGGAGAATACCGTCTTTGCAATCAAGCGCCTGATGGGCCTGCCGTTCGACGCGGAGCCGGCGCAGAAGCACATGCGCGTGGTGCCCTATAGGGTCGTCGAGAGCGAGCGCGGGGATGCCTGGGTCCACGTCCAGGACCACAAGTACTCGCCTCCAGAAATCTCCGCCATGGTTCTCGAGAAGATGAGGGAAGTCGCAGAGTCATTCCTCGGGGAAGACGTCGCCGAGGCGATCGTGACGGTTCCCGCCTACTTCAACGACGCCCAGCGTTCAGCGACGATTGCCGCAGGCAAGATCGCCGGTCTCGATGTTCGCCGCATCATCAACGAGCCAACCGCTGCTGCACTCGCATACGGCTTCGAGGAAAAAGAAGGCAAGCGTGTTGCCGTGTACGACCTCGGTGGAGGCACGTTCGATATTTCGATCTTGGAGATCTCCAACGGCGTCTTCAGCGTGAAGGCGACGGCAGGCGACACGCACCTCGGCGGCGAAGACTTGGACAACGAACTGGTCGAAGAGCTCGCGCGCCGTTTCGAAGAGAGCACTGGGATCAACCTGCGCGAAGATCGCGTCGCGCTGCAGCGTCTCAAGGAGCAAGCCGAAAAGGCCAAGCACGAGCTGTCTTCGTCGCTCGAAACCGAGATCAACCTTCCCTTCATCGCATCGAACGAATCGGGCCCAAAGCATCTCGAGACCAAGCTCAAGCGTAGCGAGCTGGAGATCCTGGTCTCGGAGATCATCGACCAGACCCTGGGCCCGTGTCAGCAGGCGTTGACCGACGCCGGGGTCAAGAGGGAAGACATCGACGAGATCCTGATGGTGGGCGGCCAGAGCCGCATGCCCATGGTTCACTCCAAGGTCGCGGACTTCTTCGGCAAAGAGCCCCACAAGGGCGTCAATCCCGATGAGGTCGTCGCGATGGGCGCTGCGCTGCAGGGCGCCGCTCTGGTTGGCGAGGTGGAAGAGGTTCTTCTGCTCGACGTCACGCCTCTGAGCCTCGGCGTCGAGACCGGCGGTGGAGTGTTCCACAAACTGATCCCTCGCAACACCACGGTGCCCACGCGCGCCAAAGAGGTCTTCACGACGAGCGTCGACAACCAGAGCTTTGTTCCGATTCACGTAATGCAAGGCGAACGTGAAATGGCGGACGACAACAAGTCGTTGGCCAAGTTCGAGCTAGCGCCGATCCTTCCGGCGCCGAGAGGTGTCCCGGAGATCGAGGTGACGTTCGACATCGACGCGGACGGCGTGGTCAACGTGAGCGCCAAAGACTTGGGCACGAGCCGCGAGCAGAACATCCGCGTCGTGGCATCGAGCGGTCTCAGCGAAGAGGATATCGAGCGCATCATCGGCGAAGCCGACGCCTACAAGACGACCGACCAGAAGCGACGCGAGCTTGCCGAGCTCCGCAACGCAGCCGAAGCTCTGCTGTACACCAGTGAGCGGGCGGTCGCCGAGTGCCGCGAGATGGTTGCCGAGGACATCTTGGCGCAGGTCGACGCCGACATCGAGTCCTTGCATGTTTGTGTCGACGAAGGCGACGCCATCGCGATCAAAGACGCGCTCGAAACGCTCGAGCTCAGCGCCTACAAGATCGCCGAAGCGATGTATGGCAGCGTCGCTCTCGATGCGCCCATCGAGGGCGACGCTCAGTCCGAGTCGTGAGCGCCGAAGAGCGAGCGCGGGCCACCGGCGCGGAGTGGCTGGCTCGAATGCGATGGGGAGCGCTGGCGATCCAGGCCGTGGCGGTCCTCGTGGCCACGGAGGGCCTGGGGGTCGAGCTGCCGGCCGTCCCCATGTGGTCCCTCATCGCGGTCGGTGCCTTTTCGAACCTCTGGCTAGCGTCCCGAAAGGGTCGTGCCGGCCACCTGGGCGCGTTCTTGGTCCTCGACGTCGTACTCCTGACCGGCTTGCTCTATCTGTCAGGCGGGCCCACCAACCCGTTTAGCATCATTTATGTCGTGTATATCGCGATGTCCGCGGTGATGTTGGCGCCGAAGTGGACCTGGACGATCGCAGGTCTTTCGATCGTTTCGTTTGCTGCCCTCTTCGTCGTCCACGTGCCGAGCGAGCACCTCGGCCATGCCGGTCACGGTGGCGGGTTTCAAACTCACCTGTACGGAATGTTCATTGCGCTCGTCCTGGCCGTCGCGCTGATCACCTATTTCGTGAGCCAGCTGTCTCTCGAGCTCCGTCGCCGTGAGCGGGCGCTCGCCGAGGCCGAGGAGCGGACCCACCGATGGGGAAAGCTGGCTTCGATTGCGACCTTGGCGGCGGGCGCGGCGCATGAGCTCGGGACCCCCCTCGGAACGATCGCGGTCGCGGCCAAGGAGATGCAACGACGGGCACGGAACATCTCCGGCGGCGAAGGCCTCGTCGAAGACGCGAAGCTGATTCGCGAGGAGCTCGAGCGATGCCGCGTGGTGCTCGAGCGAATGGCCGCGGCGGGCGGCGAACACGTGGGCGAGACTCCGAGCTCCCTGTCGGTCGAAGCCTTGTTCGTCGACGTGCGCGCGCGCCTGAGCCCCGAGCAGGCGGCACGCTGGGTGACCACGACGGAGGTCGCTACCATCGAGGCGCCCAAAGAGGCGCTTGCCCAGATGATCGAGAATATCGCCAGAAACGGCTTCGATGCATGCGAAACGGGTCGCGTGACGCTCGATGTCTGCCGGCTCGATCGGGCGGTGGAATTCCGTTTCGTCGACGAAGGCCAGGGAATGGACGAGCTTGCTGTGAAACGCGCGACCGAGCCGTTTTTCACGACGAAGGACACCGGGGACCGAATGGGTCTGGGGTTGTTCCTGGCGCGGACGCTCGTAGACTCGTTGGGCGGTCGGCTGGCCATCGAGTCGGTGGCCGGTCAGGGCACGACGATCCGTGTCGGGCTTCCGCAAGCTCCGCGAGCTCTAGAAGGCCCATGACCGAAGCGCACGACAGCGCCACGCCCAAGCCATCGATTCTGCTCGTCGACGACGACGAGCGGTTACGGTCACGCATGGCGCGCGCATTCGAAGAGCGTGGCTACGAAGCGCAACAAGCCGAAGGGTACGACGACGCGATCGCGATCGCCGAGCACGAGAGCACCGAGTATGCGGTGGTCGATCTTCGCATGCCGGGGAAGTCCGGTTTGGAGGTGGTTCGCGAGCTGCATCGGATCGACCCAGCGACCAAGCTCGTCGTGCTGACCGGTTACGGAAGCATCGCCACAGCGCTCGAAGCGGTACGGCTCGGTGCCACTCACTATCTCACCAAACCGGCAGACGTGGACGAGGTGATCGCTTCATTCGATCGAGGCGATGCCGATGCAGCCGCGGAGGCGCCCGCCGCTGAAGACGAAACCCCGCAAACCCCGTCGCTGGCCCGAGTCGAGTGGGAGCATATCCAGCGAGTGCTGACCGACTGCGGCGGCAATATCACTAAGGCCTCGGAAAAACTAGGAATTCACCGGCGCTCGCTCCAGCGAAAGCTCTCGAAATTCCCGATGCCACGCTGAGACGCTGCGACGATTTGCCACGTACAAACTCCGCGGCGCAGTACCTAAGCTCGGGGGGTGAGAGCTTCTTGGGTGATCGCGGCGTTGGTCGCACCGCTGTGGGTCGCTGCGCAGGCTTTTGCCTGCGGAACGTGCTCCGTAGGCGATCCGACCCTCACCATCGTCGGCTTCGAGCAGCCCAAAGCCAACCGGGTTCGCACTTCCGCAACCCTGCGCCATCGCAACGACAGCATCGGTGAAACCGCAGTCGACGAGCTGACGCTCTCCGAGCAGCGCCTGGAGCTGGCGGGCGCGTACTCGCCGACCGACCGGATCAGCCTTTCGCTGATGATGCCGCTGGTGCACCGCTTGATCACGGAGGTGAATCTCGCGGAGGCCAGCATTTGGGCGCCCGGTGACTTGGACTTCCGGGTCCGCGGCGTGATCTGGCGCGACCGAAAGTTCGCGCCTCGCCATCTGGTCAGCCTGATCGGCGGCCTCGAGTTCCCAACGAGCTCGATCGAGTACGACACGGATGGCGTGCCGTTGCCGCTCGAGTTCCAGGCTGGAACGGGCTCCTGGGACCCTATTGCGGGGGCCGCGTACACCATGTTTTCGGACCCTTGGTCGGTATACGTCTCCTCCGTTGCGGTCTTCCCAACGACAGGCATCGCGGATACACGCGCAAGCACCAGCTTTCGGCAGACAGCGCTCGGCCAGTATCAGCCCTGGACCTTCCTCGCTTTCCAGGTCGGCGCCGAGTTCCGACTCGATGGACCGGGATACATCGGCGGCGTTCGTGATCCCAACACCGGTGGTCACATCACCTACGGCACACTTGGCCTCGTTGCGCTTCCCCACGAGAAGGTCGTGATGCACGTGACCGCTGCGCTTCCACTCATTCAGCGCCTCGACGGCACCCACCGAGAAGGCTTCGCGTTCACAGCAGGGTTGGTCTATGAAATCTAGGCTGCTCATCGCAATGGCGTTGCTCAACCTCGTGTCACTCGTGCACTGCATGCGGGTGACCAACGGCATCGAAGTCGATGTCGCATATCAGCCCGAAGCGACGCCGGCGCAGATCCGAACCGACATGGGATACCGCGTCGCATTGGAGCGCGCGCTGATCGTAGTGGGGAAGGTCGAGCTGATCCGATGTGACAATTTTGTCATGGAGCTGCAGGATCTCCTCGGACCAGCCCGGGCGAGGGCGCATGTCCTCGACACGCCGACCAGTCTCGGGGTTCCGCTGATCATCGACCTGATGGAAAGCGCCGGCGCGCCCGAGTTCGCCGGAACGATGAAGCCGCCCCCAGGGCGGTACTGCGGCATCCGTGTGCTCGGCATGCCCGCGGATCAGGATGCTGTCGGATTGAGCGACGAAAACCTCGACATGATGCAGCACAGCGTCCTCGTTGCGGGACAGGTCACAGACGAAACCAGTGGGGAGGAAACGCCGCTGCACGCCCGCATCTGGG
>Ga0316191_10002391_pt1 | contig 13629 bp, 11 predicted proteins | sample Eddworburr2cm_MG_FD_204928 | JGI IMG/M metagenome (GOLD analysis project Ga0316191, IMG submission 204928) | Coastal sediment microbial communities from Maine, United States - Eddy worm burrow 2 cm | ecosystem: Environmental > Aquatic > Marine > Coastal > Sediment | place: USA: Maine...
GGCCACGGCGGGAGTGAATTTCGCACTCCCCTACGGCACGCTGATCTCGAACCTTGCCGGCTGCTTCCTCATCGGTGCCATCACCGCATTCGCCGCGGAAGGCGATTTGATGTCGCCTGAAACCAGGCTGTTCCTGGCCACCGGATTCTGCGGCGGCTTTACGACCATGTCGTCTTTTGTTTACGAACTGGCTCAATACATCCGCAGCGGCGAGATGTTCTTCGCCGGTCTGTATTTCGGGCTTACCCTCGTTGGCGCCATGGTCTTGTTTTATCTGGGTAGCTTCGCTGTGTTGCTACTGCGTTCGTGAGGATGTCCCATGCATATTGAAGGCGAAGCCCTGTTGTTGCGAATATTTGTCGGCGAGTCGGACAAGCACGGGCATCTGGCGCTTTACGAGGCACTGGTGCGTGAGGCCAGAGCCCAGGGCCTCGCCGGCGCCACGGTACTGCGCGGGATCACCGGTTATGGCGCCAGTTCCAAGTTGCGCCAGGTCAAGTTGCTGGACCTGTCTACTGACCTGCCGGTGATCGTGGAAATCATCGAGCAGGAAGCGCAGGTGGAGTCGTTTATGAAGACGGTCGATCGCCTGATGGAAGAATCAGGTTCAGGTGGTTTTGTGACCGTCGAGAAAGCCAGGGTGGTCCGTTATTTTGCCGAATCCGGTAATGGCAGCTGAGCCGTCCCGCTCGCCTGGATTCGATTAGAGTTCGACACCGGCGATGCTCTTCTTCATCAGCGCGGCTGAGTTTTCCAGTGCCTGCTGCTCGCCGGGTTCGAGCTCGAGGTGGATCAACCGCTGCACGCCGTTCGAGCCGATCTGCGCAGGTACGCTGACACATACGTCGGACAGGCCGTAGTCGCCGCGCAGCAGAGCGCTGACCGGCTGGATCGAGCGCCGATCGTCCAGAATGATATCGACCAGCCGCGAGATCACCAGGCCGATTGCCCAGTTGGTATGACCCTTGCCCTCGATGATGCGATAGGCGGCGTCGCGTACGTTGGCGAACAACTGGTCCATTTCAACCGGGTTCCAGTCCTTGCCCAGTACCCCTTTGCGTATGCTTTTGCCACCGATGGTCACGGTACTCCATGCCGCAAACTCGGAATCTCCGTGCTCGCCGAGAATATAGCCATGTATCGAACGTGGATCGACGTCGTAATAATGTCCAAGCAGGGTTCGAAATCGGGACGTGTCGAGCATGGTGCCGGTGCCGATCACATGATGTCTTGGTCGCTGGCTCAGTTGCTGCATCATGTAGGTGAGTACATCCACCGGGTTGCTGGCCACGACCACGATGGCCTCCGGGGCGTAACGGTCCAGATTGTCCGCAATATCGCGGAAGATACGGGCGTTGCTGTTGAGCAGATCGAGCCGGGTTTCACCAGGTTTTTGTGCGGCTCCGGCGGCGACAACGATGACATGGCAATCGCTGAGATCCCGATACTCACCGTCACGCACCACGATACGGCCGGCGTAGCCCTGACCGTGCATCAGGTCCATCGCTTCCCCATGGGCCCGTTTCTTATCGATATCAACCAGGATCAACTCGGAGCAGGTCTCCTGGACAAACATGGCAAACGCCGACGCCACGCCAACCTGACCAGCGCCAATGATGCCGACGTGTTGTTTACTCACAGTGAGATGTCCTTTGTCGTGTCGATAATGGGGCGAGCGAAAGCTGACCAGCAGATTATAATCGGCGTTAGCGCCACCCGCGGTTCGGGAAAGTCCCTACTATGCTGGGCGACCGCCGGCCGGCATCATGCGCGATTATCTGCATCACGCTCGCCCTGATACTGTATGAGCACTTATGCCCACCGGAAGCCCCTGGAGAATTAAAGATGGCGGACAGCAAACCTCGCAAAGCGGGCATCATCACCAGCGGTGGCGACGCGCCAGGCATGAACGCAGCGATCCGGGCAATTACCCGCACCGCCTTGCGCAGCGACATGGAAGTCGTGGGTTTTTATCGGGGCTATGACGGTATTGTCAACGAGCAATACACTCCCTTGGACCGCAGGTCAGTGGCCAACATCGTGCAGCGCGGGGGCACGATCCTCCGTTCGGCCCGTTGCGCCGAGTTCATGGAGCCGGCAGGGCGCGATAAGGCGGCAGACACCTTGCGACGTCTTGGCGTAGACGTGCTCTTCGTGATCGGCGGGGACGGCTCACTGCGTGGCGCCGCTGCGCTGCGCGATCACTGGGACGGCCAGATTATCGGTTTGCCTGGAACGATCGACAACGATCTTGCCGGCACCGATTACACCATCGGCTATTTCACCGCGCTGGATACGGCGCTGCATGCCATTGACAAGGTGCGCGACACGGCCGACGCCTTCGAGCGCATCTTCCTGGTCGAAGTCATGGGTCGCATGGCAGGGTTTATCGCGCTCGGTGTGGGCATCGGCTGCGGCGCGGAGGATGTGTTGTTACCGGAGCGCCCGGTGGAACTGCGCGAGCTGATTGGCAATATCCAGGATTCCCGGGCTATGGGCAAAACCAGCTGTCTAATAGTGGTCGCAGAGGGCGTCGTGCACAAAGGCATCCGTTCGATTGACGGCCGTATCACCATCCATGATTCGACCATGCTGGCCAAGGAAATCCAGAAGGAGACCGGGTTGGAAAGTCGGGCGGTGATCCTTGGTCACATACAACGCGGGGGCAATCCGGCCGCTTTGGACAGGATTCTTGCCTCGACGCTGGGCGCCTTTGCGGTGGAAATTGCGATCGAGGGCCAGACCGGCGTCATGGTCGGGGTGCAATCCAGCGAACGCTGCGCGGTGCCATTCGAGGTCACCTGGACCAAGCATTCATCGCTGGATGAATACCTGTTGAAGATACAGAAAGTTCTGGCCTGATCACCGTGGCAGCGAGGCATCCGTGACGTGTCCCGGGCCGGAGGGATTGCCGTACATCACGCAGACTGCCGGGTTGACCCCGGGCTCAGTCGTCGTGGCCTGACTCCAGAGCCGCTCTGACCCGACGTAATAGTATCCGATCGATAAACGGCTTCTCGATAAAGTCTACCGCGCCTGCGCGAATCGCATCGACAGCGGTGGGGATATCGCTGTCTTCCCCCAACAGGATGGCTGGCGAGCGGACCCCGCGTTCGCGCAAACGACGCAGCAACGCAATGCCGCTCATGCCGGGGAGATCCAGTTCACTGACCAGCATGGAGACATTGACCTGATCCAGGGTCTCGAGCAAATCTTCGGCGCTGGGATAAGTTCTGACGCTTACGCCGAGGCCGCCGAAAAGGGTAGCCAGAGATGACCGCTCATCTGCATCGTCTTCGACAACGCATAGGGAGCGCAGACCATCCGGTGCGATTTCCCTGATTGTTAGAGCCATGAACCCCCCCTCAACCAAGCCGGATGGTGCCATCACCCGCCCGATTGATAAGACCTGACAGTATTCATGGTGGCCCGACGCAGCGGAATACGAACTTGTACTTAAGACCATCCCACCCATTGGCCCGTATGGATCGGGGATCGGTCCGGGATTCGGCTGGCTCCCGGGATCGGGGCTCAGATGTCGGCTTCGGCGATCAGCACCATGCGCACCAGCTGTGCCAGCGACGCCGCCTGCATTTTTTCCATCACGCGGGCGCGGTGAATCTCCACGGTTCTCTGGCTGACGCCAAGATCGCTGGCGATAACTTTGTTGGCCTTGCCCTGGACGACCTGAGACATGACCTCTCGCTCGCGTGCGGTCAGGCTGTCGCTACGTCGGCGAACTTCATGTCGCTCGGCTTCTTCCAGCTGACGTTGTTCCCCGGCGGCCAGCGCGAGTTTCACTTTGGCCAGCAATTCCTGGTCGTCAAAGGGTTTTGGCACAAAGTCCACCGCACCGCGGCGCAAGGCCTCCACCGCCATCGGGATATCGCCATGCGCACTGATAAAAACGATCGGCAGGGCATAGTCGCGTCGGCTCAATTCCTTTTGCAACTCGAGTCCGCTCATCCCCGGCATACGCACGTCCAGAAGCAGGCATCCAGCCTGCGTGCCGTCATAGGCCTCCAGGAACTCTGCAGCCGACGCGAACTCGCGGGTAATAAGGTCTGCGGAGCGCATCAGCAATGACACAGAGTCACGGACGGCGTCATCATCGTCGACCAGAAATACGGTGTTTTCGGCAGCGCTCATGAATCTGTTTCCGGTAGGGTGGGCAGCGTTATGTTGAACTCAGAGCCGCCCTCGGGATGGGCCGAGAATTCCAGGCGGCCGCCGTGAGCTTCGATAATGGAGCGACTCAGCGACAAGCCCATACCCATGCCCTCCTTTTTGGTAGTGAAGAATGGTTCGAACAGGTTCTCCGCATGGTCGGTGGATATCCCCGCACCGTAATCGGTGACGGTGATCCACACTTCTTCGTTTTGCTCCATGCTTGCCCGGATTTCTATCAGTGGTTTCTTCGCCTGGCCGTCGGCCATCGCGTCCACGCCATTGCGGATCAGATTCAATAGTACCTGTTGCAACTGGATCGGGTCGGCCTGAACCCGGGGCAGCACATCTGACGCCTCGACCTGCATCACGATTCCATGCGCTCTGGCATCCAGCTCAGCCAGCATCGACACATCGCGCAGCACGCGGTGCAGGTCCGTGGGCTGGCGGTTTACCGCGCGTTGCTTGACGAAGCTGCGCAGACCCTGGATCACGCGTCCTGCGCGTCGCGCCTGAGCGTGGACTTTGTTCAAGATCTCCTTGATGTCCTTTTGCTGTATGGACCCGGATTCCATCATCCGTTGACAAGCCTGGGCATAGCTGGAGATCGCCGTCAACGGCTGGTTGAGCTCGTGAGCGATCGCAGCTGCCATCTCACCCATCGTGCCCAGCCGGGCTGCCTGAGCCAGGCTCTCACGCTGCCGGCGGATTTCCAGTTCGGCCTGAAGTTGTTCTGTGCGATCGACGACTTGCACTACAAACATCAGTGGGCGGTTGCGCAGATCACGAGCCAGTGAATATCTGACCACGCCAGACATGATTGAGCCGTCACTGCGCTGATAGCGGGTCTCCTCGCGCAAATATTCCACATCCCCGCGCAACAGACTCAGGCGCATTGACTCTGCGCCGGCCCGGTCATCCGGATGGGCGAGATCGACGATCGCCCTGCCCAGCAGCACCCGCTCGCTCGCGCCCAACATGCCGCACAAGGCCTGATTGACACTGGTAATCACGCCGTCGATATTCAGCGTCGCCATGCCGATTGGCGCGTAATGGAAAGTGAGCCGCAGCTCCTCCTCGGCGCGTTTGAGGTCATTCTCCGTCTGCTGCTGTTCGGTAATATCCTCGCCGGCGCAGAGTAGTCCCTCGGGTTCGCCGTTGGCATTGCTGAGTTGTTGGTTGCGCCAGCGCACCAGCCGCCGACCGTTGCCAAGCGTATTCAGCCATAGCAGTTCAAGCTGACCGCCATCGACCTCGTGCAGCGTGTCGGCAAAACGGGATAAGGCCGCATCCTGATCGCCCCTGGAGACGAACAGCTGGAAGAAGTTGCGGCCGAGAACGTCCTCCTCACTACACCCGAGGATCGCCAGACCCTGGTCATTGATCAGCGTGATGTTGCCGCTGGTATCCAGGGCGATGACCATGACGCCAACGAGGTCGAGATAGCTTTCCGCGCGGTCGCGCTCCTGGCGCAACGCCTGTTCGAAGCGATATCGGTCGCTGACGTCCAGTACCGTGCCATTGACCCGCCATTTACCAGGGCCCTGGCCGGCGATGATTCGGGCATGGGTCTCGATATGACGGCTGCTTCCATCTGGATGTAGAACACGGTACTCGACGCGGAACACGCCGCCCTGCCGAGTGGCGGTTGCGGCGGCCTGGCGCAGTCGGTCCTGATCGTCAGGATGCACGACGGCGAGCAGGTCCCTGATGATCAGCGGTCCCTGTGCCGGGTCGCGACTGAGAATTCGAAAGACTTCTTCGGACCAATAGGCGTCTCCGTTCTCGGGGTAGCTGAATTCAAAGCTGCCGAGGTGGGCCAGGCTCTGCGACATGCGCAAATTGGTCTCGCTGCGAGCCAGTGCTGCAGCCGCTTTGTTTCGTCGTGTGATATCCCGGATCACGACGATAAAGCAGTCGTCGTCGCCGCGGGTGCGTCCAACGGTAAGCTCCACCGGCAGCGCAGTGTCATTGCTGCGCCGCGCAATGAACTCCCGAGCAGGTTCTCCGGATTCCTTGCTGAGCGCGTCCAGAACCGCTCGTGCGTTGCCACCCGGCGGTCGATCCCTGTGGCCTGCCTCGACCAGTCGATCAAAACTCTGGCCGACGATAGCGCTTTCAGAATATCCCAACAGCCTTTCGGCGGCGGCATTGAACATCTCGATGCAGCCTTCCGCGTCGGTGATCAGGATGCCATCCGGGGATGCATCGAGCAGGGCTTCAAAACGATCCTCGGCTGCCTGCGCCTTGCGTAAGATGTCAGTTGCCATGGCGTGTTCGTTTATCGCGTGCTCCGATGGCCAGGTGGTGTCGGCACCGCGGTTGCAACTCGCATACCCGCTGACCCGCTCGGGGTCCCGGCGTGATCAGCCTCAAGGATAACGCGGCCGGTGTTGCCGACCCAAACGCCGCCGATTAACGGGGACCGGCCATGTTTCCATCGAGGATCGCCGCCAAACCGCGAAACGCGGGCACGTCTTCGGTCACCAGATAAGTCGGGATGCCGGCCATGTAACCGCTATAGCGTCCCTTTTGTTCAAACTTGCGTCGAAAATCTGAGCTCTCGAAGGCGTCGGCCAGCTGGGGCGTGATCCCGCCGGCGATGTACACCCCGCCAAGCGCTCCGAGGGTCAGGGCCAGATTGCCCGCTGTGATCCCGAGGAAAGAGAAGAAATGGGCCATTGCCGATTTGGCCAGTTCGTCACCTTGTGCGGCCAGCTCGGTCACCCCTTCGGGGGTTACCGGATCAGCGGGCTGGCCTGACAAGCTGCGCAGGGCAAGATACAGGTTGCACAAGCCGAAACCGGACACCAGCCGTTCCGCAGAGACATGGCCTTGCTGCTGCCGGATCAGCGAGATGATGGTTGCCTCCTTGTCGTTACTCGGCGCCAGCGTGGCATGGCCGCCTTCACCGGCGATGGCTACCCAGCCATCGCCAGCCGGCAGTAATCCCGACATACCCAGACCGGTACCTGGCCCGAGGACAGCCAGCGGCGCCCCTGGGCATGGTTGCCCGCCGCCGATCTGACGTTTGTGGCTATCCGGCAGACTGGGCAGAGCCATCGCGACCGCGGTGAAATCATTGACCACCCTGAGCTGTTCCAGACCCAGTTCCTGACGCAGACCCACACAGGAGAACCGCCAGCCGCAGTTGGTCAGCTCAACTTCGTCTTCGGTAATCGGAGCCGCCACCGCCATCGCGGCATGCGAAGGCCTAAGCTCCTCGGGAAGATCGTCAAGGTAGGCGCGCAGGACTTCGGTCAGCCCTGCAAAGCGACGATTCTTGAATCGTCGCATCAAGTGAGGCTCCTCTCCGGAATTCTGCACCGCGCACCGTATGTTGGTGCCGCCGAGGTCAACCAGCAAACGCATAGATGTGGTCCTTATGGTCACGCCCAGCACTGGCTGCGCGGTCAGGCTGTGATTCTGGCAGCACGTGGATGTGTTGGTCGAGTCAGGCGGCGCGCCAGTCGCGGCCGAGGAAGCCGTGGATGCTGGTGACAGGCAATGGCGGGCTGATCAGATTTCCCTGGCCAAGGTCGCAGCCGCGCTCCGCCAGGAACTGCAATTGCTCATCGACCTCCAGCCCCTCCGCAATCACTTTGAGCCCCAGATCCTCGGCCAGCCGTAAGGTGGCGACCACAAGGGCCACGTCATCGGGATCCGTCGGCAGGCTCATCACCAGGCTGCGATCAATCTTGATGTAAGTCAGTGGCAGCTGGCGGATGCTCTGCAACGCCATCATCCCGGTACCGAAGTCATCCAGGGCCAAAGCTACGCCGGCACCGGCGAGAACACTGAGGTTTTCGCGCACTGCCCGTGGCTCGGCCAGCAGGGTGGCTTCGTTGACCTCAAGGATCAGATTTGCGGGATTGAGATTGGCATTGGTCAGGATGCGATCGATAACATCGATGATGCGGCGATTGGCGAGTTGGGCTGCAGAAAGGTTGATCGATACACTGATCTCTGGCCGGTTCAGCACCCGTTGCCAGTCCCTTAATTGCAGGCAGGCGGTCGCCAGAACCCACTCGCCGACGCCGTTCATCATCCCGGTGGTCTCCATGATCGGGATGAACTCCATCGGGCGGATCAGGCCGTGTTCCGGGTGGTTCCAGCGCAGCAGAACTTCCAGCGCAGAAATACGGCCGTTGCGCAGATCCGAAATCGGCTGGAACTCCAGTTCGAAGTGTTCTTGTTGCACGGCTTCACGCAAATCACGTTCAAGCTTGGCGCGGCGCGACATCTCCGCGTGGACTGAGCGTGAGTAGAAATGATAGGTGTTACGGCCGCTTTCCTTGGCCCGGTGCATGGCTACATCCGCTGTCTTGATCAGGCTGCCGGCGTCATCGCCGCACTCCGGGTAGGTGGAGATGCCGATGCTGGCGGTCACCGGGATCTGATGCTCGCCGACTTCAAATGCGGGGTCCAGGACCTGCTGAATCTTCTCCGCCAGGCTCGCCGCATGCTCGCTGTGACCAAAATCCTCGAACAGCACGACAAACTCATCGCCGCCGATACGGGCCAGGAAGTCGCCTGCGCGCAAACCATCCGTCAGCCGGCGGGCGACCTCCGCCAGCAACTGGTCGCCATTGTCGTGCCCGTAACGATCATTGATCTGCTTGAGCCGATCCAGGTTCAGCAGGAGTACCGCCAGTCTTGAATGATTGCGTTCGGCGCGGGCGATGGCCTTGCGCAAAGTCTCGACGAAGAACGCCCGGTTCGGAATGTTGGTCTGCCCGTCATGCAGGGACAGGTGGGTCAGCTCATCTTCCACCTTGCGGCGGGCGGTGACGTCCCGGAATGACACGATGCCGCCTTTGATATGACCGTTGGCATCCATCAGCGGCCTGGCATTGACACTCAAAAAGCGACCGGCCGGGGCATCGGCATTGCGGTGAAAAATTTCTGCTTCGCTGACACTCTCGCCGCGCAGCGCCCGGGCCATGGGTCGGGCGCGGTCCGCGATGCGGGTCACCGTGTCTGCTTCGTACATGCCGAATATATCTGTCGCGAGTCCGGCGACGGAACCCAGACCGAGCAATTCCCGTGCGGCGGGATTTACCAGCAGGAGCTTCTCCTGGCGATCTGCGACGATAACGCCCTCGGTCAGGTTTTTCAGAATCGAGTGGAGCATGGATTCTGATTCCAGCAGTTCGCGCAAGGTGGCTGCGCGATCGATGGCGTAACGCAATGCGCGGCTCAGGCGGCCGGTATCGATTTCCGAGCGTAACAGTACGTCCTGGATCCCGGTGGCCAGCATTTGCGCCGCGACCTCCTCACGCTGGTCGTCAATCAATGCCACGATCGGCAGGTCGCAGTTGAGTTCCAGCAGGCGGATTGCGATCTGAGTCATCTCCGCGCCATTCAGGCTGCCGCTGAGCAGCACCGCGTCTACCGCGCTGGTGCCCAGCCGTTTCTTCAGATCCGACATGCTCGATGTCTGATCCAGGGTAAACCGGCGGTGGTGATCAACCTCGCGGGAGAGTATTTCCCGAATGTAGTCGGCGGTGCTGTCATGCTCCGTAACGAGGAGCACCTGATAGTCTTGTGCGCGCATCGATTAAGGCGTCCCGGCCACGATCATTTGACATATTAGCCGGGATCACCGATCCAGGCACCCGTCACGTAAATCGGAGTCCTCTGTTTAAACCTCGGCAACTTAATATGCGTCTACATGGATAAGCAAATGATCAACTGCTGGGCCGGACGGGGACAGGAATTGCGATGCAGATGGCGGCTGTGGCCCCGATGACCGGGATGCGCTCTGAGAACGGCGACGAGGTGTCGGAAGGACTTCTGGTGAGGCGCGCACGGGTCGGCGACCTGGCTTCCTTCGAGGCCCTGTACCGGCGCCATCAGGGCAGAATTTATGCGCTCTGCCTGCGTATGAGCGGCAGCCGGGACCGGGCTGAGGACTGTATGCAGGAGGCATTCGTCCAGGCCTGGCGCAAATTGCCCGATTTCGAGGGGCGCAGCGCTTTTGGTACCTGGCTGCATCGAATAGCGGTCAACCAGGTTTTGACCCTGCAGAGAAAGGAGGGGCGGAGTCCGGATTTCCTCGAGATCGTGGATGACCAGACGGCGCCGGGCGATGATCGCCCCGGGCCCCGGGATGCAGGTTTGGAAATGGATTTGGAGCAGGCCATAGAGAGCCTGCCGGACGGAGCCAGAAACGTATTCGTGCTCAACGCGGTTCACGGCTATAGCCACATAGAAACGGCGGAGATGCTGGGTGTAGCGGTAGGGACTTGCAAGGCACAGTTACACCGGGCACGACGCCTGCTGGCGGAGAGGCTGGACAGATGAACGAAAACAGAACTACTGGATCCGAGGCGGCGCGTTGGGAGCGGGAAGCCTCACGCCTGCCGCTGGATATTACGCCGCAGCGCGACCTGTGGCCGGATATTGCGGCCCGGATCAGCAGCGAACAGTCCGCGCCGATGCGCCGGACCTGGCGCGTTGGTGGCGCGCTGGCGGCGGCCGTGGCGCTGGTTGCCTTGTCCTCGTTGACGACGCTGTGGCTGGCCCAGCGAGGGTCGGATGCGGAATTCAGCCAGGTGGTACCGCCGACGATGGAAGCCGGGGCGGAGCCGCGGGCTGCTTTTGGCCCCGATCATGAGCTGGGGCCGAGATACCGTCGCGCGCGTAACGAGTTGACGATGGATCTTGATGCCCGTCTGCAAGCATTGCCGCCAGCCACTCGCAAGGTCGTTGAGCACAATCTGCAGCAGATACGCGGCGCGGTCACTGAAATCAATCAGGCGCTGGCCGAAGACCCGGGCAATGCCCTGCTGCAGCAACTGTTAATGGCCACTTATCAGGATGAGCTGGCCGTACTTACTGAAATGAACCGGATAGCAAGAAGCTTGCCGACGAGGACCGAGATATGAGGACAATAATCGCATCCCTGGCGCTGATGGCAGTGGCGCCCATGGCCTGGGCCGGGACGGACATCAACGAAAGCGCTGATGCCCATCCCCGTGGCCAGGTGGAGATCTCCAACGTCAGCGGTTTGGTGGAAGTCACCGGTTGGGATCGGGAGCAGGTCCAGGTGAAGGGAAAGCTCGGCCGCGGCTCAGAGAGGTTGATCTTCGAACCCGATGGCGAGCGCACCTTTATCAAGGTCGAGGTGCCACGTTCCGGTCACAATATTTCGGGCTCCGACCTTCGGGTCATGGTGCCCGAGGGCAGCCGGGTGACCGTCACGGCGGTGTCTGCGGACATCGAGGTGCGCAACGTTTTGGGCGCTTTGCGCATCCAGTCAGTAAGCGGTGATGTGGATCTGGAAGTGTTCGAAGAAGACGCTGAGGCCAAGACCGTGAGCGGAGACATGACCGTGCGCGGCCATGACAAGTCGTCACTGCTCACGGTCACCAGCGTCAGCGGTGACAGCGAGGTGAGCGGGATACGCGGCGAGCTGGTCGCGCAATCGGTGACTGGCAGCATGGATATCAATGGCCGCGAGATTTCACGCGCCAGACTGCGTACCACCAACGGCGACATTGACCTGGACCTCAGCTTTGCTCCCGGGGCCCGGCTGGACATGGAAGCTATCAATGGAGATCTGAGCCTCGATATACTGGGCGAGCTCAATGCCGAATTTGATATCGAGACGTTCAATGGCTCAATCGACAATGCGTTTGGCCCTAAGCCGGTACGAACGAGCAAGTACACGCCGGGCCAGGACCTGAGGTTCACCGAGGGAGATGGAGACGCACGGATACGCATCAAGACCCTTAACGGGGGTATTAACCTGCGCAACGACTGAGTCGGCGCGCGGGGAGCGCTGAGATGCGTACCCTTCTGACTGAACTCAGCCGTCGCCGGGTATTCCGCGTCGCCGGCATCTACGGCATCGTTGCCTGGGTAGTAGCCGAGGTGGCGGACGTGATCTTCCCGGCTCTGCAACTGCCGGAATGGACGGTCACCTTTGTCATCGCCTTGCTGTTGCTGGGTTTCCCGATAGCAATGTTTTTTGCCTGGGTGTTCGATATCGGGCCTCAGGGGATTGAGCGCACCGAGCCGCTTGCGGAGCGGGCCGGCGGCATTCCGGGCATGGAGCGATTCGCCTATCTGCTGATGCTGGGCGCGGCCATGGCCGGCCTCGCCTATCTGCTGTTGCCCGGCTATTTCCCCGGGCTGGGTTCACCGGCGCCGGATACCGTGAGCAAAGATTCCATCGCGGTGTTGCCGTTTTCAAACCTGAGCCAGGATGCCGCCGACGACTATTTCAGCGACGGCATGTCGGAGGAACTGCTGAACCTGCTGGCCAGAGTGCCGGGTTTGCGGGTCGCGGCGCGCACTTCATCCTTTGCCTACAAGAACAAAGAGGTTGATGTTCGCGACGTCGCCAGGGAATTGGGTGTCGAGACCGTGCTCGAAGGCAGCGTCAGGCGTTCCGGGGATCGGGTCCGGATCACCGCACAGTTGATCGACGCAAAGACCGGATACCACCTGTGGTCCAACACGTATGATCGTCAAATGGAAGACATCTTCGTTGTTCAGGACGACATCTCCGCCGAAATCGTAAAAGCGCTGCAGGGCGAGCTGAGCGGCGAAGAAAGCCCCGAGGCGGTAGTTCGGGCCGCGCCACCCACGGAGAATGTCGAAGCTTACCAGCTATATCTGCAGGCCAGGCATCAGTGGAAGCGCCGCGGCCAGGGTCCGATCGAGCGCAGCATCGAATTGCTTAACCAGGCGCTGGCGCTGGACCCGGAATTTGCCAGGGCTTACGCCGGGCTGGCGGCGGCGTATGTGGTCTTGCCGGGCTATTCCGGGGAAAGTATCGGGGAAATGAACGAAAAGGCCGCGGCGGCCGCGCGCCAGGCTTTGGCCCGGGACCCAAACCTGGCTGAAGCCCATGCAGTGCTGGCGGAGATCGACAGCACCGAGGGCCGCTGGGCTGATGCCGAGGCGGGCTTCTTCTTCGCCACCTCGCTGGACCCCAACGATGCATCCAGCCGTCAGTGGTATTCGCTGTTGCTGCGGAGTACCGGACGCCTGCAGGCGGCTCTGGAGCAGGCTCAGGTGGCGCTGGAGCTAGATCCCACCTCGCCGGTGATTAATGCCAACATGGCCGACACATACCTGCCGTTGGGTTATGATGAGAAAGCCCTGGCATATCGAAAAACCGCTCTCGATCTGGGGCTGGACGCCAGCCAGAATGACGGTTCCGTCGAGCAGATCCTTGCCTTGCGCGCCGGTGACGGGGCCGCCGTGGCAACATTCCTGCGTTCTCTGCCGGAAGAGAAGAGACCCAGCGACGCCTTTATTGATGCGCTGGCAGCAGTCATTGAGGATCGGGACAACTGGCCAAAGCTCGAGCAAGTGCTGGTGGCCGAGGACCTCCCGCCCGAGGCTAAATTCAAGCTGAATGTAATGCTGGGTCGGCCTCATAACGCTATGGATATCGGGCTGGCCCTGGACGAACCGGGTGATCTGGATGTAAGTATGATCTGGATG
>Ga0316191_10002394_pt1 | contig 13617 bp, 6 predicted proteins | sample Eddworburr2cm_MG_FD_204928 | JGI IMG/M metagenome (GOLD analysis project Ga0316191, IMG submission 204928) | Coastal sediment microbial communities from Maine, United States - Eddy worm burrow 2 cm | ecosystem: Environmental > Aquatic > Marine > Coastal > Sediment | place: USA: Maine | collected...
AAAGCCGATCGGCGGAATGCCGATGGTTTCCGGGGTCGGACCAGCGCAAATCATTGACTTCATAGCCAATTTGTTGTCTCCAGAGGCTGCGTCGAGCCACTAATTCGATGTCTTTGAGGCCGAAAACCACCAATTAGCATCAAATCGGGTATTACATTTCCTGATGATCATTTGAAGATTAGTGAGTTACCGTGGTCCGGCCCCTGAGCTGTTGCCTGGTTTCGCATCCATGCCAGGAAAACTGTCGAAGAAGGCCAGGTATCGTCTATTTCAATTCGATTGTTGCAGCGCCGGGCATCCCGCTTACAGCTTCTTCGCTATCAATGGTTCCCGCAGGAATGAATCGCGTATCGCCTATCTTGAAGGTCTTGGTCTCTGTCGTACCATCCTGTGCGGTAAAGCGAATTGTTCCGGGTTCAAAAAATACCTGAACCGAATCTCTGTCATGCAGATGCATGGGTGTAACAAGGCCTGGTTGCCAGAAATGCTTCCAATGAGTAATGCGATCATTGTCGATCACGGCTTCTGCCCATTGCTGGGGAAATGCAGTGGGCATATCGCCGGCAGGTTTCAAAGCGGGCTTCGAGACATCTTTCAGATCAAACATGATTGCCCAGCGCTCGGGTGAATTCTCCGGAAAACCAATCATTTCCTCCTTGTGCAGAATGTCCTTGCGCTGGAAATACAGGAGGGGAATTTCGAAAGGTGGTCGCTGCGGCAAAGCGCTGCCGTCTATTTGGGTGATCCGAATGGGCCCCCAGCGTAGATACACGCCAGCCATATCATAGCGGTGCAAGTGATAGGGCTGCTCAACACCTTCAATCCAGTCCACATTCCAGGCAATGCCTCTTTCGTTTTCAAAAAGCTTGGTCACTCCGCTGCGCGGGTAGGCGTGGGGATACTTCGCTTCTTCTGCAGAAGCAGCGGTAAATGCTGCGACGGCAAGAAGTGCCGGTATGGAAGCTGTGAGTAATGTTTGAAAACGCGAGAATCGAGACATATCGGCTCCAATGAACAGGCAGCGTTTGTCAACGCCAGGTTGGGTCAGGCAGGCATTATGGGTTGGATGTTCGGGGAATATCAATCTTCGACATTGCGATGTCACCGTGCTGGATGTGAAAAATACAATCATAGCGCACATAATCTCAACTGGATTCAAGGCATACGTTCAGTCAATTTTCCAGGATAATTTTCCGACTCGATTTGCACCCACCGTCAGCTTAAGATGCCTCCATCCAAATCAAAAAAGCACCAGGAAAGCTGATGACAACACGACGAAATTTCCTCATCTCTGCAACAGCAGCAGCCTTATCACCCATCGCCATGTCCTCGTTTCCCCGATCGGCATTGGCAGCGAGTGGCAAGATGCAGCTCTGTATCCACACCAACACTTCCAACGCAGCCGGCTATCGGCGCGCACTCGAAGGCTGGGCGAAAGCCGGCATCAAAAACGTCGAGCTAAACGCCAACCTGGTGAACGATTATCTAAAAACCGACACGCTGGATGGCGCGCGCAAGATTCTGACAGACAACGATCTGACGCCAGTTCACGGCGCAGTCTCGGTTGATGGACTGCTGGAACCGAATCCTGACCACACCACCGCTATCGAGAAGCTGAAGCGTCGTCTCGAGATGTTCGCAGCACTGGGTCTGAACAAGGTTTACACGACCAGCTTTGGCGGCAGGAAACTCACTCTGGACGAGTACAAGATCGTGGCCGACAACATGCGCATCGTCGGCGAGACAGCGAAATCGTTCAACATGATGATGAACGTGGAGTTCGTGCGTTCATCTGCCTACATGTCGACGCTGCTCACCGGGCTCAGGCTCACCCGCGAGGCCGCGCACCCGAACTTGGGGTTGATGTTCGACTTCTATCACTTCTGGTCAGGCCTCAATAAGCTCGAAGACATGGACGAGATCCGCCCCGGCGAGATTCATCACGTGCACTTCCAGGATGTGCCCGACCTGCCGCGTGAACTGCTCGACAACTCCACCCGCATCATCCCGGGCGATGGCGTGTCACCGCTGAATGCGATGCTTCAGAAACTTGCCGAGAAAGACTATGCCGGTCCGCTCTCGGTCGAGTTGTTCCTGCCGGAGTTCCAGGAGGGCGACCCTTATGAGGTTGCGCGCGAGATTCGCCATAAGTGCGAAGCGGTGATGAGCGAGGCGGGCGTTATCTGAAGTTCCGCTGGTGGGCCTCGCCAGGCAAGCAATCCTGAGCGCCTGCGCGGTTTTAGAGATATGGTTTGTAACGTTTTTTCTGGTGACTGGCGGGAATTATGGGGAGTTTCTTTGGCGAGCTGAAACGGAGGGGCTGGGGTCGGACCTCCGCTTGTCCTTGACAATATTCGATAAACATCAGGTCCGACCCAATATTTTTAGGCTAAATGTTCGTTTTCGGGCCAAGAAAAACGCATTACGAGCGGCTGTGGTTTGGTAGACCACTAATCCGCTTTTTTGGGCACCAAAACCACCAATTAACATCAAATCGGGTATTACATTTCCTGATGATCATTTGAAGATTAGTGAGTTACCGTGGTCCGACCCCTGAGCTGTGTCGTAACGAAGCAGTAGTCGTTAGAGGAGATTCAGCTTGCGAAGAAACGCTTCGTAACGAGGGTCGTCCTGTATCAGCTCAGGCATTTGGTCGTCCGATTGGATGTAGACGACTCCGGGATCTCTTACAAGAAATCCTCGCTCCAATGCTGCGAAGGTTTCGTCGGCATTACCCCATGCCGCGTAAACTTCGGATACTTGCGCCGAAACGTCGTCACCCCAGGTATCTATCATCTCTTGAAGTTTTTGCTGCGCCGTTTCGTGATCACCTAACTCGTGGTAAATGATCGCTTCATTTCGCAGGCGAAGATGATCGAACGTCTCTTTCTTAGCCCAAACGAGCGCCTCCTCAAAGTTTCCGAGACGCATCTGCACGTTTGAGACGCCATAGTGGACACCGCCGAACTCTGGCATAGCGTTTGCGAGAAACTTTCCTTTCGCAAGCGCTTCGTCCAATCGTCCTTTTCTCGCCAGGGTGCCGACGTACCTTCGATTGACGAGGTTATTGAGCGGGTCTTGCAGCATCGCTTGTTCAATGTCTTCCTCTGCGCCGAGAACATTGCCGCGTATCGCTTTCAGATTCGCCATTTCCAAAACGATCTCGGGATCGCCAGGTCGCAATGAATAGGCGCGGTCCAGAGATGCTTGCGCGCCGTCCCAGTCCCAATCATAAGAGACCTGTATTTCAGCCAGTGCGAGGTGGGCATCTGCCAAATCGGGGTCAAGTTCAATCGCCTTATCCGCCGCCAAGCGGGCACGCGTATATCCTTCAGCGAAGTTGGAACTGAATCCCGTCTTTAAACTGATCGTCCGCGACAGCGCTGCCCAGGCAAGCGCCATATCGGGATCTTTGTCTAACGCGATCTGGAACTGTTCAGTCGCCTGTTCAAAACCCTCTAATGATCCGATGTGAAAATACGACAGCCCAAGGAGATAGGCGTTATAGGCTTCGAAATCCGTCGTTGGGGCTTTGCTTACCGCCTCGTCGCCCAGCAGAGTCTTACGCAAAGCATTGGCGACAGCCTCGGCAATCTCATCTTGCACGCTGAAGATGTCGGTCAGGTCGCGATCAAACGTCTTGGACCAGAGATGATAGCCATCTTCGGTGTTGATAAGCTGGGTCGTTATGCGGATGCGTCCACCGGCTTTTTGTACGCTGCCCTCGAGGATGCTGCTGACGTTGAGCTGTTGGCCGATATCTCTTAAGTCCGAATTTAATCCCTTGAAGGCGAATGAGGAGGTACGGCCGGCGACTTTTAGCTCCCGAATCTGCGCCAACGCATGCAACAGATTTTCCGTGAGCCCATCAGTGAAGTATTCCTGATCTTTCGCGGGGCTCATGTCTACGAATGGCAAGACCGCGATGGAATTTGTCTCCGTAACGGGTATGGTTTCTTCTGGTGCTACTGCCGCTTCGAGGGGTCCGGTTTCCTCAGGTTGAGACAAAAACTTATCAACCAGTAGCATGCCAACGGCGATCACGAGAACGCCGATAATCAGTGTGTTGAGTTTGCGTCCGGTATTGGTGGATATCGACTGACTGCGATCTACATCCTTTTCTTTCTTTAAGCCTTCGGGCGTTAGCTCAAATGCCCAGGCAAAGAACAATGCAACGGGCAAACCCAGCGCGAGCAGCAACAAGACCGCTTTTATGACCCAGCCGGGCGCGTCAAAGCTATCGAGCGCCAATTCCGCTACCTGAGCGATAAGCCAGGCGATCAAAATGTAGGCGATACCCACGCGAACGACATTGCGACGCTTGAGTTCGTTAAAAAGTCCGCTCAAAAAGCTTCCTCAGAATATGTAGCTATATGCCAATAGCAGGAAAGTATGGCAGGTTTTCGCCAGGGAATGAGTAATGTCCGGCTTAAATTGCAAATTGGACTTCTCGTTAGTAGCCAGTCAGCCCGGTCTATGGCGGATATCACCTAACGTTGAATAATTGGGTCAGAGTAAAAACTCTGCGTTTTGCCGAGATGGTTGAGCCGCTGTAAAGAATCGGACTCGCATTCGCCAGCAACTTCTCAAACAGGGACTGCAACCCGATATCACCAACGATTTACATAGCTAGTTTTTACTCTGACCCCTGTATTACATGACCGGCGCCAGTTCGACTCCAAACGGGATCTTGTCGGGCGCCTTTGCCGACGGCCTAATCTGTTAATCGATGAATATGGACCTAAGAAGGTCTGATTAAGGCTCCTGGAAAGTGACATTTAGCCACTTTCTCCTGCAATATCATATTGTTATCGAGGTCCGACCCCAGCGCTCACATCTATAGTCACCTACCGTAATCCAGCGTCACTTGACACCGATCGAAATCGCCGTAATGCGTTACATTGAGTGCTCTTGGGTGCTGATAAGTTGTTGAAATTAGCTTCTGAAAATGAACGGCGGGAGCAGAGCGAAGCTATCCGCTGGAGACGTGTGGAGTGATTTTCCGCGTGTCGGTTGGCTGGTCGAACTTCAAGAAGCTAGGTTGAGGTGCAGACCTTATGCTTTCTTCCGTCGTCCCTTGGCTGATCGCCGCGCCTGCTGGGGCCTTCGTAGGGTCTCATTGTAATCGCACTTCGGAAATCGACTGCAACCGAGAAACTCGCCATAACGGCTCTTTCTGACTATCACCACACCGATATCGCAGTTCGGGCAGTCGCGACGCTCCTTAGCATACCCGCCCTCGAATCGGACCTCCATGCCGTTTTTCTGCCGTTCAAGTTCAGCCATAAATTCCGAGCGGCGATTTGTATCTGTATAAATGGTGACTAGCCGTTTGGCACGCGTCAGTGCAACGTAGAATAGTCGTCGTTCTTCAGCAAAAGGAAAATCCTCGCCCTCAGGCATCGCGATCCAGAGAGTGGAGTCGTCCGCAATCTGACTTGGAAACCCGTAGGTGGCCTCAACGACGTTCATTAGGAACACGTAATCAGCCTCGAGCCCCTTGGCTGCGTGGATGGTCGACCATCTTACGTCGACAACGTCAGACACTTGCTCGCGAACCTCTGGCAAGCAAATGGGTTGATCATGGCGATATCGACCGAGCACATAAGCGCTCAGCGGTTCTGATACACCTTGCGACCTAAGCTTTTCCGCAAGCTTTCCAAGATGGCTACGAAGTAACGAATCTTGACCGTTCATGTCGTCCAGATGAAAACAAATTACACCAGGGGACTTTCGGGATCTTGCACTGGTGATGGATTTCTTGATCTGGAACGGATTCGCCATGATAAATGACCCGGCGATTTCGCAAATGTCGTTCGGACATCTGAACGTTTTAGTGAGTTGATGTACTACGTTGTCGCCAAAGTGCTTTCCGAAGTCCCGCATCAGCGATATATCGGCGCCCGCAAAACGATTTACTGCCTGCCAGTCATCACCAACGACGAACAGTCTCGCCTCATCCGCCTTCGAGAGGTTCTTCAGGAGTGCGCCTCGCGCGCGGGACGAGTCCTGAAACTCATCAGCGAGTATCAGCCGATAGGGCAGGCTGCATTGTTCAGAAGCAAGGTAGTCTGAAGCCTTGCAAAGCATGTCCTCAAAATCGACGTAGTTACCGGCAGCGAGACGCCGTTCCCACTCATCCCATAACACTTCAAAAATATCGAGAAACTCTGTGTCGCGAAGCCGATGATCGCTCTCTCGAGACGCTGCGCGTTGACGCAACTCATTCATCGATAGTCGATTTGACTTGACGTGAGCCATGAAGGTCCGGAATACGCGCAGTACATTGAGGTCATCAGATATGGCCTCGCGTTGGTCGTCAGTCAGAAACGTTTCTCCGAAGCGGACGCCAGCATCCTTTAGGTCCGCCTCAAACCTCGCAAATCCAGTTGTTTGCCTTATTCCGTGAGACGTCGTCTCAAGGAGCTTCGTACCTAAGCGCGTGTGCAGGCTTCGCTTCCACTGAACGCTGTTGACATACCCTGGTTCAAACCAGTCCGGTGCATTTCCTTCCTCATCAAGCGCAAAATGCTCGTGATAGACATTTGCGCTGGGATAATAGAAGTCAGGTTGGTAGTGGGTCTCGTCTCGGCAGCCGTCCGGCCATTCGTAAGGACGCTCATATCGATAGTCGGCTCCTGCCTGGACGAGCCAATTCGCGATCATTCGCTCTTCTTTGCTCTTAACTATCTCACCACGGTACGTCATAAACCCTTTTCGGCCTGTTTCCGGGTCCCACGCCTCAGGTTCTTCCTTGGAGCCAATTCGGGGTAGGGCAGTTGCGAAAACCGCTTTGAAGAGATCCCACTTCGCAGCAAAAGCTCGATCCTCACAAAGGAAACGAGAAATATCGACGAGCTCAGCCATCTCCTGGCCTTTGGCGATCCATGGCGCGACGCTGGGTTGCTCCCCAGTCGCCTCACCAATCACCTTTAGGCCGAGCGCGTGAAACGTCGCGACCGTGATGCGGTCCGCACCGTCGATAAGCGGCTTGAGTTGCTTTTCAACACGAACGGCAAGCTCATCGGCTGCGTCGCGATTGAAGGCAAGCACAAGGATTTGATTCGGAGAGAATTGCCCAGATTCAATTGCGTACCCCGCCTTGGCTACGAGCAAAGACGTTTTGCCCGAACCAGCAGCCGCCACCGTTAGCACATTATCGTCAATTGTCACCGCGGCTCTGCGCTGCTCATCCGTTAGCGGATTTTTCTCAACATTGTCGAAATAACTCCGGCAACGATAAAGTTCCGTATCCATGAAACGCTCATTGCGAGCCTGGGCAAGTGCAGGAATGTTCCGGCCATCAAGGAACTCCAATAGACGCAGGTGTTCTTCGGTCTGCGAACGTATTGCATCTTTCGTAAACTGTCGTCCAAGCATTTGGGCTACTTGGCTTCCAGTACTGTTGGCTGGGCAACCGGCGACGAACCGTTTCACTTCAGATTGAGCGAGCCACCGACGTTTGGCTGCCAGGGTCATCCACTTTTCGCGTTGATGTTTGCCCATCGCGAGGAGGCTCGTTAGCTGATTCATCGCGCTGATGACGCAGGACGCGTACACCAGTTCAGAGAGCGATTTGGCGCTGCGGTTTGTCAGACCGCCGAGTCGAGTCGTTTGACCGTCGCCGTGCTCGACGATCACGTATGTCCAAACTACGCCACGAGAAATGTGAACTGCATTGATTTCCTCTATCGGATAAGGCGTGTCGTTTATCTGTAGGGTCGCTTCGTTGACGACTGCTGACCATTTCGAATGCCGACTCAGCCGTGTGCCCCATTTTCCAGGGCGCCACACGTGCTCCCGCAGTTTCTCTACGCGCAGCTCGAGAGCATCAATCGAAACTCCATTGGTGTTCATAATGCCGAGATTACTCCACCCGGCAGCGAGTTTCGTCTTCACAATCCGCAAGAACGACAACGAGCGGACTTGGTGCCCACTTTGGTGCCATATCTATGATCACCTACCGTAAACCAGCGTCACTCAACATCAATCGAATTCACCGTAATACGTTACGTTGAGTGCTTTTGGGTGCTGGTAAGTTGTTGAATTTAGCTTCTGAAAATCCGCGTGTCGGCGGTTTAGGCGGCCCTACATGTAAAGCCTGCCACCCGAACATCTGAATTCCAATGAAAAGGGCCCCTCTACGAAGGGGCCCAGTATGTGCACGTCAGAAATGCGATCTGTGCGATCGCCTGATTCGAACCGAATCCGCGTGCTATTTCTTTTGCCCGCAGGACGTTGACGACGCTGCCGAGACGATTTCACCGTGCTCGGTCAGGCCTATCAGCCCGACATCTACGAAGTCATTGGCCGAATGCGCCACGCACTTCACGTACGCGCCGTGATTCTTCCAGGTGGCATCGCATGCGCACAGCTGCAGGATCGCACAACCGTCCGCGTTTACGATTTCGCCCACTGGCGTTCCGAGGCAGCTGTCCGCGGCATCGGGGGCGCCGTCTGCATCGGCGTCGAGATCGCACACGTCTCCATAGCCATCGTCGTCAAAATCACTTTGATCTTCATTGGCGTGCAGCGGACAGTTGTCGGCGTCGTCTGCGATTCCATCGTTGTCGCTATCACTATCGCAGGCATCGCCAAGGCCGTCGGCATCGGTGTCGCTCTGGCTCGGGTTATAGATAAGATCGCAATTGTCATCGACTTCGCAGAAGCCGTCTAAATCAGCATCGTTTTCGGCGTCGAGATCACATACGTCAAGGTCATCGCAGACTAGATCAAAGTCCGTATCACCCGACGTGTCGTCGCCGTCGCATTGGTCGACATCATTGCAGAAAGCGTCGCCGTCCGTGTTTCCAGAGGCGTCATTACCAATGCAGAGGTCGCCGTCATCACAGATTCCGTCGCCATCCGAATCGGAGTTGGATGCCCCGAGGCAAGGATCGAGGTCGTTGCATAGCCCATCCGCGTCGGCGTCGCCGGAGGCATCGTCTCCGATGCAGAGATCGGCGCTGTCGCACGATCCATCACCGTCCGAGTCATTGTTGAAATCCACTGGGCATGAGTCGCAGGCATCACCCAGGCCATCGCCGTCGAAGTTGGCTTGGTCGGGGTTGGCAACATCAGGACAATTGTCGTCGCCGTCCAGTACCCCATCGCCATCCGCATCCAGCGCGCCTGGATCGGGCTCGCTGGAGTCAAGAGCCACGAAGCTCACGGCCGGGTCCGGACTCTCCATCGAATAGGAGGCTGTCTCTGAAAAGTCGGAGGTCAGCTTAAAGACAAAATTGCTCGTCTGATACCAGGTGTACTGCCGGCCCAGGCTAGCACTTGTCCAAAGCCTCAAACGCAGCTCATAGACCTCCCCGACATAAAAGATTACTTCCTCGAAGTTCGCCTCTGTGAGCAGTTCATTAATATTGACATCGTAACGCAGCGCAGCTGGATCAGTGCTCGTGCTCCCGAAACTGCCAATGAACGAACTGTCGGTGAGGAAGGAGAGCTGAGAAGGGTTGTTGAGAGTCAGTCCATCCACAGTGTCCAGTGTTGCGCCGAAGGCAAAGACATTCTGGGTGGTCCCGGTGGAAACGCGCTTGGCCTGCAGGTGCAGTGAAACGTCGATGTTGGCGTGAGTCAGAGATCCTTCCCACGTGCCCGGCGTAATCAGGTCACCGGGTTGGTAATACCAGTAGTTTTCCTGGTCCCGAGACAGAAAGTCGATCGACAGCATCCCGTCCAGTATGGCACGAACATGTACGGGAACCTGGGTTCCCGCCGGATAGGTAGGCGACTCGATTCGCCACGGTATGGTGTATTCTGCCTTGGAAACAGCATCGTAACTATCGTTAATCGATGTGCCTTGCGATGGGTACGTGCCAAGAAACACATCGACAACGGACCGCGATTTGGCTGCTGCCCAAGACCAGCTGGAGCTGGTCGAACTTGATGTCGTCGCGTCAGCAAGACTGTCGATGCTGCAACAGCCTTGCGAAAGGCTGGCGGACCTTGAGACGGTTCCATTGTCCGTAATGCCAGTCGAACCATCCGAGAACACTTCCTGCGTGCCGCTTACGTTGGTGACATAGGTTGCCGATACATCGGCAGTTGCTTTCGGAGCCGCAATCGCAGTCGACCATGGAGTCGCTGAAATTACAGCAACGGCCACAAGCAGGTCTGCAACGCGGCGATGGTTGAATCTGAAATTCGCGTACATAGTTGAGCCCCCATTGAAGTAGACGCCACCTGGGCCCGCAGCAGGAGATCGAAGCCCCATGATGCATGAGTCCTTCAGCGATCCACGTAAGATCGCCAAGCGGCTGTCATGAGCGCACTAGGCGCACTGCCGAAGAGGATTCGCGATTACGTACAAGATGGATATATTGGCTCTTGGTTACTTTGTCAGCAGACGCTCAGACTCCCCGGTCCTTTCGGCAGCCCGGCGGTCTTGTGGTCTGCGGGAATCCCGGAGAAGACTAGGACCCGTGGCTTTGCGTCTCTGACTTTTGCCAGATTTGCCTTTTCGTTCTTGATCCGGCCATGTTTTAGTTACGAAGTCGTTTCGTCAATTCGCAAAAATACCTAGAAGCGACTGCATAGAACTTCAGTGATCACGAACATCCCTGTGCCTACATCAATCGCACAGTCGCTTCCATGACTCTTGCATCATAGATCTCCACGAGCCGCTCATTGTGTCCCCGGCAACCGTCAATCACCTGATTACTCCATTCCACTTACCTCCAACGGAGGCAGGGGTCGGACCTCGGCTAGTTATTGAAAGTTTGTGAGAATCGTTAGAAGGAACCGAATATTTTCAGGTTAATTGCGCGTTTTTGGCCTCAAAAAAGCGCGTTTACAGTTATCCCTGGGGTCGTTGGGCACCAATCGACTTTTTCGCGGACCAGAACCACCAAATAGTGTCGAGTCGGGTATTCAAGCAAGGAGGCTCGGGTCGGACCTCGGCTAATCCTTGAAAACGCAGAATAAAGGTCAGAAGAGACCGCCTATTTTGACGCTAATTGGATGTTTTGGGGCCTGAAAAACGCACTTTGTAAGTGTCTTGCTTAACTGGCCACTGACCACTAATCAGCTTTTTTGAGCGCCAAAACCGCGAACTAACATCGAATCGGGTATTACATTTCCGCAATACCGTATGACGATCAGTAAGTTGTTCGGGTCCGACCCCTGCGCTATACGCCTGCGCTATCTTCGCTACGTGTAATTCCGAATTGTGTCCGTAGGTTAAAGGAGTACTTAAGAGTCTCTGTCATACGATCAGCTGGTTGTCCTAAATTGAACCAGGCGGCTCAGGAAACGATTGGCGGAAGCAAACGATGATTAGAAAGCTCATATTGTCGGTACTTTTAGCCCTGTCCTGCTCGCCGACTACTGCTCAGAATCCGGTTATGCATACCTCGCCATCCTCCACGGGCGTAGTGTTGCCGAATCGCAGCGTAACGCTGGCAGCAAAGATTGTCGGCAGAGTATCGACAGTCAATGTCGAGGAAGGCAGCACAGTCGCTGCCGGTGACCTGCTCATTGATATCGCGGATGCGGAACTGCGCGCCAACCTTGCGGCAGCCCAGGCGCGCCTGCGAATGGATGAGATAAGTCGGTCTCATCAAGAAAAACTCGCTGAGCGAATTCGAAACCTGCGTAAACAGGGCACTGTGTCTGCGGAAAATCTTGATGACGCGAATTACAAAGTCGATGCGGCGGAACAGGCCGTCGCAAGTGCGAAAGCGGAGGTCGCCAGGGCCCGGGCGATGCTCGCCGAATCCAAAATACTTGCGCCGTTTGCCGGCGTGATCATTCACAAGAATGTGGAAAGAGGCGCCATCACCGCACCGGGCGCACCGTTGCTGGTACTTGAAGATCACGGCACGTTGAAATTTCGCACGAGTGTCAAAGAACAAGACATTACCGGCATCGATATGGGGCAGTCAGTGACAATAACGATTGATGCGCTCGATCACCTGCCTCTTGCTGCCACCATCACCAAAATCGTTCCATCGGGTGATTTGTCCACGCATGAATTCGTCGTTGAAGCTGTTCTCCCCCAACAAGACAAACTGCACCCCGGCATGTTCGGTAAAGCGGAATTTGCGCGCTAGGATCCGCCGACAATGAAAAGCGCAATCCGTTTTTTCGCGAACCAGCCAACGCTTGCCTACGTCCTGACATTCTTGGTCATATTTCTTGGCGTAAGTGCACTCACTGTTATTCAGCGAGACAACTTTCCAAGCGTTGATCTTCTCGAGATGACCGTGACAACCCGCTACCCCGGCGCGTCGCCCGAGGATGTCGAACTCAATGTAACAAACGAGATTGAGGAGGAACTCAAGGAAGTCGATGGTATTGACAGATATACGTCGTTCTCGATGGAAAATATTTCGATTGTTCACATCTGGATCGACCGCGAGATGCGGGACAAGGACAAGGTGAAGATGGATGTTCGCGACGCGGTGTCGCGAGTTTCAGAGTTGCCGGTCGAAGTCGATGAAGATCCCGTCGTTGAAGAACTCACAACATCGACGGCTATTCCGATAATCGAGGTCGGGCTAACTGGCGACGTGCCCTACACCGTGCTTCGAGATTTGGCTCGGCGTGCCGAGAAAGCGCTGCAGAATGTTCCCGGCGTGCGCAGCATCACCAAATACGGATACCTGGATCGGGAAATCAAAGTCGAGATCGGACAGGACGCGCTCGAGCGCTACCAGGTGGCATCCGATGAGATTGTCGCTGCGATTCACAACCGAAATATTCGCGCAACCGGTGGGTCGTTCGAATCTTACACAAGCGAAAAAAACATTGTGACGTTGGCCGAATTTACTGATCCGATGGAGGCCGCGGAAGTGATCGTCCGCATCAGCGAAGGCGGGTCAACTATTCGCGTAAAAGACCTGGCGGTGCTGCGTGATGATTTCGAGCCAGCAAAAGTTCTGTCGCGAGTGAATGGCTCGCCGGCGATATCGTTCGTCGTTTTTAAAAAAGAGTCGTCTGACATTATTCGCACGGTCAGCGCCGTGAAACAGTTTGTCGCTGATAGTCGCGATCAGCTGCCCGACGGTGTCAACATCGAGTACTCAAACGACAAGTCCAGGCTGGTTACCAACCGCCTCAATGTTGTCCTTTCCAATGGGCTGATCGGACTGGCGCTCGTCATGTTGATGTTGACCCTCTTCCTCAACTGGCACTCCGCCTTTTGGGTGGCATTGAGCATACCGGTCGTTCTGCTCGGCACCTTATTTCTGTTGCCCGTTTTCGGCGCCTTTCTCGATACTATTGCGATGGGCGCTATGATTCTCGTCATCGGCATTGTCGTCGACGACGGGATCGTCGTGGCTGAGAACATCTGGCGCTACCGTGAAATGGGCAGAACTCCGATCGAGGCGGCGGTGGAAGGTACGTTCGCAGTCGCAAAGCCGGTGATTACAACAGTCGTCACAACAGCGCTGGCTTTCATGCCCATGTTCTATATGAGCGGAATGCTGGGCGACTTCGTCTTCGTCATTCCACTGGTGGTCGTGCTTGCGCTATCGGTCTCGATACTCGACACCATGTTCATCCTGCCGGCACACCTCATTTCCCGATCGCGCACCGACAGTGAAGAATCACGCATGCGCACAAGTGCATGGTTCGTGAGTTTTCGCGAACACTTTGGAA
>Ga0316191_10002396_pt1 | contig 13616 bp, 12 predicted proteins | sample Eddworburr2cm_MG_FD_204928 | JGI IMG/M metagenome (GOLD analysis project Ga0316191, IMG submission 204928) | Coastal sediment microbial communities from Maine, United States - Eddy worm burrow 2 cm | ecosystem: Environmental > Aquatic > Marine > Coastal > Sediment | place: USA: Maine...
TCGGCAAGAGGTTAGATTCGGCCAATACTTGCCGCTCGAGCTCCTGAAGATCGTCCCAAAACTAGCCAGTCCGGTGTACCCCAATCTTGTATCGGCCACGTGATCCTATTCGGTTGCCGAGAAAGGCTCCTTCTTGTTTGTGAATTCATCAAGCGAATAGAGTGTGTACCCGGCAGCGATGGCCGATTGCAACAATATCGGATGCTCCTGTGCCTGACCCAGCCAGCCCTTCTGTGAATTCGGATCCTTGGGCGTAAACGCAACAAAAAGATACACCCTCCCGTCCGGTCCACGCAGAATTTGCTCCTTCCGACCACGCCGCTCGAAATAGAATGAGGTCGGCGCATCAAAGATCGTGATCGTCTCCCGCAAAATCGTGTAGCCGGGGTGGTACTGACGCCCCGGCCGGAAAGGCTCCGTAGAACATTCCATGGGCAGCAATACTGCGAACCATCCTTTCTCGTCCGTGTAGAAGTCATGTTTCTCTTGAACAAAGACGATGCTGTATAGGAAATCCTGCTCAAGGCTGATCACTGAACGTGTATCGTAGCCGCCCGATACGTCTCTTGTATCCTCGATGACGGGTGCGAGATAGGGCACGAAGTCGGAGAAGAGTAGATCTCGTACAACCTCATCGCTCTCAGCATGTAGTGACCAAACCTCATTGACGTCATTATGACTCTTGAGACGCAAAACGATCGGGACCTTCGAATCGATCCGAAACACACCGCTGCTTCTCGAGCGACCCGGCATGGTAATCCTTGTCCGGTACGTCCCTGGCGTAAGATTGCCCGGAACTTTCCATTTGTACTCCCCGGATGCAATTCCAGTGAAAATATCCAGAACCTTCTGACCAGTCCCGCGCAGGAGCTCGATCTGGACTTCCTGGCCTTGCGTCATATCCCGGCGGAGCCCACTGACCTGAGTTACGCTCCATCGAATCGTGTAGTCAAAGTTGGTACGCCAGGTAGCTCCGTCGCTGGGGGACGAGACGGTGAACTGAATCACAGGGCGAGCGGACTCCTTGGATGGATCGAGAGTGGTTCTGCCAGGCAGCCTAGCCGCCTGTTGCTGGACCCGCAGATTCTCGGCTGTCGGACGAATCGCATTCATTGATGGAGTTACCCGCTTTCTCTGCGCCTGCAATGTCCCGGCGTAGATCCTGGGTTGGTTCATCACCGTCTTGACGCGAGTCCGGTATCGGGATGTATTCAGCCTCGCCACGGCTCTAGTGGTTATGCCAGTGTACGAACCTATAGCGACGAGACTCTTGTCTTCTGTGTCAAGGAGAACAATATGATGTATATCCTCGTCTTCGTTGAATGACAGCGCAAACTCGGACTCGATTGGCTCACCATACTCAAAACCACTGGCGAGAATCTGGAACGCCCCACCCTCTCCCTTGAGCAACAGAGTATTTGTATCCGCCCGTGAAACGTCGTAGATGCCGGCCGAAACATCCGTCATCTGCCCGCCTGGGCCAGGAAAGTAGACACTACGTTCCAATACGACCTGAAGTGGGCCTAGCGTGATGTCCTCAGACAACCTAGGCTCTGCGCCCCGCGCCAACACTGGCGCTGCTTGGATGACCGCTGCGAAAATGAATGCGGCCACAAGAAACTTTGAATTCATTCGACCGCTCCTGGGCGTGTTACTCGGAATTGGCAGCCCGGCAACCGTAGGGTCCTTCGTGGCGCGTGACCGTCGCGGAGGAAGCGAGGACCCGTGGCTTTGCGTCCCTCCCTTTAGCCAGGTTTGCATTTGCCAACGTAACGATTCTCACCGCTGCGGAGGCTACGTCAATTCTGGGATTTACCTAACCCGGTCTCGAGACCGATAGCCCGACCTGAACTTCGTTACGGTGGCGCCAGGCGGCTAAGGTCGGCCACCGATACACCGGGCAGCCTCTCGCGAAACAGCGCATCCCATGTCGCGCTGAGTCGCTGCGCGTGGAGCAACTGAGGTTCCGTCAACGTCTCCTCCATGGTCACCTGGATTTCCATCATTTGCATATTTGGACCATCAAGAAAGCCAACCAGCATTTCGACGATGGCATCCCCCGGGTCGGCGCCAGGAGCGGTTGAGTCGTGATTGATGGCCAAATCTGACCATACGTAGGCCTTGATGCTGTTCTCGGCGTCAGTTGATTCGGCGTACAACAATGCTAACCAGGTCTTGGCATCCAGGCTATTGGCGAGTGCTCCCCGCAACAGAAGTTCTTCCGCTTTCTTGTGGTCCTCCGGCACACCCAGACCACGCAAGTAGAATGACCCAAGCAATGCCAGACTGTCACTATGACCCTGCTCGGATGCAGATTGCGCCAGAGAAACTGCCAGCTTGTCGTCACGACTGACGAGGCGCCCCTCGCTGAAGAGCTCCGCCAGTGCGAATTGCGCCTCCACCTCACCATTCTCGGCATACGATTGGAGTGGAACTACCGCATCGGCGATGTCGCTACCTAGCGCTTGCCGAAACAGAGTAATCGCCATTTCGTCGTCGGCCTGTCTGCCCCAACCATTTGCGAAGCAGTAGCCCAATCGATATGTCGCGAATCCATCGCCTTGCTCGGCCGCACGACCAAACCAGTAACAGGACATATCCTGATCAACTTCAACGCTCTTGCCCTCAGCGTAGATGCGGCCAAGCGCCTTTTGCGACCACAGTTGATCCTGTTTCGCCGCAAGGCGATACCAGGAAAGAGCTTCGTCAATGCCCTGCTCGGTCCCGGTCCCCGTCTCGTACATCCACCCTAGATATGCCTGAGCTGTGGGGTCACTGCTGCCTGTTGCTTCCCGAAACCATGCGAATGCGGTGGCAGCATTCTTCTCTACACCACTGCCGTTCAGATAAGCCGACCCCATTGCGTTCTGTGCCTTGACGAAACCTCGGCTCGCTGCCTTCTCAAACCAACCGAGCGCTGTCGCCGGGTCGCCCAGGCCGTCACGGTACAGCTCACCAACATAGTATTCGGTATCCACGTCTCCACTTTCGGCAAGCGGCACCCAAATACTCAAGGCCTCCTCGTACCTCCCTTCCGAGTACGCTTGCCAGCCCCTGTTGAATGTCTCGTGGCTTTCCTCGGCCTCGATCGACCCAGCACTGGCGATCACAAGTAACGCCAGAGTGGTGCATCTCAATATCGACATCATCTTTGCCGCCCCTCGAAGAAAGCGATCGAGGCCATTGATCAACTATCAGAGAATCGATAATACGTATCTGAGCGAGAGGTGCCGAAGTTGACGTCATACCAACTCTCAGTATTTTCGTCGTACCTGATCAGATCCTGAGGTGAGTAACTCCAGATCCCGAGACTCTCACCGTACGAGATCATCTTCTTTTTGCCGGGCGCCAGAACAATGACTCTTGTTTCTTCGCCGCGCTCAGTGGAAGTTATTGTCACTTCGTAACTCGACTCATTGATGAAGTGCGCCTTGCAGCAATCCGTGATGAAACCGACTGCAGCACATGATGACAATGCCGTCAGAATGACGAGAAGAGAACAGAACCTGGCAATTGCACGCAACATGATTATCGACCTCTGATCGCTGCATAAATCGAGTTAATAACTCCCCACACTGATTCTCCGCGCAGCCGAAACGAAAAGGCAATCGTGGATTCCCCTTAAACAGCCGTCGGTAATGTGCAACGCCAAGTATCGCGGAGCACATGAACGAGCTCCGTCCCTTCATGTGTATCCGTGAGAGTTCTTACTTGGCGCCCGCGTCCTCGAGCAATGCAACGACTTCTATGTGCCCTTGCAGGTCTGCAAAGTCCAGCGCCGTTTCGCCAAGCTCGAATCCCTCCACATTCACATCTGCTCCGTGTTCCAGGAGGAGTCCTACGAGTTCAACGCTGCCATCAAACGCGGCATACATGAGAGCTGTGCGCCCGCCTGCATCTGTTCCGTTCACATCACCACCATGCGCCAGTACAGCTCTGACCAGCGCCACTCTGCTAGCTTCATTCTTCGATACGGCGGCGGTCATAAGTACCGGCGTCTCATTCACGAAGTCTTTTTTGGTAACGTCAGCACCGTTGTTCAACAGAAGCTCTGCAACCGGGTAGTGCCCTTCCAGGGCCGCTATCATTAGTGCGGTGACGCCATCATCTTTGGTCTCGTCAGGGTTCGCACCAGCCTTAAGCAGAACGGCTGCGCTCTCGCTGGATCCCTTCTCGGCGGCATACATCAGAGCTGTCCACCCGCCCGCTTCCTTAAGGCTCAGGTCCGCGCCAGCTTCGATCAGCCGTTCGACGACCTTCGAGGAGTTTTGTGCAGTCACCATCATCAGTGAAGTAGTTCCGGCCTCGGTTGCTGCGTCCACATTCGCCCCGCCTTCAAGCAGCAGGCGAATGACGTCGTGATTTTCTTCGAGCGCAGCGATCATCAGAACGGGTGTGCCGTCGGGCAGCCTGTAATTGACGTCAGCGCCATCCCCGATGACTTCCTCCACCAGGCTGACGTCCCCCTCGGCAATAGCCATGAACAGGAACTCGTCCAACATTGGATCCGCTGCTGCGAGAGATCCTCCCCAAAACAACGCCAGCAAACTCAGGCTGATTCTTGACCGCCTCATCTCTGCACCCTCTTGGTAAACACCTTTTCTACACTCGCGCTAACAATGTAGGCGTCGACTTGACAGCCGATAATTTTGGATGATACGTATTGTGCCAAGCCGCGCCCGCCAGATAGTTTTACCAAGATTGAATGTGGTGTGCTCATAAGGAGAGGTACGCTCTGACCACCAAATCAACGAGCGCGAATGACTACTGGCTCAAGGTCTTGCATCTCGTGCCGACCTACATAGTCATTGTGCTTTTCTCAGTATCAGGTCTCTTCGTGGCGCGGTGGGTCCTTGCCAGCCATTTTCCGACATTCGAGATCAGCGTGGAAATCTGGGAGTACTGGCTTCCAGTGCTCGTATCGGCAGGTGCCGTTGCGATTTGGCTGAGACCCAGAGCCAGGATACTGGATTTCGGGAACCGTACAGACGATCGTCGATTTCTATTTCTTCTCATAGCAACCATCTCCGTCTTCACTCCTTCGCTGGTGGCACAAAGCTACTTCATCAAAGCGACGAACGAGTTGCATGAGGTGCGAAACGTCGCACAGATCGACCCGGCAAGAGCCTCCGGTTACTACCGCATAGCCGAGTTTCGCGTAGTCGAGGACATGGGCGCGGTTCATGCGGATGTGCGGGCCACCGGCAAATATGATGAAGACCTGACAGTTGATCTTTTTTTTGTGTTTCCTATCACTGACGCAAGTACAGCGCCAGCACACGCGTATGAGTACTGGTACGGCATAAAACACCATGGGCGAATCAACAACAGGCTCGAACAGACCGAGAAAGAACGAAGGTACGAAATCTTCTACAACGAGAGTGTCGAAAAAATACAGACTCATGATTTCTTCAAGCAAAACTACTTTGAAACAGTTCCGCCATCACGTGACAGAGACAATTTCCGTAAGGCCGTGACACCCGAAAGCGGCGCCCCAGCCGGCGGCGACGTCGTTATTCTCGTTCCGGGAGAAGGGAGGTTCGAGCCTGCTTCTGGGGATGAGCTTGGGTGGATCGTCCTGTCTGCCGGATTTGGCTTGGCAGTATTCCTTCTGACTCTTGTTTGGCCGCACTGCAGTAAGGCCGAACTGCTCACGCAACGCTCGGGAGTGATGCCTAAGGATGATGCCCTCACCGAACTCAAGGAGTTCTTCATTCCGCGAGACGATAATTTCGCTGCGCCGCTGTTACTGAGTGCAATGGTCCTCGTCTTTCTGGTTACCGCCGTTTCCGGTGTCCATCCATTGAACCCAACCGGCGAAGAGCTCCTCGATTGGGGAGCGAACAGGCGATTCGAAACCCTGAGCGGTCAGTGGTGGCGGCTTGTAACGAGCATGTTCTTGCATAGCGGAATCATGCATCTCACTCTGAACGCATACGGACTGATTCTGGCCGCGGTTTTTGTAGAACCGATTTATGGTCGATTTCGTTTCTTTGCTATCTACTTCATAGCGGGCATATGCGGCAGTCTGGCCAGCATCTGGTGGTATGACAACACGGTCAGTGTCGGGGCATCAGGCGCGATCTTCGGACTCTTCGGAGCGATTGGAGGCTCAGCCATTGTCGGCAATACCAGGCTTAGTGACGTGAGTTGGATCCTTTTTTTCATCGGGATCAACTTGCTGATTGGTTTGACTGGCGGCGTCGACAATGCGGCTCATATCGGAGGGCTATTATCCGGCCTGATTATGGGTGTCTTTTTCCGTCGGTGACAAATCCCTATTCAGATCTTGGGGCTCGAGGCGTAGCTTGGCAGCATGGGTTCGTCTCGCACCTGACGAATTCGATCAAAAGAGTGTTATCGCAGTGCTCGAAGCATTCAAGGGAAAACCAACGCTTCACACGCTCATCGAGATGAGCAACGACGATGACTGGGGCGTTCGTATGTCCGTCGTCGAAGCCCTGCCGGAACTGCTGAAAGCCGACGATAATCACGAGGCACTTCTCAATATCGCGGTGCAGCGCGCCTCCGATGAAAACTACTACGTGGCCGAGAAGGCGATCGACGCGCTTGCCTCTTCCGTCGATGGGCCGGGAATATTCTCAATCGTGTTAGCTAAAGGCTCCCAACGAGCCCAATCTCTGGCGCTGCAAGCAATTGGCCGGAACGGCAAGACACGACCAGATTCCGTGAACGACGATCTCCTCGCCGCCGCCGCCGCACTACTGGCCGATCCGGAGAATATCACCCGCTTTGTGGCCACGAAGACATTGCTGGCGCTCGCGGAGCGATTGCCTGGGAAATCGGTTTTGATCGAGGAATACCTGATCGAAAACCTGCAGGATCTTTACCCCGCGACAGCCGATCGGTTCACGGACGAACGCTTCGCCCGCTCCACCGTGGCCGGGCACGTGGCGGATCTCTGTAAGCGGGTGCCGGGCGCAATCGACCTCACAATCGTGTTCCTGTCGGACGACAGGCCCGGAGTTCGCGAAGGCGCGGCTCGGGCAATTTGCAGGCTCGGCGACTCAGCGGCCCACACCAAGAACGCCTTGACCCTACGAATCTCGGAGGAACCCAGTTGGGCTGTACAGGTCTGGTTGGCGGCGGCCTGGGAAGCCGTAACGGGTACCACGTTGCCCGAAGCAGCCTGGCCCAGTGTGCCAGGTGTTTGGCAGATGGTGTTCTTCGAAACCGAGAACGAGGATGTCGTACCGGCCGGTGTGCGCTTCGAGGCGCACTCACCTCTAAAAGGTCTCCTGAAAAGCGAGGGAGACTCGCTATACCTCTATTGGCCCGATAATCACGGCGTGTCATCCAGTGACAGGCTGTTAGACGAATACGGGCCCATAGCGCTCCATGGACTAATGGAAGGCGACTTCGCCGACTTGCTCGGACAAGCGGTCGACGTCACGGGAACCTACCGCAACCACGAGATCCGGGTCGAGACGATATCGGCACGGTGCGGGTCAAGGGAGGCAACATGACATTTGTGAACAACAGTGCAGCGCGATTCCTTACGTTGCTCATGGCGACAGGGTTACTCGTAGCAATGAGTCAGTCGGCGACCGCCCAAAACAAGAAACCGGAGCTTCAGACCGAGGCCGCCGAGATTGAAGAGCCGAAAGAGGCGGCCCCGGACCGTCCCGATAATTTCAGGCGCCCGCGTGAAGGTCTGCCGGACCTCGGCGACTGGACGCCACAGGCTGGCAAAGTGCGGGAGGTCGACTGCTCCATGACGGAAACCGTGCAGTTCCTGCCGTTCGATGTGTATCCGCTGTTGCCTGTAAAGGACGACGCCGAACTCGACGGCAAGTCGAACCTCAGGATCAACGCCAGCATCACACATACGGCCGGTCGGATACTGATGACGGGCTATGTGAGAATCTGGGAAGGGGGAGGAAGACGCAATCTCTTGTCTTCTAACACCCAAACTGAGTTCAAGAGTAGTTTCGCGTTCGATTCCATCGTGTACAAGAAAGGCTGTGTAATCGACAAGGTGACGCCGAGCAACGGCACTATCGGCGATTCAGCGAACAGCAATCACCACTGGGGGATGGTCTACGGTGCGGGCCTGATCGCCAGCGCAGGCTGTCGGCAGGACACCAGCGGCGATGACGAGGGCAAGGTCGGCTGCCAGAAGGTGACATTCAGACCCATCTCGGTCAGCTATCGCGAGGAGGACGAGGAACGCAAGTGTGACGCCGTGGAGATTACGCCAAGAACTGGCTTTATATACCCGCTCTACAACAAGGGGGGAAATAACCCCCACACCAAGGACATGGACGGCAATCGTGTAGACGTCTTTGTAGATAGTGAGATCAACATTGCAGATATCCCGGACGGTAAAGGTCAGGAGCTTCGTATTTCGACGAATCTCAAGATGGCCGAAATCCATGATTACGCGGGGCGCTCGATGCGCGTATATGGTGAAGGCGGTCAGCACAATGTATTCCTGACGGCTTTCGATGCGCCGGGCTGTCGCATTACAAGCGTTACGCCAGCGACCGGAACCCTGCGCGGCAAATCCACTGCAGGCGATCATGAACCGCGAACTTACGGACTCAGTGATGCAAATCCTGGCCAGGCCGTCGGGATGATCGACTACGCAATCTGCAGGACGGACACGGCCGGCGACGACAGCGGCAAGATCGGCTGCACCGAGGTGGTTTATAAGCCACTCAGGATCGTGATGGAGCCTGAGTAATCACCGACTGTGCTGTTCGAGGAGAGCCTTCGCTACCTGGTGAATCTCTTCAGGCCCCGGCTGCAGACCGCTTACAAGAAGATCCAGGTAACCGGTCGCTGTACGTACACTTTTGGTTCTCAGCCAACGTTCAATCCTGCCAACGTTGCCGAGGTATTGCCGGGAGTCGCGTAAGCTGACTCTCACGAAATAGGTGAACGTAAAGCCCGGCGTTGCCCTGATAAAGTCAACATTTTCGATGTCACTCCAGGGAATAAAACCCCAGGTCCAGTGGTCGATACCTTCAGCATTGACGGTCATCGCATTCCCGCCAAACCTCGCCAACGCGCGACGAAGCAAGAACAGAATACCCGCTGCCAGCACCAGCATTACAACGGCCGCGAGCGCCCAGTCAGCGGACGGATGTGCACCGAGAATCCACAGCCCGAGTGCAATGAGAAGTGTGGGTAGCCACACGAGGTTGACTACGTAGTACGGCCTGAATTGGGCCTGGATTTCGCCTTGCATGGTGTCTGCTCCGGGCGGTCTCTATATGTCAGTTCGCGAGAAGACCCGGTACCTCCTCCTTGTCCCCTTTTCGCAAAGATATGTCGTGAGCTGTATCGCCCGCGTAATTTGTCACCGTCTTGTCGGCTCCAGCCTCGACAAGCATGCGGACCAACACTGCCCGTCGTTGTTCATCCCTGGGCATCAAGAAACCGGGACCGTACGCGACCAGGTGCAAAGCGGTCATCTCGTCGGGACCAGCTCGAACGTTGGGATCCGCACCATGCTCGAGCAGCAGTGTCACCATCTGCCCGTATCCCTTTTGGGCAGCAAGACCGAGCGGCGTATAGCTATCGCCGCTGTGCGCATCAACCCGGGCTCCGCTTTCCAGGAGCAAACGAGCCGCCGGAGGGGAGTTCGAACTCGCGGCCATGTGCAATGGCGTCCGGCCAGCGATGCGCTTTCCGCCCGTTGTTGCATGCACAGACTGGCCCAGTGATAGCGCGAACTCCAGCGATCGCGTATCGAGACGGCAGGCAGCGATATGAATGAAGAGTTCTTCGTCGATCCCCATTGGCTTGAGCAAGCTCTCGCGCAGCGTGGAAGGAAGGGAGTCAATGTTGGCGCCGCCCTCAATCAAAGCCGTGACCAGATTGAAGTTACCGGCCCGCATCGCCATGTACAAAGCTCGATCACCACCGGGGGCTGGCTTGTCGACCGCAGCACCATATTCGAGCAACAGCCTGACCATCGACACATTGCCAGCCGCCGTGGCCACGTGCAGCGGCGTTCGTTTGTCTGGATATACAGAATCGACTGACGCGGCATGTTCCAGTAGCAGCTTGGCGGTGCCAAGACTCCCCGCCTCGACGGCTTTCTGTAACAGCGTTCGTCCTTCCTTGTCCCTCGAGCCCAGCGGTGCTCCATAGTCCATCAGCACGATGGCCATCTTGGTCCGGGTCGTATCGTCGATGCGATTGGTGGTATTGGCCAATGCCAACGTCAGCGGCAGGCGACCTCCCCCATCAGACATCGCAATGCCCGCACCCCGCGCGAGCAACAGGTCGATCATCTCCGGCTGTCCATAGTTGATCGCCTTGTGCAGAGGAGTATCGCCAAACCCGTCTCTGTCGTTGATTCGAGCGCCGTTGGCTAGCAGAAATTCGACGACCGCCTGGCTGTTGCCCGCCGCCGCAGCGTGCAGCGCTCCCAGGCCGGAACTATTTCTTCCGTTGACGTTGGCGCCTTGCTGATATGCAGCGCGAACACGATTCTCGTCACCGTAAGCGGCGGCTTCGACAAGTTCACCATCTTCTTGAGGACCGGCCCAAACACCAGGCACGACAAATTGTGCGAAGAGGATGGAGGCCAAGGCTAACAGTAACCGGGATTTACCACGCATACCGACTCTCCCATGGGAACAGGACGCCTATGGACAACGTAGCTCCGGCGTCGACTGCCACCAATCGGGGTCTTTACCTACGCCCAGAAATTCAACACCCAACCGTCAAATGGTAGCTAGTCGCGGCGAACTGTGGTTGCTAGCATTAATAGGGAGGTTCTAATGCCAAAACGCCACCAAATCGCCAAATTGTTCGTGGATGGCAACACTCTCGATGTAACTGCCACGGTCGAAGACGATGGCAGCCTGACCATATTTGAACTGTCCTACGGACCCGCAGCCGATGCTTGGTACGGCGAGGGTCGGGATATCGAGGTCTGGCTAACGATACCGCCAAAGGCAGTCCAACAGCTCTCCGAGCATCTGTTCGGGCAGCTTGTCGACAATCCTGCAGACGGCGCCGCGCAGCTCCTGGCCGCGAACTACGAGGGTGACGGCAGTGCCCTTCGAAAGATCCAGGAGGTGCTAGACCAGAACGACATCCGGTACGAGAGGGTCATGTGGACATGACACGGAAAGTGACACGGCCGTTCGCCAAGTGGTCACGGCTCCCGCATTACCAGCTCCACGATCTGGCCCTCCAAAGAATAATCTTCCAGTAGCACGCCATAGTCCAAACGTAAGCGCGACAGGGTTTCGTCCTGGTTGTCCTCTACATTCAACTTGTCGACGATCAATTCAAAAGGCTTTACGGTAATAAATAGGGTTATGTCGCCAACGTAAGTGATCTCACCTGGACTAATCGTGAAGCGGGCGGCATCAGGATCAAAAGGTACGAAGTAAGGATTGACCACGGCTTGGTCCCAGTAGTACTCGCCTGCCCGCAAAGCGATCAATTGGGCATCATCATTGCTGCGCAGTTCCAGCATCTCGATTCCCAAGGGGTCAATTCGGTGTACATCAAACACTATGGTCTCAAACAACCAGCGTTCATTGCCCTTCCAGTTAGAAACGAATCTCACGGCCAACAGGCCTTCGTCCGCTGCCACCGTGACTCTGCCACCTGTCACCGGTGGCTTCGTAGCACAAGCGCTGATCAAGAGAATAATTAATGCGAAGGGTATGAGCTGAAGACGGGCACTTGACATGGCATCACCTTAATAGGCAGCGATTATGAACATGCTAGCATGCGCACCCAATGGGCAACCATTCCTGATGAGATTCTGAGTAGTTGTCGAGTTCAAAGACCGTTTCGGCATCGAAGCCATTCGCGAAATCGCGAACTAAACGCGGAAAGAAACGGCCAATACTTTTCTCTCGGCATTTCGTGCTGACCCCAAAACTTGCCGCTCACGAATGGCTGCTTTCCGTGAATGGCGAGGTCCGCCATGCCCCCTAATACCAGCCGCTCGAACGGTCGCATTCCGGGTATTAAAAGTTTCCGCTACTGACCCAAAGGCGACATTCAAAGGCTTGACGTTGAACGTCTGCTATCGGAATCAAAGGTCCACTATCAGCTTGGGACGCTGAGGTTCTACCATTGAACTACACCCGCCAGATGTCTGGTTTGCGGAGATTCCACAGTCTCACGGTGGGGCGAGTCACAGTCGGGTGGTAGAGGAATAGTGGCGCCGAGATGCAGAATGGCATGTGGATGTGACCTGGCCTGAAAATCCTGCCCCGGATCCTGAGCGGAACGATCGCCTAACGGTCTTGGATTCAACAAGAAGCATGCAGAAGTCAACGTTTTCGCCTATCTTTAGTTAGATGGAATCGAGCCCGCAACCGAGTCAAGACTTTTCAGCGCAGTCGATCAGGATGGACTTTCCTGCCATCGAGGCGATGCAGGAAGCCAGTGAAGCTGTTGGCTGGCAATGCGAATACAGGCAGCTTGACGCCGGTCGCCTGGAGGCGCGAACGGTCCTGCATGAAATCGACGATTTCTCTTTTCTCCGGGAAAGTGCCAATCGTCGAATGAATGTCGTCGCCGAGTCTCCTGCGGCAACCGTCACAATTATCGTACCGGCGAGTGATTCCATCTTTGGCATCAACGGCATTAACGTGATGCACAACACGGTCGCCATCGTCCCCGAGAAAACTGACATCAGCTTATTTTCCGAAGCGGGTGCCGGTGCGCTGTCAATGCATGTCCCTGCCGACAGGTTTCGAGATTGCCTGCGGGCAGCGTCAAGTGGACCGGTGACGAGTCGATTGAACGGAGTTCAGGGCTTCGAGCCCAATGCAGCCACGTTGCATCAATTGCGTCGAATAATTATTGACGGCACGAGCGAAGTGCCGGCGCCCGCCGACCAGTTTGGCGACAAATCGACTCTGGAGATGATATTCATCGACCTGGCTCGATCCATGCTCGCCGACGGAGGCAACGCAGAGATCCTGCGGAAAGGGCACACGCGCGAAGTGCTCGCCAGGTCACTCGACTATATTGATGCCAATCTATGCGCGGAGCTTCGGATCACTGACCTTTGCCAGGTTGCCGGAGTTAGCTTGAGCACGTTGGAGCGCGTATTTCTGGGTGAGCTACGCATGACGCCGTTATCCTACATACGGGCCCGACGACTTGACGCCGTCCGCCGCGCATTGATCAAAGGCGAGCCGGACACACCCATTGCCCAGCTGGCGCACGATCATGGTATTTCGCACATGGGGCGTTTCTCGGCCGACTATAGGCGGCAGTTCGGCGTGCTGCCTAGCGAGGACCGGCCTGCCTGATTGTCAGATCTGACGATTTTCGGATATCCGGGGTGTCCAGCGATCTAATAGTATTGCGGATTGGTTCAGGCTTTTACGGGATGCTGCTGGCTCACGATCTCCTCGTGAAATACATTGCATCGCTGCAAATGGAACCGCCAATTCGTCCGGGCACCGCGGACCCACAATTAGACCAGGTAAGAAGTCTTGGAGACTTATGTTATGAGAATGTTCTCGATCGCCACGTCATGCGCCGCTCTTCTTCTTTCCAGTATCGGTGCAAACGCACAGGATATCGGCACCCCAACGCCTGAGAACCTGTCCGCCGCCTACACCGGCAAGGTCTACTCACCCTATGCCGAGCGCAACTTC
>Ga0316191_10002398_pt1 | contig 13608 bp, 12 predicted proteins | sample Eddworburr2cm_MG_FD_204928 | JGI IMG/M metagenome (GOLD analysis project Ga0316191, IMG submission 204928) | Coastal sediment microbial communities from Maine, United States - Eddy worm burrow 2 cm | ecosystem: Environmental > Aquatic > Marine > Coastal > Sediment | place: USA: Maine...
TTTTTGCACCATGGTAAAGAACATTAACGGATCGCGTCAGGCTGCGTGAAAAAAGCCAGATGATCAAGGCGGTAAAACCTGCCAGCGCCAGCATGAACAAAGGCAGCACACCGCTAATGTAACGTGCCAACGAGATCGTTTCCGTATTGGCATCACTGAGCTCTTTGGCCCTGGCCGCCAGGATTTCATCCATTATTACGTTGAAGATTTCTGTCGTACCTTCATTGTGCAGGCGCTGTGACTCTGTGCGGGCAAGGTCAATCTGTTGCGTCTCCAGTGCCAGCCTGATGGTTTCTCCGGAATTTATGAGTGCTTCAATCAGGCGCTCCAGCTCGTCGAGATCTGCCAGATCACTCGTGTTTTGGTCCACGCTCTGTAACGTATTTTCTTTAGTGAGTGATTGTCGAATTGCACTAACGGCTGACCTCAAGCTGCGGTCAATATCGTGCCAGCGGGGTAAATCACTGATCTCTCCTTTATAAGTGCTTTCTTCAATCAGCTTGAGTTTTTGTGCTCCCTGCATTGATATCGTGCGGTAATCGTTCAAAACGGAATTGGCAATGGTGATGCGCTCAACATCGTATTCAAACCACTGAACACTGTCATAGAAATACCAGGCCAGCGCCAGTGTAATCACCAGCATTGTGCCAAATGCCAGGTGCAATTTGCGGCTGAAGCGTATTTTTATTGCTGCCATTAAGCACTTATCATAACCGAATTTTCAGCCAGTGCTACTTTGCACAAGCCTGAAAAAAAGGGGCCATTACGGCCCCTTTTCTCACTATCGGTCCAGTCTTAGTCTTCAAAACTCTTGTCAAGGCCGTGACACAGGACGCAGGATACGATTTCTCCGGCCATTGGTGTAGCCCGTACCACGCCGTCTGCATCCGTCAACACTCGATCAACCGGAGCACGGGACAGGCGGGTGGTTCACTTTCACTGCTGCCGACTCCGAACACCCCGGCGAACAACTCCATACCGGAGAATAATCAACTAAATAATAAAGTGCGTTGTCCTAAAACCAGGGTTGAACGCTCAGGACCCCCCGGATTCCACTGGATAACCCAGCCTCTCGAGTTCGGTCACTGCGGCCCCGACCAGCGTATCCAGCTGTTCGGCAATCAGCCCCGATAACTCCAGGCTCATCTCCAGCGATTGCGGCACCAGGCCCAGCACGATCACGTCTGCCGGCTTTTCGCCGCTTAACTCCAACGTAGCCAGCACATCGGACAGGCCCAGCTGGTGCGGTGAAATCCGCATGTCAAAATAGACCGGAACCTCATCGCCGGCCAACCGGACCAGCGTGCCCGGAGGATCACCGGTCTGGCAGGCGTCCAGAACCAGCAGGTGTTCGCGCCGGCTCATGTCATCGAGCAAACCCATGCCGGTGGTTCCGCCGTCCAGCAGTTCAACTCCGGCCGGAAATTCGTAGCGCTGCTGCAAAAGCTCAAGGGCCCGGATTCCCAGGCCCTCGTCTTCCAGCAACAGGTTTCCCATGCCCAGCACGAGTACCGGGCAACGGGAAGGTTCCGTATTCAAAGCGCTTTAACCCGGACGATTTCTTTTTTCCGCGGATCGACCATGTGAATGGCGCAGGCCAGGCACGGATCAAACGAATGAACCGTTCGCAGCACTTCCAGCGGCAACTCGGGATCGGCGACCGGGTTGCCCACCAGGGAGGCTTCGTACGGTCCCAGCTCGTCATTTTCGTCCCTGGGCCCGGCATTCCAGGTGGACGGTACGACGGCCTGGTAGTTGGCAATCTTGCCGTCCTGTATGACAACCCAGTGCGACAGAACGCCCCGCGGGGCTTCGTGGAAGCCGAAGCCGCGTTGTTCACCTTTCGGGAAGGTGGGACGGTTGTAGGTTTCGTAATCACCGGACCCTATATTTTCCATCAGCAGGGTCCACTGGTTTTGCAGGCTCTCGTAAATCACTGCGCAGCGAATCGCCCGCGCCGCGTGACGGCCGATGGTGGAGTGCAGCGCGGTCAGGGGGATTTCGGCGCCAGCCAGCGCGCTGGCGGTTCCGACCACGGTATTGAGGTGTCGCTGAGTCGGCTCATGTCCGGCTGCCGCCATGCACAAAACATTGGCCAGCGGCCCGACCTGGGCGCGTACGCCGTTGAAGGTTGGCGCCTTGACCCAGGAGTATTTTCCATCGTCCTGGAAGTCGGTGTATTCCGGCACGGTTTCACCGTCATAGGGGTGCAATGCCCCGCTGCCTTCGTACCAGGCATGCTTGCTGCTCTCGGCGACGCCATTCTCGAAAAAGGTATCCTGGAAGCTGGTGATCGGCTGGAACGTGTCGAGGTCGCCGTTGGTGATGTAACCGCCGGGAAGCTCGAACTCGGTGCCTTTCCCGTCGAGCGGCATCTCGGGAACACACAGGTAATTGGTGACACCGGCTCCGTAAGCGGTCCAGTCCGCGTAAAACGCGCCGACCGCTGCAACGTCAACCAGGTAGACCTGGCTTACAAAGTCTGCCAGTTCATCGATCAGTCCCTTGATGTAGTACAGGCGCTCCAGCGACAGTGTTGACTGCGAATCCAGGTTGATCGGGTTGGACACGCCTCCTACCGCCAGGTTCTGGATATGCGGCGTCTTGCTGCCCAGGATGGATACGATCTGGTTGGCTTTGCGCTGGTATTCGAGAGCCTGCAGGTAATGAGCCGCGGCCAGCAGATTGACCTCAGGCGGTAATTTCATCGCCGGGTGGCCCCAGTAGCCATTGGCGAAGATTCCCAGCTGTCCGGACTCTACAAGCGTCCTGAGGCGGGTTTGTACCTCGGTCAGTTCCTGCACCGTGTTGCGTGGCCACTCCGACAGCGTCGAGGCCAGCTTCGCGGTTGCTGCGGGGTCGGCTCCCAGCGCCGAAACCACGTCCACCCAGTCCAGCGCCGACAGGTGATAAAAATGCACGATATGGTCATGCACGCAATGCGCGCCGATGATCATGTTGCGGATGTACTGTGCGTTCATCGGGATTTCGAGTTGCAACGCATTTTCCACCGCACGCACCGAGACCACCGCGTGAACCGTGGTGCACACGCCGCAGATCCGTTGTGTGAAGATCCAGGCATCACGGGGGTCCCTGCCCTGCAGGATCAACTCGATGCCACGCCACATCTGGCCCGAGGACCATGCATTGGTGACCTTGCCGTCATTCACTTCACAATCGATGCGCAGATGGCCTTCGATGCGTGTGACTGGATCTACTGTGATTCTTGTTGCCACGGAATTTCTCCGGTTATCTGATTAAAGTTGCTATACATTCGCCGCCAGTCGGGCAGCCGGTGACGTCGAACCGGGTGCGACCGTTTTCTTACGCGGCGGCAGGATCGGAAAGCGTTTGACGATATATATGAAGCCGACTATCTCCAAAGCCAGCAGGCCGACCGAGACCATGATCTCTATGACTGATGGAAAATACACATAGCCAGCGGACGGTGTGAAACCCACAATGAGTGCGTTGAACCGCAGCACTGCTCCGGCCAGGAGCATGCAAATCGCAGACAGGAACAACATCCGCGCATTGCCTCTCCAGCGCGGATGCATCAGGATGATCAGCGGTATCAGGAAAAGCAGGTTTTCGATGCAGAACATCACGCCCTGTGTGGTGTTTGCAGTGATCGTGCCCAGCGCATCGCGGTGAATCAAATCGGCAAAGCGCACCGCCAGGTAAAATGCCAGCATCCACCGTCCCACCTTGGCAAGCCGGCGATACAGATGCAGTTCCAGCCTGCGCCCCAGGCCCAGTACGGTCAGTGCGCCTTCAAAAATCACGACTGCGAAACCGATTATGATCGCAGACATCAGGAACAGGAAACCGATCCAGGTGGTCTGCCACAGCGGCGCAATCTTGTCACCGGCTGCCACGATTAGCCCACCCAGGCCGGATTGGTGCATGGTGGGCAAAACAATGCCGAGCGAAATGATGATGAACAGCACCTTGTTATAGGTTTTCAGAAATTTCTGTTTTCCAAAGCGTTCCATCACCGGTGGCACTAACTCCATCCAAAGCACGGCCGTATAAAGAGCCATGCAGATTGCGATCTCGAACATGACCGAGTTGAGATTGATATTCCACGGCAGCGCGATCTGGTAGAAATTCCACCAGCGCCCGATGTCGACAAAGGCAGCCAGGTTGGCCAGCGTGTAGGCAAACGTACTGCCCACCAGGGCCGGCCGGATCAAGGTATGAAACTCTCCCTTGTTCATGATGTAAATGACGAAGGCCAGTATGTAGCCACCACAACCGATGGCGGCAGTGATATGGATATCCAGCACGACCCATAAACCCCAGGGATAGCCATTGTTCAGGTTAGTCACTGCACCCAGACCATAAACAAAGCGAAAGCCCAGCAGTACGAAAGCAATCAGTACCAGCAAGGACAGGAACACGAATGGCCGGGTTAAAATCTTGCCGCCCATCGGCTCTGTTGCCGCGAGTTTCATTCGTCATCCTCCTTGCCCGTGTTGCGCCGGCTGATAAACATCAACCCGCCCAGCAGGGCCAGTGGAGCAATCATGCCTTTGTAAACCGTGTGCTGAATCGTTTCAGAAATGGCGGCGAAGGAGCGCTCGGGTACATCCGGCAAATCAAGCTTGCCGAACGGAACGCCGGCCAGCACCAGAACCTGGGTTCCACCGCCCTGTGTTTCGCCGTAAACACGATCGATGTAGTGCGGCACGACCGCTTCGTGACGGTTCGGGTCATCCAGCGTGTTGCGTGGAAACTCGTAGGTGTCGCCCGGATTCATGGCCAGGCGGCGTCGGGCTTCTTCCAGCATCTCCTCCCGTGTGCCGAACAGCGACGCGCCGGTGGGGCAATGATCGACACAGGCCGGCAGTTTGCCCTCGGCCAGCAGGTGGTTGCAGAACTCGCACTTGTTGATCTTGCCGAAGGCGTCGTCGAAGTCCCACTTGGGGATATTGTAGGGACAGGCCCAGACGCAGTAGCGGCAGCCGATGCAGGCTTCCTCGTGATAGGTCACCACGCCGGTGTCCGGATCCTTGCGCATCGCGGTTACCGGGCAAACCGATATGCAACCCGGGTCGACGCAGTGCATGCAGTGACGCTTGACGAAGGAGAAGCCATCGGTTTCACGATCCTTCACCTCGGCCGTGCCATCGGTGTAAACCTTGATGATGTTCTTGGTCTTACCTGAAGTATCCAGTGGCGTGTCCCAGATCGGGGATACGTCGGCACTCTCGACCGGCATGTCGTTGGCCTCTTTGCAACTGGCCATGCAGGCTTTGCAGCCTATGCACAGCGTTGCGTCATACAACATTCCCACCGCATTGGGAGGAACTTCCAGGTTGGATCTTGCTTCAGCGGGCGCGGGTAGCGCTGCAACCGCGCTGCCGGTGACTGCCGCTTTGAGAAAATCTCTGCGCTTGATACTCATCCGCTCATTCCTCTGCGGCGGTTGATTTGCCCTTGTTCTTGTTCTTCCTCTTCTTCTTTTTCTTCTTTTCGGGGATCAGCTCGACTTTGCCCAGCCGGCTCATCATCACGGCGGCTGCGCCCACCGCGGCACCACCTGCCACACCCACCACACCGGCTGCGCCAGGCGTCATGCCATTGCCCTTGGGCTGGTCAACCGATGCAAAGGTCAATGGCGGTGTGACCGATTCGACATCCGCCAGGGCGTGGATTGGTTTGGTGAATCCAACCCCTTTTTCGGTGCAACCAAAACAGGGGTGTCCGGTACCTACCGGCCAACTGCCCGAGCCTACGTCTCCAAATAATATGGCCGGGCAATTTGCATAGGTTTCCGGTCCCTTGCATCCCAGTTTGTAGAGGCACCAGCCCTGGCGATGTCCTTCGTCACCGAACTGCATCGCGAACCGGCCGGCATCGAAATGCGGGCGGCGTTCACAGTTCTCGTGAATCAGGCGGCCATAGGCGAATTTGGGACGGCCCTGGTCATCCAGCGCCGGCAGCGTGCCAAAGGTTACAAACTGCAACACGGTGCTGAGGAAATTGTAAGGATTGGGTGGACAACCCGGAATATTGACGATGGTTTTGTCCGGCAATATTTCGGATACACCAACCGCACCGGTCGGGTTGATTCCACTGGACGGAATGCCACCCCAGGCGGCACAGGATCCAATGGCGACGATGGCCGCCGCGCCGGCTGCGGCCTCTTCCAGGTGCTCCTGGATAGTACGGTTTGCAACCTTGCAATAGATGCCGCCATCCTTGGTGGGAATCGCGCCGTCCACCACCAGCAGGTAATTCCCGTAGTTCTCTTCCATTGATGCCCGCCTGGCCGCTTCTGCCTGGTGACCCGCGGCCACGCTAAGGGTCTCGTGGTAGTCCAGCGAAATCATGTCGAGAATCAGGTTTTCCAGCGTGGGATGGTGCGCCCGTAATAATGATTCTGTGCAGCCGGTGCACTCCTGCGCCGATAACCAGATCACCGGCGGCCGTTTGGAATTCATCACCGCATGAGCAATTTGCGCGCCCGCAGCGGGCGTCAGACCAAGCGTCACCGCGACGCCTGAGCAAAATTTCAAAAATCCTCTGCGTGAGATTCCGGTGGCGGGTTCAAGGTGAAGGTCTAGATCACTAATCATGGCGGATTCCCTCAAAACCGGTCAATTGCTGACCGCGGAGCGGGAACCACTCAGACCGTCCCTGGCGGGAAAGTACCCGCGAACTTGCACCGATTGTGAGGGAGGTTACGACCTTACCGATATGACATGAATCAAAAGAATTAAATGATAAGTTTAGCATTTTTAATAGTAATAAGTTTCAATCGCTGAACCTTTTCAGAAATTCTATTTATATTTTCTTTTTTTTCAGCCATATGAGACCTTTATCTAATTTGTAATAGTAGGTTACGGACCCGGCCGTGATTTCCGCGCGACAAAAATCGTTGGTTTGATTGAAAGCTGAAAGGTATAATCGCTGGCTGTTCCAGAACAAATAACCAAGTTGACGAGACATTCATGCGAAACCTGATTTTCTCAGCCCTGCTGATATCAGCGAGCCTGACCCTACCGATCCAGAGTGCCATCGCAGCCGGCGACAAGGAAGTCGGCCAGGTGAAAGCCTATACTTGTACGGGTTGTCACGGAATTCCGGGATACAACAACGTATACCCGACTTATAAAGTTCCAAAGATTGGCGGGCAGAATTACGAATACCTGGTCATTGCCCTGAAGGCTTATCGGGCCGGCGAGCGTGACCATCCCACGATGACACTTCAGGCCGAAAGCCTTTCCGATCAGGACATTGAAAATATTTCCGCCTACTTCGCATCACTGGGTGGCGAATGACTATGATTAAAAATACGATTCTGGTGCTGGTACTGGTTTGCATTCCGTTCGCGGCTTCCGCCAAGGGCAACGCCAGTGCCGGCAAAGAGAAATCCGCAGTCTGCCAGGCCTGTCACGGACTGGACGGAAAAAGCGTCGACCCCAGCTATCCGAACCTCGCGGGGCAACATGAAAGCTACTTGCAAAAAGCGCTGGGTGATTACCGTGCGGGACGCCGTCAGAACGCCATCATGGCCGGATTTGCAGGCCCGTTGAGCGACCAGGACATCCTGGACCTGGCCGCCTGGTATGCATCACAGGAAGGCCTGGAAGACCTCTCCATTAAGTAAAACCCTGATTAAACGGCGGATTCGCCGCTGGCGTCGCCTGCGTAGTAAGGGTTGGTTCCTGACTGGTGGTCAGTGGCGTCTTTCACTGCGGTAATTTCCGGAATATTGCGAGTCAGGGTCTGTTCGATTCCCTGTTTAAGCGTGACATCGGCCATTCCACAACCATGGCACCCGCCTCCAAACTGGAGAATCACCTCTTTATCTTCCGTGATTTCTACCAGCGCGACCCGACCGCCGTGCGATGCCAGTGACGGGTTGATTTCGGTTTCCAGCAACCAGCCGACCCGATCCTCGAGCGTTGCTTCCTGACCGGGTTCGGAACCCTTGATGCCCGGCGCCTTGATCGTTAACTGCCCGCCGGTCTCATCCTCTTCGAAGTCGATTTCAGCTTTTTCGAGCCAGGGCTCACTGGCCTTGGCAACAAACAGGCTGAACCCGGAAAAAGACAGCACCAGGTCATCCGGCATACTGTGTCCGCCGGGGCAGAACTGCAGGTCGCAACTGGCTCCGGGTGTACCGGCGTGATTGACCGACAGGCGCAATCCAAGACCTTCATCGTCCTGCTGTTCAATCAGCCGCAGAAAATACTGTTGTGCTGTGTCCGTAATGTTGATCATAGTGAGTTCAAGCCTTTTTCAGGGCGCCTGCAATGTAGGGCAGCGAATAGTCCAGGCGCCAGTCAATTGATGAGTGAGTTCCTTCGAATTCTTCGTAACGGTGCGAAATACCTTCAGCATCCAGCTGGTCGGTAAATCGGCGTGTTCCATACTGGATATGGTACTGATCGTAAATCCCCACGTCGAGGTAAAGCGCACGCAGAGATTTCAACGCCCCGGCTTTTGTACCGAGTTGCGTCAGCGGGTCGTAATCCAGCCAGCGTTGCCAGCGTTCCGGGTCCAGTTCGCAGGTCCGTAAATCAAATGGCAGCCGGATGCTCGCCGGGTTCCTGCCATCCGGATCATAACTGGCCGCCATGGCCAGCACCATCATTGCCGTGTAGTCACGCCCTGAAGGCCGGTTTTTCCTCCAGAATGCCCGAATATAAGCCGCGAAATCGCCGTTGAAAGGCGTGAGCACCTGGGCAGCCAATGGAAACTCTTTTTGATAGACCATCTCGAAACCAACGTCCCCTGCATGGCTGGCTGCTGCACCCCAGGTATCGGAGTGATTCATGACAAGATGCAGGGCACCAAAGCCTCCCGAGGATTTGCCGAACACACCACGGCTGTCCCGGTGGTCGATCGTGTTCAATTCCTGGGAAACCAGGGGGACCAATTCCTGGTTCAGGTAATCCGCGTAACGGCCCACAGAGGGCGAGTTCACATACTGGTTTCCGCCCAGGGCGGTATAGCAATCCGGGAAGGCCACAACGATGGGCTCCATCGCACCCTGCCCGATCAGCCGGTCGAGACGCGCGGGTAGATTTTCACCCTGGTTACGCCAGTTCAGATGCCCCGGCCCGGAATTTGTATAGGCGGCGAGATCCCAAAGTACCGGATAGGGGGCGCCGGAATCTGAATAACCTGCCGGCAGGTAGACGTTGAGTTCACGCTCGACCGGATCACCCCATGGGTTGTCACGCAGGACATCGGAATGATGCGGTAACGGGAGAATACGTCCCTTTGGCCAGTCAGCTTGGGGTCTGAAATCCGACATTGTTGAGCTCAGATCCTGCCGGATTCAAGGAGCACCTTGTGTATGTGTTCAAGCACCGGGTCGCGCAGCTCTTCCTGTTCAAGCGCATAGTCGATAGTGGCCCGGATAAAACCCTTGCGGGCGCCACAGTCATACCGCTCACCCTCAAATGGGAATGCGAGGACCGGGTGGGTCTGCAACATCGCAGCGATGCCGTCTGTGAGCTGGATCTCCCCGCCGGCCCCTGCCCTTACGTTTCGCAGGTAGCCGAATACGGACGAATCGAGGATATAGCGGCCCACTACCCCCAGTCTCGAAGGCGCATCCTCGAGCTTTGGTTTCTCAACCATGGTATGGATGACGTGGTGTCCGGATTCATTGGTAGTCACGCCAACCATTCCATAACTGGTGGTCAGTTCGTCCGGGATTTCTTCAACGCCGATCACACTGGAGTGGCTCTCGTGATGCAGGCGAACCATTTGTGAAAGCGCTCCGGGACCCTCGCTTCTGATCATGTCGTCAGCCAGCAGAATGGCAAAGGGTTCATCGCCCACGACAGATTCCGCACACAAAATGGCATGACCCAGGCCCAGTGCCTCGGTCTGGGTCACATGCACACGGCTGACCCCGTCGGGAACAATGGTATTGATCCGTTCAAGCAATTCCGTTTTTTCATCAGCAGCCAGGCGCGTTTCCAGTTCAAAGGCGGTATCGAAGTGATCTGAAATGGCATGCTTCTTCCGGCTGGTGACGAAAATCAGCGTGTCGATACCCGCCTCCAGCGCTTCCTCAACAGCATACTGGATCAGTGGCTTATCCACGATCGGCAGCATTTCCTTGGGAATGGACTTGGTTGCCGGAAGGAATCGGGTACCCAGTCCTGCAACCGGGAACACGGCCTTTCTGACGGGTTTCCGGGTGCTCATTTAGTGGTCTTTTCTGGCCCGGTGTAACGGAACCACACCATCCGTTTCGGGCTTATCCGCGATCGAGGTCTTGGCAAGCTCGGGCACCAGGCGAAACAGGATGCGTTTTAATCGCTTGGTATCGTAACGTTTAACCGCCAGCTCGGCTTCTCTCAACTCGGTGCCCAGACCTTCCGAGTCAGCCGGCCGGGGTTGCGCGAGAAAGATCTTTTCATGCTGAGTGGTTTGGTAGGGTTCCAGCTCATGAAACAGCTCTTCAAACAGTTTCTCACCAGGCCGCAGGCCGGTGTAAATAATCTGGATATCCTTGCCCGGCTCTTTTCCTGAAAGCCGGATCAACTGTTCCGCGAGATAAGTGATCTTCACGGGCTCGCCCATGTCGAGCACGTAAATTTCGCCTCCTTCTCCCAGCACGGCCGCCTGCATGATGAGCTGGCTGGCTTCGGAAATGGTCATGAAATAACGGGAAATTTCGGGGTGCGTGACGGTCACCGGACCACCTTTGGCAATCTGCTCCTTGAACAGCGGAACCACGCTGCCATTGGAATTGAGGACGTTTCCGAAACGCACCGTAATGAAACGGGTCCTGGAACGTGCATTCACGTTTTGACAGTACATTTCCGCCACTCGCTTGGTCGCGCCCATGATGTTGGCCGGGTTGACCGCCTTGTCCGTGGAAATCAGCACAAACGTGCCCACGTTGTGTCGTTCGGCCGCTTCAGCCATTCGCATCGTACCAAGGACATTGTTTCGAAAAGCTTCGCGAATCTGCGTCTGGAGTATGGGCAAGTGTTTATACGCCGCAGCATGGAAAATCATGTCGGGCTGGTACTCGCCCACCACCTTCTCGACAGTGGCCGAATCACAGATATCGCCCAGTACACTGTAAAAAATCAGGTCCTGGAATTCACTGCGTAATTCATGGTCAATCCGGTACAGGGCGAATTCGCTGTTATCGATGACGATCAGTTCTACCGGGTTCAGCCTGGCGATCTGGCGGCATAATTCGGAACCAATGGATCCACCACCGCCGGTTATGAGGACGCGTTTGCCTGCCAGGCCCTCACGAATGGACTTCCATACCAGTGAAATCGGCTCACGACCCAGCAAATCATCGATGGCGACACGTTTGAGGTCATCGATCCGCGTAGCCTTGTTTCCGAGATCATTCAGCGTAGGAAGGGTCCGGAATTCAATCGCGCTTTTTTCGCAGATCTCCACCACCTGTTGCATCTGCTGATTGGTGGCTGATGGTATGGCGATGATTGCAATGTCCGCACCCGTTTCCAGGCAAATACGTGGGAGTTGCTCGATGGTTCCCAGCACCGGGATTCCATGCACCTGAGCACCTCTCAGGCGGTCGTCGTCATCCAGGAAAGCAACCACGTCGAAAGCGCCGCGATGCCGCAATTCGCGTTCGAGTAAAGCCCCTGAGCGCCCTGCGCCGAGGATCAGCGCACGCGATGCGCCCACGCCGTCAGACCTGGGCGGTACGCGGGAATCCTTCCAGAAGCGATAACACATCCGGGGTAAACCCAGTGCGAGGAAAAGAACAGCGGGATACATCAGCACAGAGCCCAGGAACGGCTTCACGCCTGTTCCATAAAGCACGGTCAGCACGGCCAGGATAAACAGGGTTCCGAAAATTCCGGCACGCGCGATATTCCATAAATCAGGGAAGCTCGCAAACCGCCACAGGCCCTTGTAAAGACCGGTTGACCACAGCACCAGGCCTTGCACAAAAAGAACCAGCAGTAATTCCGCGAAAAAGGGAACGGTTTCCAGGATACCGGTAAACCCGCCACGGTTTATGATATAACCCGCGGCCAGCCACGCAATCGCGACCATGATCATGTCGTGGAAGATTACCGCAGCTCGCGGATGTCGAAGTATGCGCATAAGACTCATATTATTATCCAGCCGGAACTGGCTCTTTATACCGCCGAAGCAAAAAATGCCAACCCAGAACAAAAATCAGGGTCAGGACCAGGGCTATCGCCCAGGCCAGCGCCGGAAATCTCACGGCAAGCACAATGCCGGGCAGCACCAGAATCAGATTGATGGCCTGGTAAACCAGGGCGACACGACCGTGTGTCCAACCGCACGCAATCATCCGCTGATACAGGTGTTGCCGGTGCGCATTATACCACCGCTCTCCCCTGATTACTCTCCAGCTCAGGGTCAGGCCGGCGTCGGTTAAAAACAGCATCATGACCATCAGTGCGACCGGGTAAGCAAAGGCCCCCGTGGCCGCCCCGTAAAGCAGCATGGAGGCAAAGGTAAAACCCAGCGCCAGGCTGCCCACGTCACCCATAAAGACCTTTGCCTGCCCCAGGTTCCAGGGCAGAAATCCGATACAGCAGGCGGTCAATATCAGCGATAACAAAGCAAAAGAGGGGTCGCCCGAGAGGTAAAAAAGCACCGCGAGAACAGCGGAAGCGAACACTCCCTGCAGCCCTGCCATGCCATTGCTGCCGTCCATGAAGTTGTACAGATTGATCATCCAGATCACGAACAGTCCACTGATAAACATCGAAGCCAACCCTTGCATCCAACCGGCGCTTGTCGCACACACTATCAGGTAGAAACTGACCGCAAGCTGAACGAAAAGCCGCAACAAAACACCGAGCGAAGCGTGATCATCCCACCAGCCAGTGAGCGCCAGGACAAGGGTGCCGGGCAGCATGCAGTACAACCACCATTCAGGCCAGTCCGGCCAAAGAAACAGCAGGGAGGCCACAAGGTACGCCACGAGCAGACCGGCGCCACCGCCGCGGGGAGTTGCCAGGGTGTGACTGTGGCGCTCTCCGGGATGATCCAGTAATCCACGCCGCCGTGCATACCAGGTCGCCAGGCCGGTCAGAACAAAAGAAAGGAAAGCAGCAAGGGCAACTGCAGCCAGGGGACTAAAAGACGATTGCCCTGTCATGCTTCACGTCAAGGCTATTCGCCCAGCACTCCGTGGATTTTCCGCGTCGTGCCCCATTTCCTGCAGCTGGGACATTGCCAATGGTGCGTCTGCCCACTGAACCCACAGTGATGGCAGCGGTAATCCGGCTGACGGGACAGCAGGCGAGCGGTCACGGCCTTCAGAATATCATCACTGGACTCGGCGTCCAGGTGACCCTCTTTTTTCAGATCAATCAGGTGATCCAGGCCCCTGACGGATGGTTTCGACGCCAGCGTCTCGACCAGGAACCGGCCGGCAGCTGCGCCACCTTCTTCCCCGGCGATAAACTCACTCAGTTTCAGGATCAGCGATATCCCTTTATAACTGCCCGCCCATTCATCCAGCTTCTGCCGTCCCCTGGAAGCCTGTCCGGTCCGGTCAGCGGCATGGAGATAGTTGTCCAGAATTTCGGGAATGTAATCCGGATCAAGGTCTGCGATTTCTTCGTACAGATCCATTGCCCTCTGGAAATCGTCGTC
>Ga0316191_10002399_pt1 | contig 13608 bp, 12 predicted proteins | sample Eddworburr2cm_MG_FD_204928 | JGI IMG/M metagenome (GOLD analysis project Ga0316191, IMG submission 204928) | Coastal sediment microbial communities from Maine, United States - Eddy worm burrow 2 cm | ecosystem: Environmental > Aquatic > Marine > Coastal > Sediment | place: USA: Maine...
CTTTCTGCCCCCGAAATGCATCAACGGAGAAGAGCTATGGAGGCTTCAGTCACGAGTCTTTACGCAGGGCTGACCGGGCTGTTATTTCTGGTACTTTCCTACCGCGTCGTGAAGAACAGGGTGCGAGCGAAGGTCGGGCTCGGCGCCGGCGAGGATCCCGGCCTTGAGCGGGCTATCCGCGTACAGGGCAATCTGGCCGAATACGCGCCGATCGTCCTCGTCCTGATGGTCGTTGTAGAGTCTGTCGGCGGCTCGCCATGGTTGCTGCACATCGCGGGCTCACTGTTTGTGCTGGCCAGGATATTTCACGCCATCGGTCTCAGTGCACGCTCCGGTCCGTCGAGCGGCCGCAAGGTGGGGACTGCGACGACCTGGCTCGTTCTGCTGGTGTTGTCGCTAGCGGCGATCGCTTACGGCTTGTGAGAATTCCGTGCCTGTAGTCAATCACACCGGAGCTTGCTGAAGTCGGCGCCGAGCCCGACAGCGATGCGGTTGACGAAGTCAGTGCAGGCGGCGACAAGGGCTGCGTTCAGGAGGTCGGCTTCGTCCCGGCCATAACCTTGCCATCCTCTATGCAGATGACTCCGGCGCCGTGTCCTGCGGTGCGAATATGTGTGAGTCGTCCCTGAAGGCTTTGAACTCCAGCGCATTGCCGGAGGGGTCGCGCAGGAACATGGTCGCTTGTTCACCTGCCTGACCGGCGAATCGGGTCCTCGGAGAGATGACAAAGTCGGTCTGCAGGCCCTCGAGCCTGGAGGCCAGCGCCTGCCAGTCATCCCAGGAGAGGATCAGGCCGAAGTGCGGTACAGGGACCTGGTCGCCATCTACTGCGTTGGTGCTCCGGTCGCCGCAGTCATCCGCAAGATGGGCCGTGATCTGGTGCCCGTCGAGATCGAAATCGATCCAGCGCTCAGAACGTCTTCCGGTTCTGCAGCCCAGCCTGTCAACGTAGAAGGTCTCAGTCGCCGCGAGGTCGGATACGGGGAAAGCGAGATGAAAACGGCACCTGGCAGTCATGTCGAGGACTCGAGCCACTCCCGGGCGGTGAGAAACTCGGTGTACAGATTGTGTTCGGGCGTCCCCGGAGTGGGTTGCCAATCATACTTCCAGTGAACCACCGGGGGCAGTGACATGAGTATCGATTCCGTCCTGCCGCCCGATTGCAGGCCGAACAGAGTGCCGCGATCGTAGACCAGGTTGAACTCCACGTAACGGCCCCTGCGATAGGCCTGAAATTGCCTCTCGCGATCGCCGAAAGGCGTATGACGACGGCGCTCGACGATCGGACTGTAGGCCGGCATGAAATGATCGGCCGCGGAGCGGGAGAAATCGAAGCACTTGCCGAATCCCCAGTCACTCAGATCGTCATAGAACAAGCCGCCGATACCGCGAGGTTCATCGCGATGTTTGAGGAAGAAGTATTCATCGCACCACTTCTTGAAGCGCGGATATACCTCCGGTCCAAACGGCCGGCAGGCGGCCCTGGCGGTCCTGTGCCAGTGAACCGCATCCTCACGGAATCCGTAATACGGCGTCAGATCGAAGCCGCCGCCGAACCACCAGACCGGGTCCTTCCCCGGACTCTCGGCGACGAAAAATCGCCAGTTTCCGTGGGTAGTCGGCACGTAAGGATTCTTCGGGTGGAGGACCATCGAGACGCCCATCGCCCGGAAAGCGCGACCGGCGAGTTTCGGCCGGCTGGCAGTGGCGGACGGTGGCAGGCGCTCTCCATGGACGAGGGAAAAGTTGATCCCGGCCTTCTCGAACAGTTGGCCGTCTTCCATCACGCGACTCTCGCCACCTCCGCCGGCCGGGCGGTCCCATGAATCGGCCACGAATCCGGATCCGCCGTCAAGGTTCGTCAGACTCCTGGTCAGGCCATCATGCAGCTGTCTGAGCCAGTTCTCGACAGCGTCAATGTCGGTCTGGTTAATGGACATTCTTCGTTCCTCTAAAAGTCAGCCGGGGCGGATGGTCTCGCCTGATTCCGCGTCGCGGATTTCGGAAGGGCGCGCCCTTCCGCCGGGGGCTCCGGGCAGCACGTAGTCTACATGCTCACCCATCCGCAGACGTGCCTGCAGTGCAGAACGGGCGGGCGGGCGGCCGCTGCGGTTGGCGCTGGTAGAGACGATGGCCATCCCGCTCAATCGGCAGAGCGCAGCGGCAACCGGATGATCGGTAATCCGGACCGCCAGCGTCTTGCGGCCACCCGTGATCCACGCGGGCACAGCAGGTGAGGCGTCACAGACCCAGGTTACCGGGCCCGGCCAGGTTGCGCACATCCGATCCAGCTGCGCCGATGAGGCCGATATATAAGGCTCGATCTGCTGCAGATCGGCGCCCAGGACTATGAGCCCGGCATTCGCCCGACGGCGTTTGCAGAGCAGGATGCGCTCAACAGCCGATTCTTCCAGAGGGTCACAACCGAGCCCGAAGACCGACTCGGTCGGATAAGCTACTACGCCGCCAGCCTGGATGAGACGAGCGGCAATACGCAATGGTCCCGCCGAATTCATGCCGTGCCTCAGTCTGCCGATGCTTTACCCTTGCGGGCCGCAGCCTTCTTGCGGGTCGTTTTCTTCTTGGCCGTTGACTTCTTCTTGGCAGCGGCCTTTTTGCTTGCAGCCGCTTTCTTGCGTCGTGCACCGCGGGCAGGAGCCTTCTCCAGCGCTTCCTTGCATTCCTCCAGGGACAGCGAGCCGGGCTCCCGATCTTTCGGGATGCGGGCGTTCTTGTTGCCGTCTGTGATGTAAGGCCCATACCGCCCGTTGAGAATCCTGATTCCGTCCTGCTCGAACTCGCGTATCAGACGGTTGGCATCCGCCGTCTTCTTCTCGGCGATGAGTACCAGGGCCCGTTCGAGGGCGACGGTGTAGGGATCATCATCAGCCGGAAGAGACACGAACTTTTTCCCGTACCTGATGTAGGGTCCGTAACGACCGATATTGGCGGACACCTCTTCGCCCTCCGGAGTCTCGCCGAGGGCACGCGGCAGCTTGAACAATTCGAGGGCTTCCTCGAGCGTAACAGCCTCCATCTTCTGGCCCGGGCGCAGGCCGGCGAACTTCGGCTTGTCCTCATCTTCGCGGCGACCGATCTGTACGAAGGGCCCATACCTGCCCATGCGCACAGTCATGACCCTGCCGCTGGCCGGATCAGTACCCAGTTCCCTGGCCTGCACGGCCTCGGCCCGGGTCACGGATGTCTCCTTATCCTTGACCTGGTCGATAAAGGGTTGCCAGAAGCGCCGCAGGAGAGGCGTCCACTCCTGCTCTCCTCGCGAGACGGCATCGAGTTCGTCTTCGAGCCGCGCCGTAAAGTCGTAGTCGACGTACTGAGAAAAGTGCTCAGTAAGGAAGCGATTGACGATTCTGCCGATATCGGTCGGGATAAACCGGCGCTTGTCCATCTCCACATATTCGCGGTTCTGAAGCGTCGAGATGATGGAGGCATAGGTGGATGGCCGGCCGATGCCGAACTCCTCCAGCGTTCTGACCAGGCTCGCCTCGGAGTAACGCGGCGGCGGCTCGGTAAAGTGCTGGTCGGTCAGAATGTCGAGAAGCGCCACTTCCTGGTCGGCTTCCATGGCCGGCAGCAGTTTGTCACCGCTTTCGTCACTCGCGTCATCCCGGCCCTCCTGATAGACGGCCTGATAACCGGGCTTTACCAGGACGGAACCGGTCGCCCGGAAAAGATGATCGCCGGAGGCATCCGCCGCCGGTCGCAGGTCAATGGCCACCGTGTCATAGATCGCGCTGGCCATCTGGCAGGCCAGCGCCCGCTTCCAGATCAGCTCATAGAGTCGCGCCTGGTCCTCGTCCAGGAATTTCTTAACCGAGTCCGGATGGCGTGCCGCCGACGTCGGCCGGATGGCTTCGTGAGCCTCCTGCGCGTTCTTGGACTTGGTCTTGAAGAGTCGCGGTTGTTCCGGCAGGAATTCCTCACCGTAGCGCTCCGCGATCACTGTGCGCATCTCTTGCACCGCTTCGTTTGCCAGCGCGACTGAGTCGGTACGCATGTAGCTGATCAGACCCACGGATCCTTCGCCGACGTCGATGCCTTCGTAGAGACGCTGCGCGGTCCGCATCGTTCTCTGGGCGCTGAAGCGGAGCTTGCGCGAGGCCTCCTGCTGGAGCGTCGACGTCGTAAACGGCGGTGCGGGATTGCGGCGTCGCTGCTTCTTGTTGACGTTGACGACGATCAGTTTGCCGTCTGCGGCGGCTGTGAGGCTGTCCTTGGCGGCAGCTGCGCCACCGGCATCCGTGACGGTGAACTGCTCCAGCTTGGTTCCGTGCAGTTGCGATAGCCTGGCGCGGAATTTCTGACCGTCGGCTTGCGCATTCGCCTCGATAGTCCAGTATTCGCGCGGCTTGAAGCCCTCGATCTCCCGTTCGCGCTCGACGATCATTCTGAGCGCAGGACTCTGCACACGGCCAGCGGACAGACCCTGCCTGATTTTCTTCCAGAGAAGCGGCGACAGGTTGAAGCCAACCAGATAATCGAGTGCCCTGCGGGCTTGCTGGGCATCTACCAGGTCGTCGGACAGCTGGCGCGGTTCGTGGATCGCCTCTTCGATGGCCTTGCGGGTAATCTCGTGAAAAACGACGCGATGCACCGGTTTGTCATCGAGCAGTTTGCGATCTTTAAGGATCTCGTAGAGGTGCCAGGAGATGGCCTCGCCTTCCCGGTCAGGGTCAGTGGCCAGATAGAGCGCATCGGCCTTTTTCAACGCTTTGGCGATCGCATCCACGTGACGCTGATTCTTGTCGATGATTGCGTATTTCATCGAGAAGTCTTTGGACGGATCCACGGCGCCTCCCTTTGGCACCAGGTCGCGAACGTGGCCATAGGAGGCGAGGACAGTGAAATCCTTGCCGAGAAATTTCTCCAGCGTCCTCGCCTTGGCAGGCGACTCGACGACGATAAGATGCTTGCTCATATTAAAAAAACGAGCCGTCGCTCGCGCCACGGCCCCTTCGTTCCATCCATTTTACTTGCGCTTCAGTGGGCTTCCGAAACCCTGTCCTCGAAGACCAGGTCTTCCATGCGAGCGTAGGCTGTCTCCTGCCCGGGCTGACTGAACAGCACCATGAGTACGACCCACTTTATCTGCTCGACGTCGATTTCTTCGCTGTCGAGCGCCATGACCCGGTCGATCACCAACTCCCGTTGGTCTGGAGAGAGAATGCCGATCTGTTCCAGGTACATTATGTAACCACGAGCAGTCGCATCAAGCCTGGAGACCTCAAAGGCGTTGAAAACTCTTGACGCTCTTTCTGTGGGCGACGCCCACGCCGGATCCTCCTCGCGTGAGGCAAGCCCGTCCAGCCATTCCAGAGCTTTGTCTATCTCTCCCGAGCGGAAACCAGCGCGTTGGAGCTCGGCGCGGAGCGCTATGCGATCCGGCTCGGGCTCTGAGTCAGCGTCGGTATAGGTCTCGAAGAGATACATGAGGACGTCGAGTACGTTTTCCGTCATATCAAGACCTCTTTGGCACCCGGGTGTAGCGGCCACCCGGTCCGGACTCCAGATATCCCTGAAGTTCCAGGATCAGGAGCATGGAGGAAACCTCTGCCGAGGTCAATTTCGTCCTCTGGACCAGCTCGTCGACCGTGAACGGGTCGTATCCGCACGCCTCAAGGAAACTTCGGTAATCCGTGTCCAGGTTCTCGCCTGCGTCGCCGGGCTCGGTGTCCGGATCCTGCAGCACGGGTTCACCCAGCTCGATCAGGCCGGCCAGTTCCGTGAGTATGTCCTGCCCGGATTCGACAAGTTTCGCACCTTGTTTGATCAGGCGGTGACAGCCCCGGGACATGGGGTTGTGGATACTGCCGGGGATGGCGAACACCTCGCGACCCTGTTCCCCCGCCAGCCGGGCGCTGATCAAAGAACCGCTGCGCAGACCGGCCTCGACGACCAGGAGACCGATCGACAGGCCGCTGATGATTCTGTTGCGCCTGGGGAAGTTCTCACGCCGTGGCGGTGTACCGGGATAGAACTCCGATACCAGCGCGCCCGCGCGCGTGATGTCCTCCGCCAGCTTGGCGTGCTGGGGCGGATAGACTTGATCAAGACCGGTGGCGCAGACCGCGATGGTCGGCGCACCGCTCTGCAGGGCGGCCAGGTGCGCCTGGCCGTCAATTCCCAGCGCCAGTCCGCTGACGATCCCGAGACCGCAGCGGCCGAGGTGGGACGAAAAGTCATAGGCATTGTCGCGCCCTGTCGGCGACGGATTGCGACTGCCAACTATCGCGATCAGGGGATCTTCGAGCAGCTCCGGTGACCCGCGGACGAACAACAGCGGGGGTGCATCATGAAGTTGTTTCAGCCGCGACGGATAGGCCGCATCCCGGACCGTCAGGAGGTGGTTTTGAGGTTCAGCCTGCAGCCATCCCAGGGCGCGGCTGACAGCGTCCTCATCAGGGGCCTGAAGGGCGGCGACGGCATCACTCTCGAGGCCGGCGGCGCGTAGCATGCCGGGCTTGGCGCGCAGTATCTCGGCCGGCCCCGCAAAGTGTTCCAGGAGTTGGTGTACCCGGCGTGCGCCGATACCCGGACTCGCGCTGAGTCGAAGCCATGCAGCCGTGTGTTCCATGGATACTTCGTCGCCCAAAATAAAGAAGCGCCGGCCAGCGGCCGGCGCTTCGATGGCTCGGGCCCGGCGGCCGTCTGTCAGGGATTACGCACGGTGTCCAGAACGTGCATATCGCTCTCGGCCCTCACTATAAGCGCATAGCTGATGCGATCGAAGGTCCGGAATACCATGGAGAGCCCGGCATATTCATCGGGTAGCTGGACCTTTTCGCCGCGCCAACCGCCGGCGAAGCGATCCCGCTCCACGCGACCGGCCTTATACACGGCCAGCACGTGGCCGGGCTCGAGGCCGTGTGACGAACCCCTGTTCAAGGTGACGATCTGGTAGTTGCCGATGACGCTGACGCCATCGAACACCGAGATAATGCTGCCCTCGACCTGCTCATCCGGGGACCTGGGGGTGAAGTAGAGGGGGAAGTCTTCTGTCGGTTCGAGCAGGATATTGCCGTTGAGGGCTTCCCGTTCGGTGGCATTCAGCAGCATGGTCGCAGGATCGCCCTCCCGCTTGATGGTCCCCTCACCCACGTAGATTCCCTCGTAGCCGAGAAAATCACCATCGTCCGGGTCATGCAGTTTCTTGCCTACGTGCATGACGTTGTAGACGTCCGTCTCCGCGAAGTCGGTCCCACGCACATAAACTTCGGCGCCCGCCCCATGGACCAGATGGCCGTGCTGGGTCGTGAAAATGTAGGGCGAATTCTCAACCGTGTCCTTATCGAGCACCTGTGGCTTCGACAGGAAGGCCTTGATCATCTCGTAGGGGATCGTGACGATCGCGTCCGTCAGAGGTTCCTCCCTGACTTTCGGAGACAGGCGGGCCACGCTACCTCGCTCAAGGATAAGGCGCGGCTTACCGTCGATATACACAAGCGTGATCACGTCGCCCGGATAAATCAGATGGGGGTTGCCGATCTGCGGGTTGACGAACCAGATCTCCGGCCAGAACCACGGATCTTTCAGGAACATCTCCGAGATATCCCAGAGGGTGTCACCCTTCTTCACCACATAGCGGTCTGGATGCCGTGGATTGAGTCTTACCGCGGGTTCTGCCGGAGCTTCCCGATACACGGGCGCCGGCTGCGCCGCTGGGGCCGGTGCCGGTTCTGCGACCGGAGCCGGTTCGGGCTTCGTCTGTTCCATCGCGGGCTGTTCGTTCGCGGGTGGCGACGACGAGCACGCAACGGTCAGTGACGCCGCGAACAGGCCGATCGCGAGGGCACGCAACAACGGAATTAATGTGAGAGGGGAAGTGATCGAATGTCGGTCCATCCGAAGTCTCCAGTCGCCGGCTAGGGCAGGCTGTTGGCTGGTATAATTTTTCATCAAATATCTGTTGCTGATCAGGCCGCCGGGGCATTCCCCCCAAGGTCACCTTTGGTAGCCCGATCAAGCTGCGTCGGACATTAGCACGTATTGTTAATATTGTCATAATTTTAGCGGCGGTTCGTGACGCAGTACACGAAATTGACGGTGTGAACATGGCCATTCTCGAAATTCTCGAATATCCGGATCCGCGCCTCAGGACGCGAGCCAAGCCCGTAGAAAGCGTCGATGACGCTGTGCGCAAGCTGGCGGCGGACATGCTGGAGACGATGTACTCCGCGCCTGGTATCGGCCTGGCAGCCACTCAGGTCAATGTGCACCAGCGCGTTTTGGTCGTGGATGTGTCCGACGATCAGAGTGAGCCCCTGGTGTTCGTGAACCCTCAGATCATCGAGCGAGATGGCATCGAAGTCATGGAGGAGGGCTGTCTTTCCGTGCCCGGCTTCTACGAGGCCGTCGAGCGGGCACAGCACATTCGGGTCAGAGCGCTCGGCCTGGACGGTGACCCATTCGAACGCGACGCCGAGGGCCTGTTGGCCGTGTGTATCCAGCACGAGATCGATCATCTGGATGGCAAGCTGTTCGTCGATTACCTGTCCGATCTGAAACGCCAAAGGATTCGCAAGAAGCTGGAGAAGGGACGCCGCCACCCGGAATCGCCAACTCCATCTGTCGGCACGCCGGCGATCTGACGCCACCAATCACAGGACCGGTGGGCATGGACGTCATTTTTGCCGGTAGCTCGGAGTTCGCGGTCCCGAGCCTTGCATCGATCCGGTCCACGGGGCACCGGGTGCGAGCGGTTCTGACCCAGCCTGACCGTCCCGCAGGGCGTAAACGCCGACTGACGCCAACGCCGATCAAAAAGTATGCATCCGAGACCGGATTGGACGTGCTGGAGCCCGTGAGCCTGAGGTCAGCGGGCATGGCGGAGCGGTTGGCAGCATTGCAGCCCGAGATCATGATCGTCGTCGACTACGGGCTGATGATTCCGCCTGGGGTGCTGGCGATTCCCCCGCGGGGGTGTATAAACGGCCATGCCTCACTGCTACCGCGTTGGCGCGGAGCCGCCCCCATCGAAAGGGCAGTACTGGCGGGGGACGAGGAGACCGGCATTACTGTCATGCAGATGGACGAGGGACTGGATACCGGGGACATTCTTCTCGTCCGGCGCATCGCGATCGACAGCACAGAGACGGCAGGCGATCTGCGCGCGAGGCTGGCGCAAGTCTGCGCCGAGGCCCTGAGCTGCGCATTGAACGGGCTGGCTGATGGTCTTCTACGCCCTGTCAAACAAGATGAATCACGAGCCTGCTATGCCCCCAAACTGAGCACAAAGGAGGCGGAGCTTGGCTGGGACTCGCCGGCGCAGGATCTCGGGCGTCGCGTGCGGGCCTTCAATCCTCGGCCCGGCGCGTATACGATCTACCGCGGTTTACGGTTGAAAGTGCTCGATGCGAAGCCCATCCCGGGGCATCCCGACGTTCCCGCGGGCGCGGTGGTCCGGGCCGGGCCTGATGGTATCGATGTGGCCACCGGTGACGGATCGCTCCGCCTGCTGCAGTTACAACTTCCGGGCGGGCGACCAATGTCCGCTGCCGTGTTCCTGAACGGCCATCCGATCCTCGGCGACCGACTCGGTATCGTCAGCGCATGAAACCTGGTCTGGATGCGCGTGCCGCAGCGGCTATGGTGATCGCAGCGGTGACTGACAGTGGCCGTACCCTGGACAGTGCATTCGCGGAGTATCTGGACGACGTGCGCGATCCCCGCGATCGGAGTATGGCCCGTGCCATAGCCTATGGCGTTATGCGCTTCTATCCGCGGCTGGAGCAGGTGCTCGACCAGCTGCTCGATCGACCCATGAAGCGCGGTGAGACTCGTCTACGCAGCCTGTTACTCGCCGGCCTTTACCAGATCAACGGCATGAATACGCCGGCCCATGCCGCGGTGGACGCCACCGTCTCCGCCACCGTGGCCATCGGCCGGCCGCGCGCCCGGGGGCTGGTCAACGCGGTCATGCGTCGCTACTTGCGGGAGAGGGAAACCATCGATGCGCACGCCATCCAGTCCCAGGCGGGTCGGTGGGCGCATCCGGACTGGCTGATAGAGCGGCTCAGGAGTGACTGGCCATCCAGCTGGGAAAACATCCTCGATGCCAATAATTCACATCCGCCCATGTGGCTGAGAGTGAATCGGTCACTGACATCGCCTGACAGGTACATTAGCGACCATGCGCCCCCGGAGGCTCAGATCGGCAGGTTTGTGCCCGAGTCATTGCTGCTCGACTCCCCCCTCGACGTCGATGACATCGGCGGATTCGACGCGGGCCTGGTGTCGGTACAGGACGGCGCCGCGCAACTGGCCGCCCATCTGCTGGACGTCAGAGAGGGGATGCGAGTCCTGGATGCCTGTGCCGCGCCCGGCGGCAAGACAGCGCATATCCTTGAACTGACTCCGGGTGTTACGCTCCATGCGCTCGATGTGGATCCGGCCCGGGTGCCACTGATCGAATCCAATCTGAGTCGGCTCCACCTCAGTGCCCGGATTCTTACCGGCGATGCTGCCGATCCGGACGCCTGGTGGGACGGTGAGCCGTATGACCGTCTGTTAGTGGATGCTCCCTGCACCGCGAGCGGCGTTATCCGCCGTCATCCGGACATCAAGCTGCTGCGCAGGAAAGGTGATCCCAAGACGGCGGCGCAACAGCAAGGACGGATCCTGGATGGCTTGTGGCCGACGCTCAGGCCCGGCGGCCGAATGATCTACGCGACTTGTTCCGTCTTTATGGTCGAGAATGAAACCCAGACCCGCAGATTTCTTGAGCGAACACCGGACGCTCGATGCGTGCCGCTGGACGGTCTCGGCGACTGGGGGCGTGTCACGGGTTGCGGACGCCAGATATTGCCTGGTGAGGCAGGCATGGACGGCTTTTATTATGCTTGTCTGACCAAATTGCAGTGAATTCATGGAAATGGGCGCATCGATAGCTGCGGCTTCGTGTCGCGATCGAGTATGGGGCAGCGGGCTTGCAGCGCTGCTGCTCGCGCTATTTCCCTGGGCGACGCCTCTTGCAGACAGCGACTCCGCCAGGGGCCAGGTGGAGATCCGGTCCGCCTATACAGAGTTTCGCGACGACGTCTTTTACGTCAACGCCAGAATCGACTACAGGCTCAACCAGTCGGCTCTCGACGCCCTGGAGAACGGCGTCCGCCTCAATGTGGAACTCGATGTCGACGTACGCCGCAGGCGTCGCCTGATTTGGGATCCTGCTGTTGCGGAATTGAGGCAGCGCTATCGACTGAGCTACCACGCGCTATCAGAGCGTTATGTCGTCTCCAATCTGAACAGTGGCGACGTGGCGTCTTTTTCGGATCTCGCCACCGCATTGAGCCAGCTCGGGCGCATCGACCGCTTGCCGCTGATCGACGCGCCGCTGCTGGATGACGATAGCCGCTACGATGTATCGATCCGCGCTGTACTCGACGTCAAGGACCTGCCCGGGCCGTTGAACCTGTTGTCACGTTTCTGGGGCGACTGGCGAATCGCGAGCGAGCGCTACTCGTGGCGGTTGGAACGGTGAAACGGGCTGCAGCAATAGCGCTCGGGGTACTGGGCTTCAGCTTCTGGTTCGGGTCCATGTTGTTGCTCGGCCGGGCGACCGAAGGCGCTGACGAATTCGGTCGGCTCTACGGTTCCTTGTTCCTGCTGAATGCCATTGGTGTCGTCACCCTGATCGTGTTGATCACCGTCAACCTGGTGCGACTGGTGCGGGACTATCGGAGCCGGATGCCGGGATCACGGTTGAAGTCGCGGATGGTGGCCACCTTCGTGATCCTCTCCGTCTTGCCGCTGGTGATCGTTTTCTATTTCTCGGTGCAGTTTCTAAACCGGGGTATCGACAGCTGGTTCAGTGTGGATGTGGAGAAAGGACTGAGCGACGCGCTCAACCTCAGCCGCGCGACGCTGGAGATCCAGATGCGCGACTACCTGTCTGCCACCGAGGAAATGGCGGTCAGGTTACAGGAGTGGAACCCGGTCGGACTGGCCGGTGAGCTCGCCCGGTTGCAGCGAACCAGCGGCGCCGCAGAGCTCACGGTTGTTGGCAGTAACGGCCGCATAGTGGCGTCCATCTCCGATCGCGAGGAGTTGGATGTCATCGCCATTCCGACCGAGGAGATCCAGCTGCAATTGGCCCAGGGGCTGAGCTATGTGGGACTGGATCCGCTGGCAACCTCCGGCTACCAGATCAGGACCGCCGCGACGATCCCCATGCCGAGCCCGTTCTCGGAGCAGCGGATGCTGCTGGCCATATTCCCCGTGTCGGAGCGGCTCAGCTCCCTGGCGGATGCCGTGCAGCATGCCTACTCTGACTACGGCGAACTGTCTTACCTGCGGCGACTCCTTAAATACAGCCTGACGCTGACCCTGACGCTGGTCTTGCTGCTGTCGTTGCTAACCGCGGTCTGGGGGGCATTCTTTTTCTCGCGCAAGCTGGTCGCTCCGATACAGAATCTCATCGCCGGCACGCGGGCGGTGGCGCAGGGTGACTATGACACCCAGCTACCCCTGCCCGGCAACGACGATATGGGTTTCCTCGTGCGCTCGTTCAACGAAATGACGCGTCGGCTTTCAGAGGCGCGCAGGCTGGCCAGCGCCAGCCAGGCGACGATCGAGAATGAACGGGCCTACCTGGCGATCATCCTCGGTCGGCTGTCGACCGGTGTGATCTCACTCGAGACCGATTGGCGGGTGCGCACCGCCAACCAGGCCGCCGGGGCGATTCTCGGCTTCGACCTCGATTCCGGTATAGGTCGGCCTCTGCTGGAGATCGCGAGGGAAAGTTCTCTGCTGGAGCAGTTCGTGGACGTGGCCAGGCGGCACATCATGGCGGGTGATTCAGAGTGGCGCGAGCAGGTAGTTCTCAAGGCTGAGGGAGGACGGCGCATGCTGGTGTGCGCCTGCTCGGGAATTGGTGCGGAGTCCGGAGAGCTCGCCGGTTATGTCATGGTTTTCGATGACATCACCGCCCTGATGCAAGCCCAGCGCGACGCCGCCTGGGGAGAAGTTGCAAGACGCCTGGCCCACGAGATCAAGAATCCTTTAACGCCTATCCAGTTGTCGGCCGAGCGGATGCGTCGACGGCTCCTCGACAGGATCGGGGAGAAGGATGCCCAGATCGTAGAGAGAGCGACGCGGACCATCGTCCAGCAGGTAGAAGCGATGAAGGAGATGGTCAATGCATTCAGCGAATATGCGAGAGCACCGGACATGGACCTGGTCCAGACCGACCTCAACCATCTGGTGTCGGAGGTGGCGGATCTCTACCGCGCCCGGGAGATCGACGTCACCATAGATCTGGACCTTGACCAAGAGCTCGGCCGCGTGGAGATAGATCCGGGCAGAGTCCGCCAGATTCTGCACAATCTCATTGGCAATGCGATCGAGGCGCTCAACCACAAAAAGAATGGGCGGCTATGGGTGCGGACCGCTCTGGAGACTGAAGGTGAGATCAGGCTGATCAGCATCGTAGTCGAGGACAACGGGCCGGGATTCTCACTGGATGCTATCGAGTACGTTTTCGATCCATATGTCACCAGCAAACCTAAAGGGACGGGTTTGGGTCTGGCGATCGTCAAGAAACTGGTGGAAGAACATGGTGGGCGTGTCGATGCCGCAAACCGGGATGAA
>Ga0316191_10002404_pt1 | contig 13589 bp, 11 predicted proteins | sample Eddworburr2cm_MG_FD_204928 | JGI IMG/M metagenome (GOLD analysis project Ga0316191, IMG submission 204928) | Coastal sediment microbial communities from Maine, United States - Eddy worm burrow 2 cm | ecosystem: Environmental > Aquatic > Marine > Coastal > Sediment | place: USA: Maine...
GGCTTTGGCGGCGCGTTGCGCCGGGCTTCGCCTGCGGCTCGCGCGCTGCATGTCTTGAGGGCGGCAGCTTTTGGCGTAGGGAGGAGCCCCCGTCGCGATGTCCAGCACAGTGAGCGGGAGGGAGCGTAGCGAGCGGGCCCCGCTCGCGAGCACGGGCGTCGCGACGGGGGCTCCGATGACCCCGAGCACGGGCGTCGGGACGGGGGCTCTGATTGCCTGGCGTGTGCGGCGCTCCACGTGATACGACGACGCCCATGTCTTTGAACGGCGCTGGGGAGCTGATGACTTGCGTTGGGCTGGTCGTGCTTCTCTATGGGGAATGGAAAGGCCGGCCTGCACTTCGTGCTGCCGGGAAGCCATTGGCTTCGCTTGGCTTTCTCGTCGCCGCCATTGGCTTCGGCGCGTTCGATTCGCAATACGGAAAGCTGGTGTTCGCCGGCCTCATCCTCGGCGCACTCGGCGACGTGTTTCTACTCGGGAGTGCGCGGCAGTTCTTCATTGGGGGGCTGGTATCCTTTCTGCTCGGGCACCTCGCTTACGTGGTCGCCTTTGCCTCCCTCGGCATGGACGGCCTGAGCGCGGCCGCCACAGCGCTCATCATGGCGGTCGCACTCTCTCTGATCGCTCGTTGGGTCTTTCCGCACGCGCCCAAGATGCGAGGTCCTATCTCGGCTTACATGCTGGTCATCGGCCTGATGTGTGTCTGCGCCATCGGCGCTGCCGGCGCGGGTGCGCCGTGGATGATCCCGGTCGGCGCGCTGATGTTCACGGCCTCTGACATTGCCGTCGTCCGGGACCGCTTCATCTCCAAGGGCTTCGTGAACCGGGCCTGGGGGCTTCCCCTCTACTACGCGGCGCAACTCCTCATCGCGTGGAGCATTCGCGCGGTCGGGGCATGAAAGTGCGCATTTAGGCCTACAACAGCCTGGAATAGCTTGGGTTTTGGAGGGGCCTCATGTCCCCAGGATGAAGGCGTAGTCTAGGGCGGTTTCTTTTAGGTAGTCGTAGCGGCCGGAGGAGCCGCCGTGGCCCGCGTCCATGTTGATCACGAAGAGTAGGGGGTGCGGGTCGGTCTTGTGGGTGCGGAGCTTGGCGATGTACTTCGCGGGCTCCCAATACATGACCTGGCTGTCATTCAGGGAGGTGCGAACCAGCATGCTCGGGTAGGCGGCTCTCGCGATGTTCGTGTACGGGCAGTAACTCTTGATACGGAAATAAGCCTCTCGCTCGTTCGGGTTTCCCCACTCCTCGTACTCGCCGACCGTGAGCGGCAGCGTCTCGTCGAGCATGGTGTTCAGCACATCGACGAACGGGACGATAGACACGACCTTGCCGAACAAGTCGGGTCGCATGTTGGCGACTGCCCCCATCAAGAGGCCGCCGGCGCTTCCGCCCTCGATCGAGAGCTCCGGCGTAGTCGTGTACCCCCGCGCGATCACATGCTCGGCGACCGCGATGAAGTCCGTGAACGTCTTCATCTTGTTGGTCATGCGACCATCGTCGTGCCAGGGCTTACCAAGCTCTCCGCCGCCCCGGATGTGAGCGACGGCGTACACCAGCCCTCGGTCGAGAAGGCTCACTCGCGAATGTGAGAAGGTCGTCGGGTAGGGATATCCGTACGCGCCATAACCCACGAGCAGCATCGGGGCGGGGCCGTCGTCGAGCGCCCCCTTCCGATAGACCAGCGAGACGGGCACCTTCGTGCCGTCAGGCGCCGATGCCCAGAGGCGTTCCGCCTGGTAGTCACTTGGATCGTAGCCGCCTAGCACCTCGATTTGCTTGACCAAGGTGCTCTTCCGACTCGAGACCTCGTAGTCGAACACGGAGTCGGGCGTGGTCAGGGACTCGTAGCGGTAGCGGTAGCGTCTTGCATCGAACACTTCGTTGTCGCCGGGGTAGATGGCGTACACGGGTTCGTCGACCTCGATACGGTGCGCATCGTCACCTTTGAAAGAGCTGAGGCGCACGTGCGGAAGGCCCGCCTCGCGTTCGAGCAAGACGTAGAAGTGCTGGAAGAGGTCGAGCCCCTCGAGCATCACGTCCTCGCGATGAGGTACGACCTCTTGCCAAGAGTCCGGACCGGGGTTCTTCACCGAGGTCCGGACGACCCGAAAGTTTCGTCCGCGGTCGTTCGTGCGAATCCAGAACTCCTCGCCCCGATGCTCGACGTCGTACTCGATGTCTTGCTGCCGGGGTGCAAGCACGTGGAAGGCGGCCAACGGGGAGTCCGCTGCGACGAACGCGATCTCCGTCGTCGTATGACTGAACGAGCCGCGATATACGAAGCCGCCGCTCCGTGCTCGCCAGACCGCCACGCGAAAACGCTCGTCGTCTTCCTGATGGAGCACCGGGTCTTCCTCGACCGCGCCCAGGCGATGGCGCAGCACCTTGTGCGGTCGCTTCGTCTCGTCGTCGAGAGTGTAGAAGAACGTCTCACTGTCGCTCGCCCAAGCGACCGACTTCACCTTCTCGATGCGTTCCGGAAGCACCTGCCCCGTCCGCATGTCCTTGATCTGGAGCGTGTACTCGCGGAACCCGGTCTCATCGAGCGAGAACGCCAAATAGTGGCCATTCGGCGAGACCTCGAAGGCGCCGAGACCGAGGAACGCTCGCCCTTCGGCGAGCGCATTCATGTCGAGCAGCACGGTCTCGGTATCGGGCTTGCCTGGCTCCCTTCGGCAGTACACTCGGTACTGCTTCCCCTCTTCGGTCCGATGGTAGTACTCGAAGGCGCCGCTTCGATACGGGGCGCTCTGGTCGGTCTCCTGAATCCGTCCTACGATCTCGTCGTAGAGCGTCTTCTGAAGGTCGAGCGTCGGGGCCATGAAGTCCGACGCGTATGCGTTCTCCGCCTCCAGGTAAGCACGAACCTCGGCCGAATCTTTGTCGCGCATCCAGTCGTAGTCGTCGACACGGGTATCGCCGTGGACTGTGACCGAATGCGGGTGCTTGGGAGCGACGGGCGGGGGCATGGTGACGGAGGCAGGGTCGACGGGGGCGGGGGTTGCGCAGCCCCCGAGCAACAGGGCGGCCGCGACGAACATTCTCATGGGGGATCTGTAGCAGGGTGCGCCGCCCTGTCAGCAGCAAGGCGAACGTCAGTCCACCGCGTACTCAGCAAGCGCCCTGACGATGGCGTCGGCCAAGTCGCGAGCCGCCTTCTGACGGCCGGCGATGCCGTTCGCCAAGAAACTAAACGCGACCGAGTGCTCAGGGTCTCCGAGCACGTAGCCCGACAATGCGATCACGTCCCGAAGTGTACCTGTTTTCGCACGGACCATGCGCGGGCGGGGAAGGTCTTTGAGTCGGCTCTGTAGGGTGCCGTCGGAACCACTGACGGCGAGCTGCGCCACGTACTCGGCTCGAATGGCAGGGTCCCGGTACGCTGCGACGAGGGTCTCGGTGAGATGTCGCGGGGCAACCTGGTTCCCGTCGAATAGGCCCGAGCCGTTGATCATGACGAGCCCCTCGGTATCGATGCCGCGCTGCTCGAGTTCTTCCCGCACGGCGATGACCCCGCCTGCCGAGGTCCCGGGTCGCGACGTCTCCGCGCCCATGATCTTGAGGAGCATCTCGGCCGTGAAGTTGTCGCTCCACTTGCCCACCCCCGTCAGCAGAGTCGCCAGCGGAGCCGATGGCATTTGACCGATCAGCGGCAGGACCTCCGGGGCTTCCCCGTACTCGACCGCAAGCGCTCCGGCCACGCCGGCTCTCTTGAAGGCCCGCACGAGCAGGCTGGCCGCATAGGCTTTCGGGTCCGGGACGCGTCGACGGTACTGGAGCGTTCTCACCTGCTGCGGAATATCCCCGTCGACACGGACTTCGAGATGCCCGTCCTCGGACAGTCCGTGGTCGATTCGGGGCGTCGGAGGTCCACCGGCAGTGGTCACGGTGCGATTGTCGATGCGAACGTAGTCATCGGCCAAGACCCGTACGCGCGCCGGCGCGCCCACCGCAACGCCAGGCCCGATGTTCACGACGTAGCTGTTGCGGTTCACCGCAAACGCGGAAATGGCCGCTCGAAAGGCAGCCGCTTCGCCTGGCTGTTGGTCGAACGCGGGCGGCAGGATCTCATCGTCGAAGTAGCCGTCGTCGATCAGAATGCGGTCGACCCGGTCCACACCACGAAGCCGAGCACTCTCGGCGAACGTCGCGAGCGCTGGATAGCCGAGGCTGGGATCACCGGACGGGCGGACGACTAGGGTGGCAACACGCCCCGCGTCGATCGTTCCCTCGATGCGGGTTTCTGCTCGAAACGTCGGACCGAGACGCCAAAGCGCGGCCGCAGCCGTGAGCAACTTCTGGTTTGATGCAGGATTCCGCGGCCGCGAAGGCTTGTTGCGGTAGAGTTCCTCCGCATCGTGCAGGCGAACCACGTGAATCCCGACTCCGTCCCCGAGCCCCGCCTGAAGGACGAGGTTGGCGAGGGTCTCCGCGAGCGGCTTCGGACCACGGGCGTGCGCCTCGGGGCTCACGGCCAAGAGCACGGCGATCAACAGGAACAGGAGCGCTCGGTGCGCCATCGGCGGAAGCCTAGCAGCGCCTTGCTGATGCTCCTAGTGATTGGTCTCGGCTGCACCCGCGTCCCCGAGCGCGACCCCGATGCCTTGGTCGTGATGCTGCCGCGCGATGCAGAGCAACTCGACCCGAGGTTCGTGGGCGACCCTTACGGGCTCCGGGTCACGCGCCTTCTCTTCGCCTCGCTCGTCACGATCGACCCGCGCACGCTCGAGATTATCCCGGACCTGGCGGAGCGAGTCACGGCGTCCAGCGCGACCGAGTTCACCGTCGTTCTAAAGCAGGGCCTCCGATTCAGCGACGGAAGCGCCCTCGACGCCGAGGACGTGGTGGCCACTTTCGAGGGGGTCACCGATCCCGCCCTCCGCAGCCGCTACGCGCACACGTACCGACGGATCGCGAACATGCGGGTCGTCGACCGGCACACGATCGTATTCACCTTGCGGGAACCCCATGCGACGTTCCTCACGGACTTGGAGCTTCCCATCGTTCGAAGCGAGGACGCCCATCGGCGCATCGCGACGCCCGACGAACCATTTCCCATCGGCGCCGGCCCGTATCAACTGGCGGGACGGCAGCCTGGCCTCCTCGAGCTGCGCGCGAATCCGTACTGGCACCGAGGCACTCCGATCCACCCGAGCCTGCGTCTCGTCGTGATCCGCGACGACAATACACGCGCGCTCCGGATGTTGGCCGGGCAGGGGGACCTCGCGCTGGCGTCGATCCCGCCGCTGCTCCTGCCGATGTTCGAAGAGGACCCAAACTTCGACACCCGAACCGCACCGGGCATCTCGACCATGTATCTCGGCTTTCAAACCGAGTCGCCAAAGCTCTCGGATGTGCGGGTTCGGCGTGCCATCGCGCATGCGATCGATCGCAATCTTCTCGTTCGCGCCAAGTACCATGGGCTTGCCGAGGTCGCCGACACGTGGATCCCCCGAGGGCACTGGGCCGATGCGCACGGACTTCCGACGCAATCGTTCGATCCGGTCCGTGCCCGCGCCTTGCTCGATGAGGCCGGCTTCCCCGATCCTGACGGCACCGAGCCTCGTATGACACTCGTCCTGCGAACGACCTCGGAGCGCTTTCGCCAGTCTGTCGCCCGTGCGATCGCGGGCATGCTTCGTGACGTCGGAATCGAGGTGGACGTGCGACCCTCGGAAACGGCGACGCTCATCGCCGATCTCAACCGTGGCCAGTTCGAGATTACCCTGCTTCAGGTGCCGGAAGTCATCGAGCCACATGTGCTCAGCTGGTTCTTCGACTCGTCGCGCGTGCCCGGTGCCGAGACCGAAGGCGCAAACCGTTGGCGCTACCGCAACGAGGAGCTCGACGAGTTGTTCGAGCTCGGACGCACGACGATCGACAAGCGGGCGCGAACCGCGGCCTACGAGAGTGTGCAGCGCATCCTCGCACGCGACCTGCCGGTCTTGCCGCTCTGGCAGCCCGACACCATCGCGGTGATTCGGCGCGGCTCCAGCTTCGACGTGCCGCGTGACGGACGCTTCGGAACGCTGGCGTTCTAGGGGCAGGGTGGTAGCGTACCCCTGTGATCCTCAGGGACCCGGTCCACGGTTTGATCGCCTTCGAAGGCATGGCGGAGCGGGTCATTCGGCCGCTTCTCGATACACGTGAGGTCCAGCGCCTTCGCCGGGTCCGCCAACTCGGGCTCGCCTCGCTGGTGTTTCCAGGCGCAGAGCACACGCGATTCGCACACGCGATTGGGACCGCCCACGTGATGCAGGCGCTTCAGAATCGGATCGACGCGTGCAGCGATGAGCTTCCACCGGAGCAGCGCCTCGACGAAGAGGCGAAGGCCGATGGTCTGGCCGCCGCGCTGCTGCACGACCTCGGGCATGGCCCGTTCTCTCATCTGTTCGAGGAGGTCCTTCCGCACGCGAAGCACCACGAGCAGTGGACCCGCGACATCCTCGGGGACCCCTCGACCGAGGTGCATCAGACCCTCGAGTCCATTTCGAGCGGGATGAGCGGACGCGTCGGCGACTTACTGAGCGGCGACTATCGTCTCGGCTATCTGAGCCAGAGCGTGAGCGGCACTCTCGACGTCGACCGCGCAGACTACCTGCTTCGCGACAGCCACATGACAGGAGTTCGCTACGGGCTCTACGACCTCGATTGGCTCTTGCACGCGCTCACGTTCGCCTGCGTCGAGGGGCGTTGGGTCCTTGCCGTCCAAGGACGAAAGGGCCTGCCACCCGTGGAAAGCTTCTTTCTCGGCCGCCACTTCATGTACCAGCAGGTCTATCACCACAAAGCGACCAGAGCCGCAGACGCGCTCGTCCGTGCCATTTTCATGCGCGTCAGCGAGCTCATTTTGGAGGGCACGCCACCCGATCCACTGCTGCCCGCCTTCCGCGCCGCAGCCCTGGGCGAGCCCATCTCGGTCGAGGACTACCTTCGCATGGATGACGCAGAGCTATTGACCTGCCTCAGCGCTTGGGAACACGGAAACGATTCTACGCTCGCCGAGCTGAGCAAACGATTGCGCGCACGGCAGCTTCCGAAGACCGTACCGCTACCCGACCATCAGCCTCAACTCTGGGATGAGGCACTCGAACGAACACGCGAGGTCATTGCCTCCCACGGGGGCAGAACCGATTTGAGCGTGTGGCTCGACCGCGCCGAGGACGTCCCGTATCGGGAGCCGACCGATGGCAGTACCGGGGGCCTTTGGGTCACGCTTCGGCACCAGCCTCTTCGCCGCCTCGGAGATGCGTCATTCCTGCTCGGCCAGCTCCGCAATCAACGTATCGAGCGGCCCCGTCTGATCTTCCCGGCCGAATACCGTACCGAAGTGCTCGCCGCGCTTCACGATGTTCTAGACTGAGCTCCGGGCACGAAGGCCCGTTTTGCTGTAAGGTCAGGTCGGATTCGGTTGGGGGATGGCCAGGATTCTCATTGTCGACGATCAGGAGAACGCGCGGAGCATGCTCGCCGAGATGCTTCGATCGGAGGGCTATGCAGTGGTCCAGGCCGATGGTGGCGAGGCCGCGTGCGAGATGGTCACCAATGGCGCGTACGACCTGATCATCACCGACCTGCGCATGGGGGACGTCGGAGGACTCGAAGTCCTACATCGAACCCGCGAAGCCTCTCCGACGACGCCCGTGATCGTCATGACCGCGTTCGGCACCATCGAGGATGCCGTAGAAGCGATGCGTTTCGGGGCACAGGACTTCGTCCAAAAGCCCTTCGTCGAGGAAGAGCTGATGACGAAGGTGGCGAGGGCGACGCGCACTCGCGAACTCGGCCTCGATCCCTCCTCCGAGGATTTTCATGAGCGGTACAACTTCGGCAACATCATCGGCGATTCCGCGGAGATTCGGGATGTCCTCGGACGAATCGTTCGAATCGCACCGACCGACGCAACGGTTCTGATCACCGGCGAGAGCGGAACGGGTAAGGAGCTCGTAGCACGCGCGATTCATGCGAACTCGCTGCGAGCGGAGCGACCGTTCGTGTCGATCAACTGCGCCGCGCTCACGGAGACCTTGCTCGAAAGCGAGCTGTTCGGCCATATGCGCGGCGCCTTCACCGGCGCGGTACAAACACGCAAGGGCCTATTCGAGGAAGCCAATGGCGGCACGTTCTTCTTCGACGAAATTGCGGAGACCCCCCCATCGCTCCAAGCGAAACTGCTCCGCGCAATTCAAGAGGGTGAAATTCGGCGCCTCGGCGACAACAAGCCCATCAATGTCGACGCGCGCATCATCGCGGCCACCAACCAAGAGCTCCGAACCCTCATCGAAGAGAAGCGCTTCCGTGAAGATCTCTACTATCGCCTGAACGTCGCGCGATTCGAGCTTCCCCCGCTCCGCGAAAGAAAAGTGGACATCGCGCCCATCGTCGAAAGCTTCCTCGAGAAGTACGGCCGAAAGATGAACCGCAGTGCGGTCCTCGGAGCCGGGGTCCTCGACTATCTGATGTCCTACGATTTCCCGGGCAACATCCGCGAGCTCGAGAACCTCATCGAACAGGGAGTCGCGCTGGCTCAGGACGGTCAGATTCAGCTTTCCGACATTCTGCCGAACGGCAGCGGGAACGGCGGCAGGCCACAAGCGGAGCGTCAATCGCTCGCCGAACTGGTCCACGAGGTCGAACGGAACGCGATCATCCGGGCCCTCCGGCAAGTGGAAGGCAACAAGGAGCAGGCAGCCGAGGTGCTCGGCCTGAGCCCGACGACGCTCTGGCGGAAGATGAAGCGCCTTCAGCTCGAGTGGCCCTGAACCGAACTAGGGTTCGACTTGAGCTCTCTCGGTAGCCTCGACGTGCTCTTCGCGCGCGTATGCATGGCCGACGATTTCCTGAAACTGTTCTTGGACTGCTTCAGGGACCTGCGATGCGCCCGCATCGACAGCCGGCGGCTGGTTCGCCTCTCTGACTTGGTTCCCGATCTGTTGCGCGATCCGCTGGGTCGCGACGCTCACTTCGCGGCCGAGTTCTTGGGCCTCATCGGTCTTGACGACGCGCATGAGGTGACCGAACGCAGAGCGCTCGCCGAGTGGCACGAAGAACACGACGTACACCAGGAACGCAAACACAGCCCCTCGCCACATGAGTCGAATCGAACGTTGGATCATGATTCCCCCCGCCGGATACCGTAGCTCCGCATCTTCTTGTGAAGGTTGGTGCGCTCGACACCAAGAATCGTCGCAGCTCGCGAGATGTTCCAGCCAACCTCGTCGAGCGTGCTGAGGATGTATTCCTTTTCGGCCCGGCCTCTGTACTCGCGCAGCGTGAGGCGCTCCCCGCCCTCATCGACCGAGCTCGGAAAGTCGGAAGGAGAAGCGGACTCGCGACGCCCCTGGCTGAGCACGCCCTCTTCGGGCAAGTCATCGAGCGTGATTCGATCGCCGCTCAAGATGGCCATCCGCTCCACCACGTTGCGGAGCTCTCGTACGTTTCCAGGCCAGGGCCGCTCGGCCAGTGCGCTGAGCACATCCCCGTCGATCGGCTTGTTGCGAAGCCCGTTTTCCAAGCAGAAATCACGCAGAAAACCCTGTGCCAGGAGGCGAATGTCCGAGTGCCTCTCTCGCAATGGTGGGCTCACGATGGGTACGACGTTGAGACGGAAGAAGAGGTCTTCTCGAAAACGACCTTCCTGCACCTCTAACTCGAGGTCTTTGTTCGTGGCCGCCAGGACGCGTACGTCGACCGCGATCGCCTTTTCGCTCCCCACACGCGAGATCTCTCCGCTCTGCAGCGCCCGCAATACTTTGGCTTGTGCGCTGGCGCTCATGTCGCCGATCTCGTCGAGGAAGAGCGTCCCCTCGTTGGCCAGCTCGAACATGCCCCTCTTGCGACCCTGCGCGCCCGTGAACGCGCCACGCTCGTAGCCGAACAGCTCGCTCTCGATGAGCTCCGAGGGAATCGCCGCGCAGTTGACCTTGATGAACGGTTTGTCCGCGCGCGGGCTGAGTCGATGAATGGCTCGCGCAATGAGTTCTTTGCCTGTGCCACTTTCGCCGGAGATCAAGACGCGTCCGTTCGTCGGGGCAACCTTCTCGAGCTGGGCGAAGAGCGCGCCCATGACGGGGCTCTCTCCGATCATTTCGTAGCGGTGCTCGACATCGGCACGAAGCTGTTGGAGCTCGCGCTGAAGCTGCCAGGTCTGGAGCGCGTTGCGAACCGTGACGAGCACTCGGTCGCGGTCGAGTGGCTTCTCGAAGAAGTCGGTCGCCCCGAGCTGTACGGCCTGCACCGCTTCCGCGACGGACGCGTGCCCCGACACCATCAGGACTGGAAGCTTTCGCGTCTCGGGCTTGCTTCGAATCTTTGAAAGAGCTTCGATGCCACTCATCTTCGGGAGTCGGACATCGAGGATCACCAGGTCGATGTCGTTCGTATCCAGTTGCTGGAGTGCGTCTTCGGCAGACCCGGCCTCGAGGGTATGGAACCCCGAACCTTCGAGCACCATCCGCAATGTCCGGCGAATGTTCTTTTCGTCATCGACGACGAGAATCGTGGCAACCATGCGAAAACCGGTATATCACGCGGGATTCGCGCCCTCCCAAAGAGTGATAGAGTGAGGCCGTCGTGACCGAGGCAATGCGGGCCATCGAGCGCTTTGGCGCCCTGCTCGAGCGAAGCCGCCCACCAAGCGGCCACGTGACCCCCAGTGCGATCGAGGCAGAGGCCCGCTCGGTGCTGCCGCTCCTCGAGGAGTTGCCCCTGGAGGACCGCATGGAAGGCGACTTCAGCTCGTTTCGCTTTCGAGAGGCCTTCACGCTGGTGACCCTACTTGGACGGCGACTCGCGCTCCTCGACCTCACCCCCACCGGGGCCGTCGAGATCGTCGATCTCGCCTTGGCATCGGTCCTTGGGCCGAGCGATCCAAAGACGGACGCCTTCGACCAGCACGCACGCATCGCCGCGTTCGAGGGCTTCGTTCGAGGGAGAGAAGAGCGCGTCGCAGCCGACGCCGATGCGCGGAGCAGCCGACCCGTACGACCTCTTCGCATCGGGAGGCGCACCTTCGCCCTCGTCGTATCCGGAGTGCACGAACCAGAGGCCATCTCGGAGTACGTCGATGCCCTCGGACGTGCGATGCTGGACGCCGATGCCTGCGTCGGGATCGTCGACATGACGCAGCTTGGAGAGCCGAGCCGGGAGCGGGCGCGAGCGGTATTCGCAGCCGAGGAGGTCGGCCGCATGCTCGGTGCGTCGTGCATCTTCAGCGGCGTCGATCCGCGTTGGAGGTCGGCTGCCACGGATGGGCACGTCGATCTCGACAAGCTCACACTGGCCCCCACGCTAGAGGAAGCCCTCGCGCTCGCAAGGGAGATGACCGAGAGCGCGGAGGCATCGGCCAACCCGAAGTGGCGAATGCTACTCGAGCGCTTGCGTCGCTGAGACGGGGCCTATCACTTCGAAGGCAGCGCGCGGAGCTCGCGTCTTGCGCGGGCTCGTGTGTCCCGGTCCAACAGAGCCGCCTCGAACCAACGGCGGGCTTCCGGCACATCGCCGGCTTCACGGTAACAGCGCCCGAGCGCCAGTGATTCCTCCGGGGTCGGGGCGCGATCCTCTCCTTCGATCTTCGCGACTCGCTCCTCACATAGACGTGATCCGCGCGCGGACTGTTTCTTTGAGGCCGCAGCCGGCGCTGCTTCGGCGCGCACCGCAGAGTCATTGGCTAGCGCCGCCCCAGCCAACGCGCCGACCTCCGCGGAGTCGGACTCTGCCTCTTCTTCCCGCGCCTCGTGTGGCCTGGTCTTCGCCTCCCGGCGTCGCCGAGCCGGCGGCGCAGCGGCTGCCGGCTCGTCACCCAAGGACGCGATGGCTGCCGAGCCGCCCTCTGCCATCGAATCGTCGTACCTGGTGCCTTTCGGCCGAGTCGGCGCAGCCGGGAGCTCCTCCTTGACGCTGTCCGCTACCGCGTCCTCGACCTCGACTTCACTCTCGAACTGAGGTTCCTCCCCTCGGGGGATCGTCCAAACTCCGACGCCGATGGCGAGAAGTGCGACCGCCGCAGCAGCCCATTGCGGCGCGGCGAGCCAGCGGTGCTTGGCAGAAGCGCCCCTAGCAATCCGCGCGCGAGCGGCACGGAGGATCGCCTCGTCCGTCCCGGCCGAGGGCTCCTCGAGCGGAAGCGCAGCGGCTTGTTCGAGAGCGGTCTTCATGTCGGCGAAGAGCGCGCGGCACTCGGGACAGCGTTCGAGCACCTCGTGAACCCCCGCCGGATCACTGGGCTCCTGCTCGATGAGCTCGAAGACGCGCTCCATGCACTCCTCACAGTTCATCCGAGCGCTCCCAGTCGCGGAGCGCCCGCTGAAGGCGCTCGAGCGCATACCGCATCCGACTCTTGACGGTGTTGGCCGGAATGCCCACGACCTCGGCGATCTCTGCGAACGCCATCCCCTGGAGCTGGCGAAGGAGAAACACCTCCCTTTGTTCCTCCGGAAGCTGCCGGACGGCCTCCGTGATGCGCTCCCGCATGAGTCGACCAGCCGCGAGGGTCTCGGTCGAGGGCCCGGGATTCGGCATCCGGTCCCCTAGGCTGGTCCCAGTTTCGCCCTGGGCGGCCTCGAGCGAGGCATGCCCCCGGAACCGCATCTTTCGCTGATGGTCGATGCACTGGTTGCGGGCGATGGTGTACAGCCAGGTCGAGAACTTGGCGTCTCCACGGAAATCGCCGGAGCGCTCGATCACCTTCATCCATACGTCCTGATAGATCTCCTCGGCCCGTCCGCGATCGCGCACCGAACGCAGAATGACGTTGAAGAGGGGACGCCGATAGCGCGCGAGCAGGGTCTCGAACGCCTCGGCGTCGCCTTCTCGATACGCCGACAGCAGCCTCTCGTCGGACCGATCCGTCAAAATCCCCCGCTTCGGGCTTATCGTTGATTCCCCGGATCCTCACATGTCGATCGACGTCCGAGGGCCCGTGAGGATCTAACCGATCGTGCCGGTGCAAGTGAAGGACAATTCAGCGCTGGGCTCGGATGGAGATTCGCGAAGGCGACGAACTGGCCAGATTGACCGCCCTCATAGCGCTGCGGTATAAGCCCGGGGACCATCGGTGGGCAATTTCGCCTCAGATGGTGGCTACTTAGAGGGGAATCGCGATGCGCGGAAGAGTTGCACTCTCAGTGCTGGCGGCATGCATGTGGCTCGGGGGCGCAATCGCACCGTCGGCAGCGCAAGCCCAGGCGTCGCCCGAAGCGGCCGCCCAGGCCTCGAGCACCTCGGCCGAGGCCACGCGGGCGCCTATGGACGCGGGCACGTACGCAGTGCGGCTGCGTGATCTCGAGCAGCGCATCAACGAGCTCAAGGAACAGATTTTCCGTTCGAAAGCTCGCCTTTCGCTTCTCGCCGAGACCGTGCTCGAGGGAGTGGTGGGCGGCGGTCAAGCGGTGATCATTCATGAGAACCGCATGTCGGACTCGTACAAGCTGGTTCGCGTAGTCTATGCGCTCGACGGTGCGCCGATTTTTACGAAGGCGGACGAGGAAGGCTCGCTCGGCGATCAGGAAGAGTTCGAGGTCTACAATGGCAGCATCGTCCCGGGGGAGCACACCGTGACGGTGAACCTCGAGTACCGTGGTCACGGC
>Ga0316191_10002406_pt1 | contig 13587 bp, 15 predicted proteins | sample Eddworburr2cm_MG_FD_204928 | JGI IMG/M metagenome (GOLD analysis project Ga0316191, IMG submission 204928) | Coastal sediment microbial communities from Maine, United States - Eddy worm burrow 2 cm | ecosystem: Environmental > Aquatic > Marine > Coastal > Sediment | place: USA: Maine...
GCTGCTCGACGAAGGCATCTACGTGATCGGCTTCTTCTACCCGGTGGTCCCGCAGGGTGAAGCCCGCATCCGCGTGCAGGTCTCGGCCGCGCACGAAACCGGGCACCTCGACCGGGCCGTCGAAGCCTTCACCGGGGTCGGCAAACAACTCGGCGTCCTGTCCTAGTTTCGATTAAGGGGGGGCAGCGGATACGGAGGCCTTTTGCAGCCCGGTCTTGTACGCCCCGGACTAAGTCCGGGGTCCCCTCGTTCAGGAACCCGCCTTGTCGGGACCGGTCCGGTGGGTCATCCTGACCCATCGGCCCTCGATTTTCTCCCTGAAAATCGCCCCGGGCGGAACCCTTCACTCAGCGTCCAAACGGGCTGCAAAAGGCCTCCGTATCCGCTGCCTGAAGCTCAACCGCAGCTACTTCTCGCTGAGTTGAAACGAGTCGCACATTCTGAGGCCTCGGGCCCAACCGGGGTCGGGGAGGTGTCTTCAGGACCGTCGGCTGTCGGGAACAGCCGACCGAGCGCCCACGGACGGCTTGAGCGTGTCCTGAAGACACCTCCCCGGCTCCGGTCGGGTTACCTGGACCGATCTGAACGAAGGTCAAAATGGGTCAGTAGAGCTTGATTTCGCGCAGGCGCTGTTCGAGGAACTCGTTGGCGGTGATGGGTTCCGGATAGCGGTTGGGGTTGTCGTCGCTGATGCACCCCGGCAGGGTTTTGATCAGGAAATCCGGGTTGGGGTGGAGGAAAAAGGGGATCGAGAAGCGGGGTTCGTCAGAGCGGGACTGCGGCGGATTGACCACGCGGTGGGGCGTCGAAGGCAGCACGTGGTTGGTCAGCCGCTTCATCATGTCACCGATGTTCACGACGATCGTGCCCTCGATGCTGGTCACCGGCACCCAGGTTCCGTCCCGCGCCAGGATCTCCAGGCCTGCCTCGCTGGATCCGATCAACAGCGTGATCAGGTTGATATCCTCGTGCCGCGCGGCCCGCAGCGCCCGGGCTCCGTGCTCCCCGACGGGTGGATAGTGGATGGCGCGCAGGATACTGTTGCCGAACCGGACATGGGGAGCGAACCAATCCATCTCAAAACCGAGGAAGCGGGCAATGATGCCCAGAATCCGGCCGCCCAGTTCTTCCAGTGCCGCGTACAAGGCCAGAGATTTTACGCGGAACTCCGCGACTTCAGCCGGCCAGAGATTGGGCTGGAGAATGCCGGGCCAGGGGTTGACAGTGCCCATCTCGCGGCCCAGGTGCCAGAACTCCTTGAGATCGGGAACGGCGTGGCCTTTGGCCTGCTCGACGCCGAAAGGCGTATAACCCCGCTGGCCACCCGCGGTCGCGCGGTAACGCAACTTGAGCTCTTCCGGCAGCGCAAAAAAGCGCCTGAAAATGTCGTAGGCGTCCTCGATGAGGCGATCGGCAATGCCGTGCCCGCGAAATCCACAGAAGCCGAATTCCCGGTAGGCCGCGCCGACTTCGCCGATCAGTTGGTCCGGCTCCGATTCTAGCCGCCGGAGATCGAGAACGGGTACCCGGTGCGCCGCCACGCGGGCCTTCAGGAGCCCAGCTCGGACCTGACCGTATCGGCCAACTGCCGGGCCAACAATGCAACCTGCTCGGAATCGGCGCCCTCGAGCGTGACCCGGATCAGGGGCTCGGTGCCCGACGGCCTGAGGATGACGCGGCCACGGCCATTCAATTCCGCCTCGACCCGGCGCACTTCTTCACTGATACGCGCGCAGCCGGACAGCCTCTCCCGCGCGTCGGCAGAGACGGGTACGTTGATCATCGTCTGCGGAAACTTCTGCATGCCGCTGCTCAAATCTCGCAAGCTCTTGCCACTGCGCACCAGGATCTCGAGAATCTGCAGGGCGCTGACGATGCCGTCACCGGTGCTGGTGCGATCGAGCGACAACAGGTGCCCCGAGGCCTCACCGCCCAGGGTCCAGTCGTTGTCGACCAGTGCGCGGTGAATATGGCGGTCGCCAACCGCGGTGCGCTGGAAAGGAATGCCGAGATCCGCCAGTGCCAATTCCAGGCCGAAATTGCTCATCACCGTTCCGACGACGCCACCTGTCATCCTGTTCTCGGCCTTGCGTTCGCTTGCGATGACATAGAGCAACTGGTCGCCATTGACCAATTCGCCCCGGTGATCCGCCATGACCACGCGGTCCCCGTCACCGTCGAGGGCAATACCCAGGTCGGCGCCGAGCCGGACGACTTCCGACTGCATCGCCTGTGGTTGGGTGGAGCCACAACGGTCGTTGATGTTCATGCCATCGGGCTCATTGCCGATGACGTGCACCTTGGCGCCGAGTTCCCGCAACACAGCGGGAGCCACGCGATAGGTGGAACCGTTGGCGCAATCGAGCACGACCCGCAGGCCGGTGAACAGGGTCCCGAAGGGCACCGTGCCCTTGCAAAATTCAATGTACCGGCCGGCCGCGTCATCAACACGCGCCGCTTTGCCCATGTGGGAAGATGCGACCGTCACGAACGGCTTCTCCAGCTCTTGCTCGATGGCCTGCTCCACCTCGTCTGGCAGTTTTTCGCCGCTGGCCGAGAAGAACTTGAACCCGTTGTCCTCGTAGGCGTTGTGGGAGGCCGAAATCACGATTCCCGCACAGGCATAGAGGGTGCGGGTCAGGTACGCCACCGCCGGCGTGGGCATGGGGCCGAGTAACAGCACATCGGCGCCCGCCGCCGCCAGCCCGGCCTCCAGCGCCGACTCGAACATGTAGCCCGAAATCCGCGTGTCCTTGCCGATAACCACGGCCCGCTTGTCGTTGCCGGCCAGCACGGCACCGACCGCCCGACCGAGCCTGAGGATGAAATCCGCGGTGATGGGATGTTCGCCAACGCGCCCGCGAACGCCGTCTGTTCCAAAGTACTTGTTGTTCATCCGGCAATTTTACCTGCTGGGGTGAACCGCTGTCTCTAGCACCTGCAGGACCTTTAGCGCATCGACTGTTTCCGCGACGTCGTGGACACGCACAACCGCAGCACCGTGACGAGCCGCCAGCACCGCTGCAGCAACCGACGCGGCCAGCCGATCCTCCACCGGCTTGCCGGTCAAGGCACCCAACATGGACTTGCGCGACACTCCGACCAGCACGGGGTAATCACCGCCACACAGACGCGGAAGCGCACGGAACAGGTCGATGTTGTGCTGGAGGGATTTTCCAAAACCAAATCCGGGGTCAATAAGAATGCGCGCCCGGCTGATACCGGCAGCCTCGCATGCCAGGGCGCGCTCGACCAGGAACGCCTCGACCTCGGTCACCACGTCGGCGTAGCGCGGGTCCGACTGCATGTCACGCGGGCGGCCCTGCATGTGCATCAGGCACACAGGCACGCCCAGGCCGGCGGCTGTCTCCAGGGCGCCGTCCTGGCGCAGGGCGAAGACATCGTTGACCAGGCCGGCCCCTGCCGCGACCGCAGCCTTCATCACTTCGGGTTTGCTCGTATCCACAGAGACGGTGACAGTAGCCTGCGCGACAATGGCCTCCACCACGGGCAGAACCCGGTCCATTTCCTCCTGGACACCTATGGACCGGGCGCCAGGCCGCGTGGATTCGCCGCCCACATCGATAATATCGGCACCCGCCGACACCATCGCCAGCGCATGTTCCACGGCATGGTTTCGATCGGCCCAAAGGCCGCCGTCTGAAAAGGAGTCGGGCGTGGTGTTGAGTATCCCCATCACCCGCGTCATGGCTGCTTAATCCAGGGTCAGAGCTGCTCGGCCGGCCCGCCGACGGAGGTACGGTCGCTGCTGTCTCCGCTGTCTCCGGTTTTTCCTGCATAGCCGGACACATCACCCTCGCTGTCCTGCCAGCCTTCCGGTGGATCCGGCTCCTGGCCCTGCATGATCTGGTCGAGCTGTCCTTTGTCCAGGGTCTCGTATTTAATCAACGCGCCGGCCATCAGGTGCAGTCGATCCAGGTTGGACTCGAGCAGATCCCTGGCCTTGCCGTGCGCGGCGTCGATGATGTCGCGCACTTCTTCGTCGATCAGCCGGGCCGTGTCGTCCGACATGTGCTTGTGTTGCGTCACGGAGCGGCCGAGGAAGACCTCGTCTTCGTCCTCCGAGTAGACCAGCGGCCCCAGTTTCTCCGTCAGGCCCCAGCGGGTGACCATGTTGCGGGCGATGGCCGTTGCCCGCTCGATGTCGTTGGACGCACCGGTGGTCACGTGGTCGGAACCGAACACGAGCTCTTCGGCGACCCGGCCGCCGAACAGGCTGGCCAGCTGGCTCTCGAGCTGCAGCTTGGAGATGCTGTACTTGTCCTGCTCGGGCAGGAACATGGTTACACCCAGCGCGCGGCCGCGCGGAATGATCGTAACTTTGTAAACCGGATCATGCTCAGGCACCAGCCGGCCGACGATTGCGTGGCCCGCCTCGTGATACGCCGTGAGCTTCTTATCTTCTTCGGACATGACCATGGAACGGCGCTCCGTTCCCATCATGATCTTGTCCTTGGCGCGGTCCAGGTGACTCATGTTCACCGACTTGGCGTTTTCACGGGCCGCGAACAGCGCAGCCTCGTTCACCAGGTTGGCGAGATCCGCCCCCGAGAACCCGGGGGTGCCGCGGGCGATGACCCTGGCGTCCACGTTGTCGTCGATCGGTACCTTGCGCATGTGAACCTTGAGAATGGCTTCGCGGCCGCGAATGTCCGGCAATGGCACGACCACCTGGCGATCGAAGCGGCCCGGGCGCAGCAGGGCGGGATCGAGCACATCGGGGCGGTTGGTCGCCGCGATGACGATCACGCCCTCGCCACCCTCGAAACCGTCCATTTCAACCAGCAGCTGGTTCAGGGTCTGTTCACGCTCGTCGTGCCCGCCACCGAGACCCGCTCCGCGATGACGGCCAACGGCGTCGATTTCATCGATGAAGATAATACAGGGTGCGTGCTTCTTGGCCTGGTCGAACATGTCCCTGACCCGCGACGCGCCCACGCCGACGAACATCTCGACAAAATCCGAACCAGAGATCGAGAAAAACGGTACCTTGGCCTCGCCGGCGATGGCCTTGGCCAGCAGGGTCTTGCCGGTACCCGGCGAACCGACCATCAGGACGCCGCGCGGAATGTGTCCGCCCAACTTCTGGAACTTGCCGGGGTTGCGCAGGAACTCGACCAGCTCGCCGACCTCTTCCTTGGCCTCTTCCACGCCGGCCACGTCAGCGAAGGTCACCTTGACCTGATCCTCGCCCTGCAGCTTGGCGCGGCTCTTGCCGAACGACATCGCACCGCGCCCGGCACCGCCACCCTGCATCTGGCGCATGAAATAGACCCATACACCGATCAGCAGCAGGATGGGCGCAACGCCGAGTATCAGGTCAACGAACACCGAACGTTCGGCCGGAGGCTCGGCGGTAATCTCCACCTTGTTCTGTACCAGGTCGTCGACCAGCTTGGGATCCGGCGGACCGAAGGTTTTGAATTCGCCACCATCGGCTCCGCGTCCCGAGATGCTGTTGCCGCTGTCGTTACTCTGAATATTTACCTCGGCAACCTGGCCATTGCGCACATTGTCCAGAAACTCGGAATAGGAAAGCGCGTCGGGCGTGGTGCCGACGGTCGCGTAATGATTGAAGATCGAAACCAGGACGATGGCGATGATCGCCCAGGTCAGCAATTGTTTGGCAAGGTCGTTCAAATCATATTCCTCGTAGGTTTACGCTTTCCCATTCATCAGCGCCCATTGAGCGCCTCTACTGACAATTTACTCGACTTGCCGGCCACGGGCCAGCAGGTAGACCTCCCTGCTGCGCGGGCGGGAAGCCTTCGGCTTGATTACCTGCACTCTGCCGAACAGAGACCGGACCTGCTGAACGAAACTGTCAAAATCCGTACCCTGGAACAACTTGACCACGAAATCGCCGCCAGGTTTCAAGTGCGCCTTCACGAATTCCAGCGCCAGCTCGGCCAGATACATGCCCTTGGCCTGGTCGACCGTGGCCATGCCACTGATATTGGGGGCCATATCAGACAACACAAGATCAACTGGCGCGCCGCCCAGGGCCCGTTCCAGCTGCAGCAGCGGCTCCTCTTCCGTAAAGTCGCCGAGGATGAACTCGACACCCGGCAGCGGTTCCATTTCCAGAATATCCAGCGCGATGATCCGGCCACCCGGGCCCACCAGGGGCTGCACTACCTGGCACCAGCCCCCGGGGGCCGCCCCAAGATCGACGACCGTCATGCCCGGTTTGATCAGGCCGTACTTGTCGTGCAGTTCCTGCAGTTTGAACGCGGCACGTGACCGCAAGCCGCGCTGCTGGGCCAACTTTACATAATGATCGTCGAAGTGCTCCGCCAGCCACCGTTTGCTGCTTTTGCTTCTCGCCATTTCGCCAGAGTTCTCTCGCGGGCGCTCCCGCGTGTTAAAATCCATCGCCTCAAAGCAAGTCCAGTTTGCCACAGCAGGGTATCCCGTATGTCACTTTCTCCCCGCCAGAAAAAGCACCTCCGCGGCTTGACGCACGCCTTGCAACCGGTAGTCATGATCGCCGACAAGGGCCTGACGGACAACGTGATGGCGGAAATCGAATCGGCCCTCGACCATCATGAACTGGTCAAGATCAAGATCCGCAGCGACCGTGATACACGGACTGCATGCATCGACGAAATCGCCCGTCGCTGCGCTGCGGAAAAAGTCCATGTCATCGGCCAGGTCGCCTGTTTCTTCAGGCGCAACCCGGAAAAGCCGGTGGTGATTCTGCCGGAATGAAAAGAGCGGGAGCACCTGGCGTGGGACAGCTGCGATGGAACTGACGCTCGAACGGCCAGGCGACCACCTGTTCGTGCGTTCGGTTTCCTCCGAAGGCATCCTGATCGCCGATACGCTGTATCCGGGACCGCTGATCATTTCAGCGAGCGAGTTGCTAACCGATTGGGAGATCGGGCATCCGAGTGATCTCAGCGAGCCGAGTCTCGAGCCCGTGTTCGGCCTCGACCCGGAAATCGTCCTGGTCGGAACCGGCGCTGAGCAGGTCTTTCCGGCACCGGAACTGATGATGTGTTTTTACCGCAGGCAGGTTGGTGTCGAATTCATGAATACGCGTGCCGCCTGCCGCACGTTCAATGTGCTGGTTTCTGAACACCGGCGCGTGGTTGCTGCGCTGATGCCGCCGGGACCCCGCTCCCCGTCCGGCGCCCGGGTCAGTCCATGAAGGGAAGTTCCAGGTAGCCCTCGCGGCTCGAGATGTCTTTCAACCGTGCGAGCGCGGCCAGTTGCACCTGCCGAACCCGCTCCCGCGTGACGCCCAGCAACTCGCCCACCTCTTCCAGGGTTCTGCGTCCGTGCCCGTTGAGGCCGTAACGATGTTCGACCACTTCCCTTTGCTGCTCGGACAGTTGTTTGAGCCAATTGGCCAGCATGCGGCCGGCCGCCACGCCCGCGTACTTCGCCTCCGGACCGCTGCCGTTCTCATCGGCCAGGGAGTCCAGCATGACTCGATCCGAGTTCACCCCAACCGGCTCGTCAGCGGAAGCCGTCGGTTCGTTCAGACGGAACAGGCGCGCCACGGTCTCTGCCGGCAGGTCGAGCTCGCGCGCCACCTCTTCGATAGTCGGCCGGCGACTCAGCTTTTGCTCGAGCTCGCGCGCGGTGCGCAGGTAAATCGCAAGTTCACGGATGACGTGGATTGGCAGCCGCACGGTGCGGCATTGATTCATGATCGCCCGCTCTACCGACTGGCGGATCCACCACGTCGCGTAGGTCGAAAAACGGCAACCTCGTTCGGGATCGAACTTTTCTACCGCGCGAATCAGTCCCAGATTTCCTTCTTCGACCAGGTCGAGGAGCGGCAGGCCGCGCCTTAAGTAAGCGCGCGCGATGTTGACCACCAGTCGCAGATTGGATTCGATCATGCGTTGGCGGCTGGAAAGGCAACCCTTGCTGGCAGCCCTGGCAAGCGCGACTTCCTCTTCAGCCGTGAGGAGGCGGGCACGGCCGATTTCACCGAGGTAGATGCTCGTGACATCACCGCCATGAACTTTATGTCTGCTCAATTTGCCGCGCTTGGGCTCGACAGGACCTGCGGTCAGCCGCGGCTCGCTTGAATTGGATACGTCCGTGTGTCCATGTTGGACATCTTGCATCCCCCCTCCTCGAGCGCATTGGGCGCGGAACAATCAGGCTACCCTGCGTGGACTCACCCCGACCGTTCCTGGATTGTCAAATGAGACAGGGTAGAGGGAAAAATTAGCACATTTTTCGTGAAAAGTCTTTTTTCCCTGACTTGAATCATGGAAGCAGGCCGGAATTTGTGAGCGCGGCCTGTCCAGCGAGGCCGGGTTACCGGCCCGGCAGGAACTTCAGCGGATCCTGCGGTGTGCCATTCACGCGAATCTCGAAATGCAGCATGGGCTGGTTCCGATCGTCACGGCCCATTTCGGCCAGGCGCTCACCCGCAGCCACCTTCTGCCCCTCGCTGACCAGGCGCTTGCGGTTGTGAGCGTATGCACTCAGCATCCGGTCGCTGTGCTTGACGATGATGAGTTCGCCGTAGCCGATCAGCCCGCTACCGCTGTAAACGACCTCCCCCGCGGCGGCGCAGATGACCGGTTGACCCTCCTTGCCGCCGATTTCAATACCGTTTCGGGACGGATCATTGGGCTTGAAGGTACTCAGCAAGCGGCCCTCGGCCGGCCACAACCAGGTACCTGGATCCTTCATCGGGGCGGTCACTGGCGACGGCGCGGGCGCGGCCGGGGGCGGCTTGGCAGGCGTCGCCGAGGCGGTGCTTGCCGTGGCGGGCAATGTACGCGACTGCGCCCTTGGGACGCTTGTGCCCTGTTCGGTGCTGACGGCGGCCGCCGGTGGCTTGGCCGGGCGAGTGACGACGTTGCCGCCAGCCCGGGCCGGCGCCGGTGACAGGCGCAGTTGCTGATCCGGATAGATGGTATAGGGTGCGCCGATGTCATTCCATTTCGCCAGGTCCCGCCAATCGAGACCCATGCGGAAAGCGATGGTGTAGAGGGAATCGCCACGGCGCACAAGGTAGTGGCCATCGGCCGTCAACTGGTAGGAACTTGCCTGGCCCGATCGGTTTTCCACCGGTGACCAGGAGGGGCCGCAGCCGGGCAAACCCCAGGCAAACAGGCAAAGCAGAAAAACGACGCGGAGGCCCCGCTTCCAGCTGTTGGGCACGGAACATCCGGTCATGCCAACGCGACACTCCACGGCATGGCTCAGGTCAGGCCGCTCAGCATCGGAACGAATATCACGCCACCGAGGTCCCGCTCGTCGACGCCCTCCTCGGTCCGGCGGATGGCCAGCAAGCGCTGCATGCCGCCGCGTTCAACAGGCGCCACCAGCACTCCCCCGACCCGCAGTTGCTCAATCAACTCGGTGGGCACATGGGTGGCCGCCGCGGTGACGATGATAGCGTCGAACGGCGCCTGGCTCGGCCACCCGAGGTGCCCATCCGCATAGCGCGTGTAAATATTGTGCAAGCCGAGCTTGTGAAAGCGTCGGCGCGCCAGCTTGAGCAGTTCCTCGATCCGCTCGACAGTGAAGACTTTTGGCACCAGGCAGGCCAGAATGGCAGCCTGGTAACCGGAACCGGTGCCTACCTCGAGTACCTTCTCGGGCTTGCCGCCATCCAGGACGGCCTCAGTCATTTTCGCCACCACCCAAGGTTGGGAGATGGTTTGTCCCAGGCCGATCGGCAACGCAGTATCTTCGTAGGCGCGCGACGACAGCGCCTCGTCGACGAACTCGTGGCGCGGCGTGGTGGCGATCGCCTTGAGCACCCTTTCGTCCTCGATCCCGTGTTCGCGCAGGCGCCATACCAGGCGATCGCGGGTACCCTGTGAAGTCATCCCAATTCCTTGCGGCATCGTCTTCAGTTTCCTGCGGTGGATCATGTCAGGCTTCCCGACAGGACGGCGTCCCCCGTCGAAATTTCCGAGACCCAGCCCGCCACCTGCTCCAGCGCCTGGTAGCGCGTCAGGTCGACGTGGATCGGCGTTATCGAAATATAACCCCTGCGAACCGCATCGAAATCCGTTCCGGGGCCTGCATCCTGGCCGGGGCCGGCCGGTCCGATCCAATACATCGGGGTGCCGCGGGGATCGATCATACGGATGACGGGTTCGGCCCGGTGCCGATGCCCCAGCCGCGTCACCTCGAATCCCTCGATCCGGCTCCATGGCAGATCAGGCACGTTGATATTCAGAATCGTGTCGGCCGGCAAAGGGTCCATTCGCAAGCGCTCCACCAGCAAGCCGACGGCAGTCGCAGCGGTCGCATAGTGCTCCGGACGTTCGTTGAAAACCAAAGACACGGCAATTGCCGGCAAGCCCAGGAATCGACCTTCCATGGCCGCCGCGACGGTTCCGGAATAAATCACATCGTCACCCAGGTTTGCCCCGGAATTGATCCCGGAAACAACGATGTCGGGGTCCTTCTCGAGCAACCCAGTCAGCGCGATGTGGACACAATCGGAGGGAGTTCCGGTCACGCGATAGCAGCCTTCCGCGATTTCGCGGACCCGGACTGGCGAGTCCAACGTCAGAGAATTACTGGCCCCGCTGCGGTTCTGGTCCGGCGCCACGATCGTGACACGGCCAATGGACCGCAGGCGATCGGCAAGCACTTGAATACCCCGCGCGTCGATCCCATCGTCATTGCTGATCAGAAAATGCATGCCTTTTCCTGCAAATGCGGCCGACCCGGTGTGCCGCAACTCACCCCTTCCTTCGCTGAACATCGTGGAAGGCTGTTATTGTAAGGCCTCGGCCAGCGGACTGAAATGAAATCAGACAAGAAACAATCCGAAACAGAGCTGTTTCGCCAGGCGATGGCGGACGTCAAGCCGCTGCGCCCCGCCAACCGGATAGAACCAGACCCCAGGAGGCCGGCGGCCGCCGCGCGCCAGCAAGACCTGGATGACCGTCAGGTGCTGCGTGAATTGCTGTCGCTCGACCGCCTGGAAGAACACGAAACGGGCGAGGAACTATTGTTCCTCAAGCCCGGTTACCAGCAACGCATCCTGCGGCGCCTGCGGCGCGGACATTACAGCGTCGCCGACACCATCGATCTGCACCATATGGACGTCAAGACCGCGCGGCAGGTCCTGTTGGATTTCATCGATCATTCGTTGGGCCGGCGGCAAAGTTGTGTCCGTGTGATCCATGGCAAAGGTCTGCGCTCCCGTGACCTGCCGCAGCTGAAATTGATGTGCGGGCGCATTCTTCGCAAGCATCCGCGGGTGATCGCTTTTGCCTCCTGCCGTCCCGTCGACGGCGGCACCGGCGCCACCGACGTGCTTCTGTCTGCCCGCCCGGGAAGCGCCGCGTGACCGGCCTTCTGATCCTGGTGTTCACCGCCCTGGCCGGCATTGCGTGGTGGCGGCTTTCCCAGGGCAAGGAAATGGCGCGGCATGCCGCCTCGGCGGTTTGCCGGCAGCACGGGCTCGTGTTGATGGACGACACCGTTATGCTGCGCGATGTCCAACTGCGCCAGGAAGATCCGGTGCGCGCCTGGGGTTTCAAGTACCAATTCGAATTTGCCCGTAACGGCGTCCTGCACCAGGGCGGAACCGTGCTGCTCACGCCGGGCCATGGCGCCACGGTGGTGATCGCCACCGACAACGGGCAATTGATCGAGCGGGTGTAGGGCCGAATGAATTCGGCCCTACTTGACAACCTTCAGGTGCGGACGCCGGGTGGGTTTGGGCCCGCTATCGGGGTCACTGCCATCCGGAGGCGAAGACTCGTCCTCCTGCGCAAACATCATGCCCTGGCCGTTTTCCTTGGAGTAGATGGCGAGCACCGCCTCGACCGGCACCATAACCTGATGCTGGCGACCCGAAAACCGGGCATTGAACGTAAGCCAATCGTTGCCCAGTTCCAGTTCACGAACTGCAGCCCGGTCGATGTTCAGTATGACCTTACCTTTCTGGATCGCGTGCTCAGGGACTTCGACGCCGGCCACCCCCGCATCCACCAGGATGTGCGGGGTCATGTTGTTGTCACCGATCCACTGATAGAGCGCTCGCAGCAGGTAGGGCCTGTTGGATGTCATCTCCACGATTCGGGACAGGTCTTCTCAGGAGGCCAGCACCAGATCCCGTTCGGCCTGAGTCAGGCTGGCCTTGAAGGATATGCGCGAGAATATCCGGTGCGCATAAGCCTCCACCGAGGCGCCGGGTTTACCCAGCTTCACGCCATAATGCGTCAGGCGCCACATCAGCGGGCCCAGGGTGCAGTCCACCAGGCTCAGTTCGTCACTCAGCACGTAATCGGACATGGCAAAAAGCTCGTTGGCGGCAATGATGCCCTCTTTGAGCTGTTTGGCCGCCTGGTCCGCCTTCTTGCCTGAAGACGTCTCGATGATCCGGGCCAGTGAATACCAGTCCTTCAGAATACGGTGATGGACCAGCCTGAGTTGCGCCCTCGATACCGGATCGACCGGCATCAGCGGCGGATGGGGATAACGCTCGTCGAGGTAGTCGTTGATGACGCCGGCGTCGTACAGCACCAGGTCGCGATCCACCAGCGTCGGCGCCTCGTTGTAGGGATTCAATTCCGCGAGATCCGCAGCGGCAGATTCGTCCTCCGACACGTTGACGATCTCTACATTGATGCCTTTCTCGGCCAGCACAAATCGGACCCGATGACAGTCCAGGGACGTCTCGGAAGAATACAGAGCCATGGTTGAACGGCCGCGAACTGATACTGCCACTTCTATCTCCTCGTCGAAGGCTGCCTGCCCGAAGGGCACGGGAAGCCGTTACCGCGCGCCTGGGGCCTGTTAGCGCAGACCCACGTGGCGCTCACAGGCCCTAGTGCACGTCCCGCCAGTACTCTGCCTTGAGGGCGTATGCCAGCAGTGCGAACAGCGCCAGGAACAACATGACCCAAATCCCGACATTCTTCCTTTTGACCTCGGCCGGTTCGCCCAGGTACTCCAGAAAGGTGACCAGGTCACGGACCGTCTCTTCGTATTCAGCAGGGGTTTGCAGACCGGGTTGCGCCAACTCCAGGCGATCGATGACTTGTTGACCGTCATGCGTCGCGTAAACGGGCTGCTGGATACCCTGCAGTTGCCACAATACATGCGGCATGGATGCGTTCGGGAAGGCGAGATTGTTCCAACCGCCGTTCTCGTCCCGGTAAAAAGTCAGGAAATACGTGTAAAGCCAGTCAGCGCCGCGCGAACGGGCAACAAGGGACAGGTTCGGCGGTTCCTTGCCCAGCCAACTGACCGCATCCGCGGGGCGCATCGCGACCTCCATCGTGTCGCCGATTTTCGCGTCTGCAAACACCAGGTTTTCCATGACCAGGTCTTCGCCCAGGCCAAGGTCCTCCGCAAGCCGGTTGTAACGCATGTAACTGGCGGCATGGCAGGACAGGCAATAATTGACGAACAGCCTGGCCCCGCGCTGGCTGGCTGCCGTATCCCGCACATTGACATTGGCGTGCATCAGCGCCCCCTCACTGGAAGCAGAGCTGTTGGTCGAGATCGCCAACACCGCCAGCAGCCCGCAGAGGGCGAGGAGAATATTCTTGTTCATCAGTGGGTCACCCTCTCCGGCAGCGGCTTGGTGCTGGCCCGCGGGCTCAGGAAAAACAG
>Ga0316191_10002407_pt1 | contig 13587 bp, 15 predicted proteins | sample Eddworburr2cm_MG_FD_204928 | JGI IMG/M metagenome (GOLD analysis project Ga0316191, IMG submission 204928) | Coastal sediment microbial communities from Maine, United States - Eddy worm burrow 2 cm | ecosystem: Environmental > Aquatic > Marine > Coastal > Sediment | place: USA: Maine...
GTCGCCTGGGTGGAAGGTACTCTGGGCAGACCGACCCCGTTACTGGCCTACTTCGGTGCCCCGCTGGTGGGGATGTTGATCTGGCCCTGGGTGTTCGTGATTCTGCGCGATATTCGGCGCAAAGCCCTGTTAAGGTAGCGACCATGAGAAATGACTATCTTTATATCGACAACGACGAAGCCCTGGCGCAGTTCTGTGCCGCGCTAAGCCAGGCCCGTTACTGTGCGATCGATACCGAATTTATTCGGGAAAGCACCTATTATGCGGAACTGGCATTAATCCAGATTGGTAGCGGTGAGCATTTCGCCTGTATCGATCCGCTGGCGATTAATGATTTTACGCCGTTTGCTGAATTGCTGGCGAAACCCGATCTGCTCAAACTGTTCCATTCCTGTTCGCAGGACCTGGAGATTCTTTATCAGAAATTCGGCTCGGTGCCGACGCCGGTGTTCGACACCCAGCTCGCTGCGGCGGTGCTCGGCTACAATCACCAGATATCCTACGCTGATCTGGTGCAGCAAGTGTGCGATGTGCAGCTGGAGAAAAAGCACACCCGTGCCAACTGGATGCGCCGTCCCCTGAGCCAGGATGAGCTCGACTATGCGATGGACGACGTGCGTTATCTGTTGACGGTATATGAGCATTTGAGTAAACAGTTGCAGACGAACCGTCGTGGCAGCTGGATGGAGAAGGACTTACGTGCGCTGACCGACCCCGCAAAATACGAGGTGGACCTGTCGCAAGTCTGGAAGCGGCTGAAGGGTGTACAGAAATTGAAAGGCGAAAAACTGCTGATCGCCGCGCACCTGTGCCGCTGGCGCGAGGAACTTGCGCAGCGGCAGAATAGGCCGCGACGCTGGATCGCCAAGGACGATACGCTAATCGAAATCGCGCGCCAGAAACCTGCCAGCGAAGCCGACCTGTCGAGTATCCCGGAGTTGCAGGAAAAGACGATTCGCCGCCATGGCGCCGAGCTCCTCGCGATTGTTGCCCGTGCAACAAATACGGACGCTTCCGAGTGGCCCCAGCACGACAAGATTAACAGTCTCGATAAGCAACAACTAGCCCTGGGTGACTGCCTCATGGCACTGTGCCGGGTAATCGCCGAGGAAAACGAAATTGCCCTGGCGACATTGGTGGTACGTAAGGATATTGACAACTTGATTCTGAATAGCAAGAGCAGTCGCCTGACCCAGGGATGGCGCTTTACCATGGCCGGTGAAAAGCTGCTCGAGTTCATCCACGGTCAGACCGCAATCAGCGTCGCTGACGACAAGCTGCAGCTCGAGCCCCGCTAATCGGTTTTAATCGGGGACAGACCACGTTTTCCGCCTGTCGACTTCGATCTGCATAACTTTTCCGCAGAAAACGTGGTCTGTCCCCGATTAACGTATTTAGGACTGACGCATAAAACCAGCTTTTACATGGAATTTCCCGGAGCCTCTTGTAATATAGTCGGCCTGATTTTCTTATGGTTCGATAGATCCTATGACCCCGCAACAGATTCAACAGTTAATCGCGACCCATATGCCCGAGGCAACGGTCGAAGTGAGTGGTGGTGAAGGTAAGTTCGTCGCCAACGTAACCAGCGAGGTATTCGATGGCCTGACACCGATAAAACGCCACAAGCTGGTTTATGCCTGCGTCAACGATGAGATTGCCTCCGGTGAGTTGCATGCTCTCACGATTGTCGCCAGGACACCTGGCGAACTCAGCTAGACACCAATAGGTCGTCATTGGTTTGTGTTGAGTGGAGGTCAAGCATTATCGAGATCCCTCAGACTCCCGTGTTGATTTGCCCGTTTTCGCTGTTGAAGGACCCCGGCAGCTATGGCTTTTCGGTCGAGATGAACGGTGAGCAGGTCGAGGGTTTCGTGGTGCGCAGCGATGGCCAGTGCTTCGCCTACCGCAACAGTTGTCCGCATACGGGGGCGCCACTGGATTGGGTCGAGCACCAGTTTCTCGATGTGGAAGGTGCGCTGATTCAGTGTGCGGTGCACGATGCGCGCTTTCTGATCGAAACCGGTCAGTGTGTATTTGGTCCCTGCCCCGGTGCAAGTCTCGAAGCGTTGCCGATTCGAGTTCAGGATGACAATATTTACCTGCTTAACGAGGCGTAAAGGTCGTACTCGTCAGCGCCGTTGACCTGAACCTGGCAAAAGTCTCCCTGGTTCAGCACACTGTCGGTTGCAATGTGCACCAGCCCGTCAATTTCAGGGGCATCGGCATAGCTGCGCCCCAGATATCCGCTGTCCTGGCGACTTTCGACCAGAACGGACATTTGCTGGCCGATCCTGCGCTGCAGTTTTTGTGTGCTGATTTCCTGCTGTTTCAGCATAAACCGGTGGTAGCGCTCCTGTTTGACTGTTTCCGGCACCGGGTTTGGTAATTGGTTAGCGGCGGCGCCGTCGACCGCGGAATAGGTAAAACAACCCACCCGATCGAGTTGTGCGGCGTCGAGAAAGTCCAGCAGTTCCTCGAAATCGGCTTCGGTCTCACCGGGAAAACCGACGATGAAGGTACTGCGAATGACGAGTTCGGGGCAGACCTCGCGCCATCCGGTGATTCGTTCGAGCACTCGTTCCTGGTTCGCGGGCCGCTTCATTGCTTTCAAGATGCGGCGGCTGGCGTGCTGGAACGGAATATCCAGGTAAGGCAACAGCGCACCGTCGGCCATGAGCGGAATGACCTCGTCTACGTGTGGGTAGGGATAGACATAGTGCAGGCGCACCCAAACCCCCAGCTGCGTCAACGCGCGGCACAGGTCCAGGAAACGGGTGCGCAGCGGTTGGCCCCGCCAGAAATGAGTCGCGTACCTGCAATCCACGCCGTAAGCGCTGGTGTCCTGGGAAATCACCAGGATTTCACGGATGCCGGCATCGACGAGGATTTGTGCCTCTTCCATGACCGCATCGATCGGGCGGCTGACCAGATCCCCGCGCATGGACGGGATAATGCAGAAGCTACAACGATGGTTGCAGCCCTCGGATATTTTGAGGTAGGCATAGTGACGCGGGGTCAGGCGTACGCCTTGTTTGGGGACCAGGTCGAGAAACGGATCGTGCGGCGCGGGCAAATGCTGATGCACCGCCTGCATAACCTCGTCGCGCGCCTGTGGCCCGGTGACGGCCAGCAGCGACGGGAAACGCGCACGAATCACCTCGGCACGGGCACCGAGGCAACCAGTGACAATGACCTGGCCATTTTGTTGCATGGCTTCGTCAATGCTTTCCAGTGACTCTTCGACAGCGCTGTCGATAAAGCCACAGGTATTGACGATAACCATGTCGGCAAGCTCGAAATCAGCTTCGATGGCGTAACCCTCGGCACGTAGCTGGGTTATCACCTGCTCGGAGTCAACGGTTGCCTTGGGGCAGCCGAGACTGACAAATCCAATTCTGGGAGCGGCGCGCGACATTATTGCGTGGCCTGATGCAAAGGATCCGGATTACAGGCGAAGGATAAACTATACTGAATAACTGGGCCGAGGTGCTTCAATTCGATAATGCCCCGTAAAAAGACGCAGCATTATCGTTGAAAATGTGAGCCAGCGCAAAAAGCAAAGCGCTACACAACTGGATGATGCGCCAGATCCATGATTTAATCTTGTCTATCAGCAAATTACGGTAATGCTATGAAATTTATAAAATTGCTGTTCGTGATAATTGCCATGTCCAGCCTTGCCTCAGGCGCTCGCGCCGAGTTGCAGGACCAGGGCCTGAAATCGATCATGGACATTATCGACAAAGCCATCGGTGAACTCGGTCAGCAAACTGTCGACGGCGGTGATCCGGCGGCACTCGAAGGCGTGCTTGAGAATGCGACCAGTACGGTGGTCAACCTGTCGCGAACCCTGGGTACCCTGAGTTACTCGCGCCTGCAGTGCGGACAAGCCGAAGTGCTTTCGGAATTTACCCAGCGTGTGCAATTGATGCCCGAGGCAAGTCGCGATCCGATGCGCGATGCCTTTCAGGAAGGTTTCGACAAGAGCAAGGATGAAACGCCACTGTTGTCGGCAGATGAATGCGAAAGGCTTACCCGTTCACGTATTCGCAATGAAAGCGTCGATAAAGCCAATGTGAGCGCGGTTAAGTCAAATGAAGCGACGAAAGCCGACACGCCAGCCGTCGAGGAAGTCAAGGAAGAGGTAGCTAAAGAGGATCCCAGGTTTCGTCACTTGCGGGTCGCCGAACTTTCCGGGCAGCTTGCCTTCAAGAGCCGCTTCTGCCAGGACGAGAAAGTATTCAACCGCGACTACAACGAATATCTTGAGTCGATTCCCGAAGAATACCGCGAAGAAGCCAAATCAGCCTACTGGAAAGGTTACAAGCACGGCGAGCGGATGAACAAGAACCTTACCAAGGCGCAGTGTTAGCCTGCATTTTACGCCATCCTCCTACTGCCGCCCACGGGATAATCAATGTCACGGTTGGTATCAGACTTGCGGCGCGAGCTAGTCGTCGAGATAACTGCTGATTAACAGGTAAAGCCCGGGTATTAACAGGGCCGCGCTCGCCAGCGGCACCAGCAGCTGACCGCTGCCGACCATGATCGGTGCGAGGCCGTCGAGGCTGACAATAATGCTCGCGCTGATCACAAAGCTACCGCCGATGACGGCACGAATGCTGCGCCGATTGCCACGCTGAATTTCCTGCTTCAACTCATCGATCTGCTGTGATCTCAATTCCACACGCAGTTCATTGTTGGCGATACGATCGAGCGCCTTGAACGCCAGTTGGGGTAGATCCGGTAAATGTTCAGCGATAAACGGCAGGTTCTTTTTCAGGCCCACGACCAGCGCGCGCATACCGAGTTGTTCCGACAGCCAACGATCCAGAAAGGGCTTTGCAGTATCCCAAAGGTCGAGCGCGGGATACAACTGTCGGCCGATTCCCTCGATGTGCAGGAGGGTCTTTTCCAGCAGCAATAACTGCGGCTGAATTTCCATGTTAAACCTGCGCGCAGTTTGAAACAGGCGTAACAGTAGTTGGCCGAAGGATATTTCAGCCAGCGGTCGCTGGAACATCGGTTCACAAACGCTGCGTATCGCGGCCTCGAATTCGTCGATGCGGGTACCGCGATCGACCCAGCCTGAATCAACATGCAACTCGGCAACTCGGCGGTAATCGCGATTGAAGAAAGCGACAAAGTTTTCCGCCAGGTAGCGCTGATCACTGGTCGACAACGAACCCATGATGCCGAAGTCGACGGCGATATATTGAGGGTCTTCGGGAGTTTCGGTAGAGACGAAAATATTCCCCGAGTGCATGTCGGCGTGAAAATAATTGTGGCGAAATACTTGCGTGAAAAAGATTTCTACGCCCTTGCGCGCCAGCGACTCGAAGTTGATGTTCTGTGCCCTCAAGCCCTCGATATCGGATATCTGGATTCCGCTGATGCGTTCCATGACCATCACCCTGGGTCGGCAGTAATCCCAGTGCACGAACGGGACATAGAGATCTGCTGAGCCATCAAAGTGGCGACGCAGTTCGCTCGCATTGGCAGCCTCGCGCATCAGGTCGAGCTCGTTCAGGATAGTGGTTTCAAATTCTCGCACCACCTGTACCGGTTTGATGCGTTTGGCTTCACTCCAGTAGCGGTCGGCCATCCTGGCGAGCATCATCATCAGCTCGATGTCCTTGCGAATCTGCTCCTCGATGCCGGGGCGCACAATCTTGACAATCACCTGCTGGCCGTCGTGCAGCACGGCACCATAAACCTGGGCGATTGACGCCGAGGCGATCTGTTTATCATCGAAATGCTTAAACGCCTGCTCTATTGGTATGCCGAGCTGCTGTGCAACGATGGCGCGTGCCTGTTGCAGCGGGAAAGGCGGCACCCGGTCGAGCAATTTTTCCAGCTCGTCAGTAATTTCGTTGCCGAACAGGTCGCGCCGCGTCGCCATCATTTGTCCGAACTTGATGAAGATCGGACCCAGTTCCTCGATACACAGGCGCAGGCGCTGTGCCTGGCTGAGTTCATTGCTGCGAAACCAGTTGAACGGATTGATCAGCCCGAGCAGGTAAAGCGGGCGAAAGAAATGCATCGACAAAATCACTTCATCGAGTCCGAACCGCGCGAGCGTAAAGTTGATCGAGATCAGGCGCAGCAGGTTGTGCATTCAGCGGGACCTGGCCTTGTCGAGCAAACGCTGCAGGCGCGCTTCGCTACGAGCGACATCGTGTTTCAATGCGGTCAGCTGGGACTGAAACCGATTGAACTCGACCTGAGTCGGGCTGAGTCGAGCCTCCTCGCGCAGGTATTCACTGCTGGTCTGTAATACGGAATCGGCACTGTGCTGTAGCCATTGGACAAATCTGCGGGCACGCTGATGTATCTGGAACGCGAGCACATCACCACTGTGCTTTGCCAGTGCTTCTTCCCAGTCGATATCGAGGTTTACAAAGATCGCCTGAACCTTTTGAGCGAGTGTGACATTGCCACGAAAACTGACCTGTTCGCGCATCGAGGTCGATAACTTGTCGTTCTCCGCGGCGAGATTAGCCAGCGCCATCAAGCGTCCCGAGATGGTCGCCTCGACTTCGCGCGGGGGGGGATTGCGGCTAAGGCGCAGCCCCCAGCTGCCGGGATGACAATACAGCTGAAAGTCGAGGTCGGTGATATCGATGGCGATGCAATTACCCTGTAACTCGCTACAGCCCTGCAATGCGGCCTCGTCCAGCGCGAGCAGCCGGTTGCCGCCAATTTCGGCAGCCGCCAGCAGTGAGCACTGGATAGAGTCGAACAGTGTTGCGCCGAGACGGTCGGAAGATTGCACGATGATGCTACTAGTACTTGAAGGCGCGATGCAGGGCGACGATGCCGCCGCTTAAGTTGTGCACCTCGGCTTCGTCAAAGCCTCCCTGCTCGAGGATGAGTTGCTTCAACGCTTGCTGATCCGGATGCTTACGGATCGATTCGGCGAGGTACTGGTAACTGGCGCGGTCATGGGCGATCAGTTCGCCCAGGCGTGGCAACAGTTTAAAAGAGTAAAAGTCGTAGGCTTTTTCCAACGGCTGGTAAATCGGTTTGGAAAACTCAAGCACGCACAGGCGTCCACCGGGTTTGAGTACACGCTGCATGGATTCAAGCGCACGCCCCTTGTCGGTGACGTTGCGCAGGCCAAAAGCGATTGTGATGCAGTCGAAATGATTGTCGGCAAAAGGCAGGGTTTCGGCGTTGCATTGAACCGGGATGACTCGATTAACGAAGCCCTTGTCGATCGTGCGATCACGCCCGCGCTGTAACATGGCAGCATTAATATCGGCCAGTATTACTTCACCGGATTCACCTACCAGGGCAGCCTGCTTGAGCGCCAGGTCGCCGGTACCGCCGGCAAGATCAAGTACGCGGTGTCCGGGCCGCAAGCCGCACATCTCCAGGGTAAACCGTTTCCAAAAATGGTGGACGCCGAAGGACATGACATCGTTCATCAAGTCATATTTTTCAGCGACCGAGGTAAAAACTGCGCCGACCCGATCCTGTTTCTCGGATGCCGGAATTTCCTCGTAGCCAAAGTCTGTGGTGGTTTTGTCCTGCATGGCGCGAACCTTACCACGTGATGTAGATTGCGTCATAGGGGACAGACCACGTTTTTCGTCGATCGTCTCGGCACGCAAAACAGTAAAATATCGAAAATCGTGGTCTGTCCCCTATTTTCCACTATTTTCCTCAGGGGAACGGGACTAAATCAGGAATCCGGTTTGCGTTTGTGGTTGCCGGCCGCGAGGCGATCGAGGTAATCCTGCCAGCGTTCGTCGTAGGTGACGCCGAGCTCGTACAGGTAATCCCAGCTGTAAAGACCGGATTCGTGATTATCGTCAAAGACCAGCCGGACAGCGTAATGGCCGATGGGTTCGATGCGTTCGATGTTGACGTCTTCCTTGCCGATTTGCAGCACTTCCTGGCCGGGACCATGTCCCTGAACTTCCGCCGACGGCGAATAAACCCGCAGGTATTCGACCGGAAGCTTGAAAGTGGAGTCGTCTTCAAACGTGACTTCGAGGACACGCGAACGCTGGTGCAAGTGAATCTGGGTTGGCTTCATCAGAGTATGTACTGCGATAAATCTTCGTCGAGCGACAGCTCGCCGAGTTGTTCGTTGACGTAATCGGCATCGATAGTAATCGCCTGATCGACCATATCGGAGGCCTCGAAACTAATGGTTTCCAGCAGTCGCTCCATGACAGTGTGCAAACGACGGGCACCGATGTTTTCCTGTTTTTCGTTCACCTGGAAGGCTACCTCGGCGATGCGGGCGAGCGCGTCGTCGGTAAAGGTCAGGCTGATGCCTTCGGTTTGCATCAGTGCGGTATATTGTTCAGTCAGCGACGCGTTCGGCTCACGCAAAATCCGTATGAAATCCTCAACGGTGAGTGCTGACAATTCGACACGAATCGGTAGCCGGCCCTGTAACTCCGGAATCAGATCACTGGGTTTGGCGACGTGGAAGGCGCCGGAAGCGATAAACAGGATGTGATCCGTTTTAATCATGCCGGCCTTGGTCGATACGGTACAGCCCTCGACCAGCGGCAACAGGTCGCGTTGTACACCTTCGCGCGACACATCGGTGCCACTGGTTTCACCGCGTTTGGCGACCTTGTCGATTTCATCGATAAAGACGATACCGTTCTGCTCGGCGTTTTCGAGCGCAGCCAGCTTGAGCTCGTCCTCGTTGATCAATTTAGCGGCCTCCTCGTCGGTCAGCATCTTCAGGGCGTCATCGACGCGCAGCTTACGCGTGCGAGTCTTGGCGTGGCCGAGGTTCTGGAACAGTCCCTGCAGCTGGTTAGTCATGTCTTCCATACCGGGTGGCGCCATGATTTCAACACCCACCGACGGCATTTGCAGATCGATTTCGATTTCACGGTCGTCGATCTTGCCCTCACGCAGCATCTTGCGAAATTTCTGGCGCGTATTATCACTGCCCTCGCGATCGGCATCTTCGTTAAAATCCTTCGGTCGCGGTAACAACGCGTCCAGCACCTTTTCTTCGGCGGCGTCCTCGGCGCGGTGTCGCACGCGGGCGACTTCGTCCTCGCGCATCTGTTTGACCGAGACATCGACCAGATCTCGTATGATTGATTCTACATCGCGCCCGACATAGCCCACTTCGGTGAACTTGGTCGCCTCCACTTTGATGAATGGGGCGTGGGCGAGTCGCGCCAGGCGGCGCGCAATTTCAGTCTTACCCACCCCGGTGGGACCCATCATCAAGATATTCTTGGGCGTAATTTCATTTCGCAGGTCGGCACTCACCTGTTGCCTGCGCCAGCGATTGCGCAGCGCGATGGCAACAGCGCGCTTGGCTTTGTCCTGGCCGATGATGTGGTTGTCGAGTTCCTGCGAAATTTCGCGCGGTGTCATGGGTGACTGATTAATTGTTTTGGTATCCAAGGTAGTTACGCGTAATCCAGGGTTTCGAAGTTATGGTTGTGATTGGTGAAAACGCAGATATCACCGGCAATGCTCAGGCCCTTTGCGACGATTTCAGCAGCGCTGAGCTCTGTGGTATCGAGCATCGCACGTGCCGCGGCCTGGGCGTAGGGGCCACCCGAACCAATCGCCATCAGGCTATCCTCGGGCTCGATGACATCGCCATTCCCGGAGATGATCAACGAGGCCTCTTCATTGGCGACGCACAACAAGGCCTCGAGTCGGCGCAGGGCGCGGTCCGAACGCCATTCCTTGGCGAGCTCCACCGCCGCGCGAACCATTTGCCCATTGTGCTTTTCGAGCTTGCCTTCGAACAGCTCAAACAGCAAAAAGGCATCCGCAGTGCCGCCGGCAAAGCCAGCAATCACGCGGTCCTTGTAAAGCCTGCGCACCTTGCGCGCATTGCCTTTCATGATGGTGTTGCCCATGCTGACCTGGCCATCACCACCGATGACAACGCTGTTATTGCGGCGCACCGAGAGTATTGTTGTACCGTCAAACTGTTGCAAGATTCGCATCCGGTGATATCGAGGCAGACATTGTGATATATGGGCGCCGGTAAATAAATACAAGAAAAAAACAGCTCCGCTGTTTTTTTCGCAGTCCCGATACGTCGGACCGCCGCGCAAGCGTGAACCTCGCCCGGGCAAACACATGCAAATGGGGAGGATCCTGGCCAGGCTGGATTGTTTCTAGCCGATCGCTCAGCGGCGAAGACCACTCGCCGCTACGATTGCTGCTCAGTTGTTGGTGTAGCCCTGCATAAATCGCAGCTGGATTAATTCAACGCGTTTACGATTGGCGCCAAGATCGCCATAACCGACTCGAGATGCGGAGCGAAAGTGAATCAGGCCTGCGCCGATATCGAAGCGGATCTCCAGATCATCGACGAAGCCAAACATCGGCGAGGTGAAAGTTGCCGCAATGTAATCAGCCTGCTCGATGGTAATCACTCCACCTGATTCAGTAATAATTGCAGCAATCCTCGCTCTATCGCTGTTTGCAGATTGTTCCGAAAATACTAGCGAATCGATATGGTGAGCGGAATCTTCGCGGTACTCGCTGCAGATACAATTGGGCTTTTCGGGGCAGCGCGTTAGTCGGCCATCGACGAGGCCGGGGGCCTGTCCCTTCGCAGAAATCCTGCCCATTACGAGTAAAGCGATAACGGCGACGACTGCCAGGATTGCAATCACCTTAGCAACCCTCTTCACCGTGGACATGGAGCAGGATTAAAGCGAGCACAGGTATGGTGCCGGGAAGCCCCGGAGTCGAAAGCACTTCGCCCGACGGTAACCTGGCTGGACTCGGGGTGAACAAACACAGCGATAAACCTTTTCTGATCAAATCGGCTGACAGTATAACCTGTTACGGAAAACGAACCGGGATGCTAAATTTACAGTAGCCGGCTAACCTGACCAGCTCCAGCCGGTTCCAGTAACCTGTGCTATTCAGTCCTTGCGCCGGGCGCGAGGATGAGCGGCGTCGTAAACGCTGGCGAGATGCTGAAAATCGAGGTGGGTGTAAATCTGGGTAGTTGCGATATTGGCGTGTCCAAGCAATTCCTGCACGGCGCGCAGATCGGAGCTCGATTCTAGTAGATGGGTGGCGAAGGAGTGGCGCAGCATGTGCGGCGACAACTTCTGCCCGAGCGCCTGGCGCTCGATCAGTCGGTTGAGTCGGCTTTGCACGTTGCGCGGGGAAATGCGATTGCCCGGTTTGCTCAGAAACAGGGCCTTTTGGCCAGCGTCACGGCAGAACTGGGGCCGCAGTTCGAGCCAGCGTCGCACCGCGCCAACCGCCTTGCTGCCGACCGGTAGATGACGCGTCTTGTTGCCCTTGCCGGTGACCACCAGTTGTTGTTGTGGCAGATCGATGTCATCGAGATCGATGCCGACGAGTTCGGCCAGACGCAGGCCAGACGAGTAGATCAATTCAAAGATGGCGATATCGCGCAGCAACAGATCATCACCGTCATCGGTGACCCGCAGCAATTGTTCTAGCGATTCGGGGTCACAGGTCTTCGGCAGGGGCTTGTCGCTTTTCGGCGCACTGACGTCGAGCGCCGGGTTCCTGGTAACCGCACCGCGGCGGATCAGGAACTGGAAAAAGCTGCGAATCGAGGAAAGTTCGCGCGCAATGGTGCGGCTCTTGCGGCCCTGGCGATGCCGCTGTGCGGCAAATCCGCTGACATCGTTATAGGCAACCTGCGCCCAGTCTTCGATTGCACGTTCCTCGAGATAGGCCTGCAAGCGCTGCAGATCGCGACGATAGTTGCTACAGGTATGCGGGGAGTAATATTTTTCGCTACGCAGAGTCTGTATGAACTGCTCCAGGTAGTTGATCAAACCGTTTAGACCGCCTGCAACAGTTTCTTCAAACGGTTGCTGACGAGTTCCCCCAGGTGCTGCAGGAAGATGGTACCCATGCTCGCACCAAAGCGTTCCTCACTGATACTGCCGAGGCATAACAGGCCAAGATTGCGGGTATGATATAGCGGAATAAAGGCACAGGAGGCGATGCGTATGTCCGGCCCGAACAGTTCCCGGTTGATATCGTCAATCTGCTCGCCGCATATCGGCTTGCGACCTTCGATCCAGGGCTTGATGCGCTCGATAATACCGCTATTGGCATCGAGGTAGAGGCTATCGAGGGCAGTATCGTCGGTTTCGTTGGTACCCGGCAGGAAACGGAAGCAGACGAAATCGGTATAAAAGAACGTCTGTACCTGATCTTGTACCGTCGCCAGCGCGTCGTGCAACTGATCGGTTTCCATTAATTCCAGCGCCAGCCGGTGAAACCGCTGATTCAGCTCTTCGTTTTCGCGCGCGATACCAACCAATTCTTCGATCTTGGACCTGAGGCGCTGATTCTCCTCACGCAACAGCCTGATCTGACGTTCCACCAGTGAAGTTGCACCACCCGTCTGGTGAGGGATAGAAAGCGATGAGAATATGTCAGGATAATCCATCAATAGCGCGGGATTCTTCTGCAGGTACTGGATAACTCGCGATTCGTCGGTTTGCGTGGAAGCTTGTTGTTCTGCTGACATTTCACTCATATTCAATCTCGCCCTGATAAACCATTGCAGTTTCGCCCGTCATCATAACGGGGTTTGCACCACCTTGCCATTCCAGTTTCAGCTCGCCGCCGCGGAGTTGCGCGGTAGCCGGCGAGTCGAGCAGGCCGAGCCCTACACCGACAACCATTGCGGCACAGGCGCCACTGCCACAGGCACGGGTTTCGCCAACGCCGCGCTCGAACACGCGTAACTTGAAGCTGCTGCGATCGATAACTTGCATAAAACCGATATTGGCACGCTCGGGGAACATCATGTGCGTTTCGAAATAGGGTCCAAGCGTCTCGACGCCGGCCTGATCCACATCCACCACCGGAATGACCATGTGCGGGTTGCCGATGGAGACGGCGCCAAAACTGATCTCGGTACCTTCGAAATCGGTGCTGTATAACTCCTGGCGTGTTTCCGCACGCAGTGGAATAGTCCCGGGCTCGAATTGCGGAATACCCATGTCGACCCGGTAGCGTGTGGCATCGACGGCTTCGAGCCGCAGCACGCCGGTATTGGTTTCGACGGTAATCAACTCGAGGTCGGTCAGTCCCTGCTCGCGCACGAAACGGGCGAAGCAGCGCGCGCCGTTGCCGCACTGTGCGACTTCACCGCCATCCGCGTTATAGATACTGTATTTGAAATCAGCAGCATCGCTTTCCGGGCGATCCACCACCAGCATCTGATCGAAGCCGATACCCTGGTGGCGATCGGCCCACTGGCGAATCAGTTCGGGGCGCGGATCGAACGCCTGGTTGATAGCGTCAATGACCATGAAGTCATTACCGAGGCCATGCATCTTGGCAAATTTCAGTTTCATGGTAGTAATGACTCTCCGCGAATCAGGTCACTGAATTGTTCGCGCGCACGCACGCAGTAGTGCTGGTCGCCATCGACCATTATCTCAGCGGCACGTGCACGCGTGTTGTAATTGGATGACATGCCGAAGGCATATGCACCGCAGGAGCGAATCGCCAGCAAGTCTTTCTGACGTAATCGCAACGCACGATCCTTACCGAGAAAATCGCTGGATTCACAGATCGCGCCGACCACGTCATAGATTTTTTCGTCGGCATCGCTGTCGG
>Ga0316191_10002409_pt1 | contig 13584 bp, 15 predicted proteins | sample Eddworburr2cm_MG_FD_204928 | JGI IMG/M metagenome (GOLD analysis project Ga0316191, IMG submission 204928) | Coastal sediment microbial communities from Maine, United States - Eddy worm burrow 2 cm | ecosystem: Environmental > Aquatic > Marine > Coastal > Sediment | place: USA: Maine...
GATCGGGGGGGGGTAACCCCAAGACCAGTCAGCAGTAATTAGTCAACAGTACCGTTTATTGCGTTCACGGGGGCGGAGCATGGCGTTTTGTCCTTGATAATTGTTATCGCGATCCTCATCGCGGTGAGCGTTGGCATCACGCCATCCCTGGATCGGCGGCGTCAATCCATGTCGAACAAGTTCGGCTGGGACTTCGCCGGATTGTCTGATACATACCGCCCCACCCTCACGCCGTTGCCGACGATTGGAATCACGGGATTGGTCATTCTCGCCGTTCGGGAATCGATGCGGGTGGGCCCGCCAATTCATTATGTTGTCGCACCGTTGCAGCCGGCCATCATCACTCTTATCGGAACTTCGGTAACTGTGGCGACGTCGCGCAGTACGATCGGCTTCGTGCCGATCCTGGGTTCGCTCGCGCTTTGTCGCAAGGCAGCGTCGATCCGGCATCGCGACAGCAATGACGGCGAGCGCTTCCCGCGGCATGCCGGCCCGAGATGGCGGCGCCGATACGCGATGAGTGGGGCACTGCGCCTGGCGGCGCAAGGCTCGCGCTCGTTGCACCGGTCGTTTGATGGGAGCCGGCCCGACAACAAAAAAATGATCGAAGGATTGCGGTGTACGATGTTCTGAGAAAAATTCCGGCTGGAGCTCCTGGCGTCTCAAGTCGGGGAATAGAACAATTGGGAGAGAGTCTCATGTCCAGCATCACCTGTTCGGATTGTGGTTTACGTTTTCGCTTTAGCCGGGAAGAGGACAACTGTGTCTGTCCGAATCCCCTGTGCTGCAAGGAACAGCCTACGGGCTTGGAAGGCCGGATTCGTAAAAAGATCGAGAAATACGTCAATCTTGATTTGCCGAAAATGACGGTTGGTCGAGCCGTCGGATTCGCGGCTGCAATCTACGAGTTTTCTACCCACAATGACCGGATAGATGTGGGGAGCATCGAGAACCGTCTGCAGAAAAGAACCGGCATGCAGACCGGGATGGAAAAATCGAGCCTCAAAATGATTGCGACGAGAGCGAACGGCGGGCTTGTCGACAACCGGACCGGGCTGATGATTTATGTGATCTCCGGTACTACCGGTCACACCTCATGGACTACCGCGTTCGTTGTTTTTCGTGGCTCCCGCGGCACCCCTGGCGGTGACGACGAAAATCCGCAGGGGGCGGGTTGGGACGATTCGACCGGCGAATCGCATAACCTCGACTGGGCGGCGAATTTCACCAATGCGCAGGTGCCTGCGCCGTGGCGACGGGTGTGAAGGTTCACAAGGGTTTTCTGGAAATATACAGCTCGGTCGGACAGCTCGTACGCGACGAGGTGAATAAGCTGGCGGCGCAAATACCCGGGCTGCAGGTTGTCTGTACCGGCCACAGTCTTGGTGCGGCCCTGGCGACCCTCTGTGCGCATGACCTGCAGAACTCCACCGCGATCCGACCCTTTTGCTATCCGTTCTGCCCGCCCAAAACCGGCAATCTGGCGTTTGCGCGCGATTTTGATCTCCATATTGCATCGCGAGTCGAACCGCTTTATTGCGAACCGAAGGGTGGGTTCTACAGCCGCGGAATTTCGTTCGTACAGTCCTCGGACCCGGTGAGCTGGGGCGGGAAGAGGGGATTTAAAAACATCCGCCCGAGGCGCATTCAAAATATTGCCGATTCCGGTAATACCCTCAAACAGGGTATTTATTCGCTGAAGAAAACGAAAAGCAAAATCGACATCTACTATCTGGCGCCAAATGTCTATAAGGTTTGCGTGCTGGGATTCCACAGCTATAAGAAAATGGAGTCCGAGCTTCTTGGCAGCAGATAGAGAGCTCCACTACTAAAGCGCGAGTGCGCATTGACGACAAATCGATGCCGACAGATCATCACGTGATCGGTGGTTTTCAGGTGAGAGTTGAACAGCGCGCGGTTGTCCACGGTGCTCTCAGCTTTGCTCCTCGAGCATGTCCTCTATTTGTTTTTTGCTTGCAACGACGGCCTCGCGCTGCTGATCCGTTAAGGTATCCGATTGCAACAGGCGGTCCGCCAGGCGCAACACGATTGCCGCCGACTCGGCCGACAACTCGCTGCGTGGAGGAGGGAAGACCTGGGTGTGAATCGAGTACCACTCTTCAGGACGATGATCGAATATCACGTCGACGATAACCGATTTGATCTCGGCGTCGACCGGAGAACCCATCAGTGCATCGAGCATCGCCAACAGCGTTTCGTCGTTGCGGTGCGGGACGACGCTTGAGTAGAGCCACCCGGAGCGCTCCTCGACACTGTGTTTGGAATCGATCAGTTTTCGACCTACCAGGTCGATGGCCGGAGCGCTGCCATTGGCGGTACAGGCGTCGATTGTCAGGTTGGCAAAACCGTCCTCGGGTTGCGAATACTTGTCCCAGAACACGATTGCGTCGGGTGTCGCCGGGCGCACTGTGGCTAACGCCTGAACAAGTAATTCGATGCGCGCGTCCTGGTCCGCCCAGACCGGTGCAAGAGTCAATTGCGAAAGCACCTTCTGCGCGGGTGCATCGCCCCGGTCCATCAGGGCCTGGATCAGACCCGCGACATACAGGTCCTCCGGCATTTCGGTCTCGTAGTCGGCCTCCGAGTCGAGAACGTCAAGCACGGCCGGGTCGAGAAGGCGCCGCTGCAGCTCCTCGAGCTTCGACGTGTCGCCGTTCGCCATTTCCAGCAAACCGTTAAAAAGTGTTTCCGAGTTTGACATGCTGTCAGCCATTTTCGTTTCCCCGGTCACAGACGTGCCTGGCGCCGCAGACAATCCTGCAGCCATACCGACGGTGAAGACCAAGAGCAGCAGCAAAACCATGCGCGGCAAACGTGCTGCAATCATTCGCTGAGACCTCGCTTGTCATCGTAGTAGTGGACTCCGGTGTATCGCCTTGACCTGAAGCAGATCAATGTCCTGCGCCTGAGATGCGGGATTGTTAGCGTGCATCAGGTTTTCCTGCGGCGGATGTTTGATTCCATCATGCCCGCTGGTCTCCACGCCTTTGTTCTTCATGTCCAAATTACGATGCCTCAGGTTCAGGACATGACCAATCTCGTGTGCGATGGTGTTTCCATAGGTGAACATGCCGGCCTCGCTGGCAGGCTTTCCGCAGGCGTTGGTAATGTACATTGCGAATAGCTTGGGGTGGCCTGCTCTTTGCCGTCGCCCGAGTAATTTCATTCGGTTTGTTTTTGCAGTCGCATCAGGCGGTAACCCGGTTGGCGGAATCCACGAACTGCTGGGCGTGCCGTTATCCGAAATCGTCCCGCCCGCCCTGCTGGCGGGGAAGTCCGTGGCAGCCCCGAGAATGCGGCCGCCGGTGGCAAGCGGTGCGCAGGAATGAATGTAGACGAAATTCATCAGGTTTTCGCGGTAATTCAGCTGCGTGGCTTTGGGAAACCCGGCCAGGCTGATATTGCGCGTGATACCGCGCCTGACCTGAACCCGGAAAATACCGGGGATTTTGGTCGGCTTCGCCCCATCGCTGACCGTCTTGTCGGTATCGAGCACGAACCAGATGCCGGCCTGGCGCAGGATACGGTTGGCGACAGCGAGATGTTTGACGATGTCTTTCGGTCCGGCCAGTGTGGTGCTGCCCTTGGGTCCGTTGACTATCGTGAACCGGCACTTGATCTTCTTGATTTCCATGACCGTGGCCCGAATCGATGCCACCCGGGCGCCTTCCAGTTTCGCTTCGAGCAGGATCTGGCCGTTGCGGGTGCCTCGCAGATAAACATCTTCTCCCGTGTTGCCGCCATGAAATTCAGCTCGCCCGCCCCCTAGTGAGTGAACCTCCCATCGCAATTTTTCCAGGTCCAGCGACTTTGGTCGGGCGTAGGTCACATGAAATTTCGCGCAGCTTGCAAAGTCTGCGTCTGCACGGCTCAATTTGGGGACTACCGCAGGATTGGTCACCACATTAAGGGTATCGGTGGGGGTAATGGAGGTTAGCCCGGCACCGTTCTCATAAGCGGGGGCGGTACCCGGCGGCAGCAATGGCCGCACCGGCCACTTGCGGGTGGCGTTGGGCACCGGCTTGACCGGGCAGACCTCAACCCAGCGCGCGACCCGTGCACCGCTGACGGTCGTCATGATCTTGCCGCCGTGTGTATCTCTGGACGCGAAGAACTCGTTGGGATTGTGTACGCCGCTGCGGCCGCGGACCAGCAGTTCTACATTCATCCACACCGAGAAGTTCTTTACCGTATCGATGCGCCCGAATATCTGCTTGAACGGCGCCCGCAACGTATGCTCGACCTTGCCCATGCCAATTTTCGTGCCAAGCGCATGGAGCGTGGCTTCAAAACCGATTTTTACCGAGCGCTGACCGGTAACATCGATTTCGATACTGAACGACTTTTTCGGTAAATCAAAAGCGTGTTTTTTCTTTACCGGGAACTTGGTGTTACCCCCGAAATCGAAGAACTTGTTGGCGTAATTGGCGTGGGCACTGAAAGACCAGTTCTTTTTGCCCCAGACGTATCCCGGGTTCTTTACCGCAACCGCGATGTAGGTGATACGAATTTTTTCCTCCAGGGTCTTCGCCATGTCAGCTTCCGTGCGCCGAAAATATCGTGTCGCGCAATTCGTCGCTCAGTTCCCCGGTCGCCTCGAGTTGCTGATCGAGCTGAAAAGCGCGGATCGCATCGCGCAATTCGATGTCTTCTTCCTCATCTATGCCTGAGAGTCCGTAACCGAGATTCCGCAGGCGTTGCTTTACCCCGGACAACGTCGCGATCGGGTTGAGGCCGCCGACTTCGATAGGGATGGTCATTTCGTCCGGGGTCCCCGGGCTGATAATCAGCTTTGCACTTTTTACCGACGGCGGCAGAGAAATCTCGATCATGCCGTTGCCGTCAGTGGTGCCGCTGATGTCGTTGCCTTCGTAACGGAGCAGATATTCGGTATTTGGCCAGGGTTCTTCCGGCAACAGTTCCGGGTCTTCTTCCTCCTCCGCGAGGTCGAGCGCTTCGGGGTCGCGTTCTTCGATCGCGCTGGTCTTTTCCTCGTCGTCCGTCCGGGATTTTTTAACGACGATGCGGAGAATGACGGGTACCCCCCTGCGACGGAATCGGTGTTTCTTGTCGGTCGCCGCAGATTCCGACTCGACCCGAATATCCGGTACGACAACCTCATCACCAGGTTGTAGCACCGCCGGAGTGTCACGTTTGCGTCGCAAATCCGAGTTGTCCGGATGGCTCCAGACCGTCTCCCAGAAATGCCCATGGGCGTCGGCAATGCTGTGGATGCAGTCGCCCGAGACGACTTTGTGTACGCGCACAGATGTACCCTTTACCGGTTGAGGCCAGAATTCGTTGCCGCAGCGAGTAGAGCGGTTCGCGACCGTGCTATTGGTTGACGGCGAAAACGCAGGCTCATCCAGCAAAAGTAGTCGATGCCGGCGGTTCGTGCACGATTGGCGCTGGTGCAGCAATTGCGATGACCGATTAGCTCGCGCTCGACAAAGCGGCGGCACGGGCGGGCCTGAGCTGATGCCAGGCTAGTTTTCCGGCACTGATCCCTCGAATCCGGACCGGTCCAGATCGGCGACGAACCGCACCGAAGGCGTGGCGGTATTCTCAAACACGTAGATTCTCTCGTCCGTGCGAATCGTCCCCGAGACCATATCGCGGCTGGAATTCACTGTCAGTGTCCAGTCGCCGATGTCGCCAAGTTCGGACACGACGGTCCCGGACGCGTTCAGCGAGCGGATGAAATCGGTGTATTCGAATGCCCGGAGTATTTTGAGGTTCAGGGTCAGGCCAGTGTCTATTTGAAAGGCGAAATCCGGCTGGGCCGGGTCACCGATGTCGGCCTCGTCGCTGTTCGCGAGGCTGAGAAAGGGCTGACTCGCCCGGATAGCACTCTCCAGTGTGACGACATCGATCGTGACCAGCGTCACCCGGGTATTCAGTTCCGGACGATCGAAGCGGGGCCTGATGTCGTCCACGAGACCCGGGAATCGGGATGAGTCAACGGGCTGGGTCACGATGGGTGGCGGGGCTATCGCCCCGGTCAGGGCGCTGGCAACCGGCGCCTCCGGCGGTGGGGGTTGCACGGGAGCGGACTCCCGTTCGTCGGGTGCTGCCGGCAAAGCCGCGCTCGCCGCGACTCTCGGTGGGTCCACCGCGGCCTGTGGCGGCGGTTTCTGCGGTTGCGGTGCCGGCACGAGGGCACGGAACAGGGCAACGCCGGCCAGTGTGGCCGCGAGCGCCGTGACCAACAATATTCCCAAGCGGGTCATCTTCGGTTTCCCGGAAGCCACCCGTGCGTCGCAGATTGACGGATTTCATTGGGTTCGCGCAAAAAAGGCGAAATCGCTGAAATATGGACTGGCACGGCTCAGCCGTTGGCTCCTCGAGTGGCGCCGGAATCGGCGAGAAGGGGAGTGGAGGCTAGGGTCGGAATCGAACCGGCGTACACGGCTTTGCAGGCCGCTGCATAACCACTCTGCCACCTAGCCTCGGCGGGCCGACAATGTATCACAAGAAAATACGAAGTACAGCGGGCCTGGCGCGGAGAACCCGAAATGCGGCCACGTACTTTCCCCGGGTGGGTTCCGAGGCGATTTGCCGCTAGAATACGCGCCCGCGCACCTAGAATCAGTCTTGAAGCGCGTTTGTGTCCGTCACGCAAAAGGTCAGGTTCTGCAAGAACAAGAGTCAATTCCCCGGTTCTCTGCCCATGAGCTGGAGCTCTGGCGGGGAGACCGCTGCCTGTTTAGCAATCTCGCGTTCGCAATCGGCGAAGGCGATTGTCTGCACGTGACAGGCCCCAATGGCTGTGGCAAGACCAGCCTGCTGCGCGTGCTTTCGGGTATGAGCCTGGCGGAGAGCGGCGAGGTTCGCTGGGATGGCACCCGCATCGAGCGTGACCGCGGTACCTTCAACCAGGCGGTTTTCTACGTCGGTCATCGCGAAGGCCTGAAAGCGCATCTCAGTGCCGTCGAAAATCTGCAGTTCGATCTCGGTATCCGTCGCAGTTATGACCAGGCCGATATTGACGCTGCGCTGGAACGGCTCGCGGTCACCCACTGCGCAAAATTGCCGGTTCGTGTGCTGTCGGCCGGGCAGAAACGGCGCGTGGCGCTCGCCCGTGCCGTGGCCGCGAGAAGCCGTCTCTGGATTCTCGATGAGCCGTTCACCAATCTCGACGTTGCCGGGCGTGACCTGATTTCGCATCTGCTCGACGACCATCTGAGCGGCGGCGGACTTGCGGTTGTCGCGGCCCACCATGACCTGCCGCTACGGGCCGGGCGACGCGTGCCGCTGGAGATTTCCTGATGGAAAACGTCGGCATCTTCACCGCGGCAGCGAGGCTGGTCGAGCGCGATCTGAAAGTGATCTTCAGGCACGTCAGCGAAGCGTTCAACCCGCTCGTATTCTTCGTGGTTGTCGCCACGTTATTTCCGCTGGCAACCAGCCCCGACGCGGCACTTCTGCGGGATATGGCTCCGGGTGTCGTCTGGGTCGCCGCGCTGTTGTCCTCGACGCTGGCGCTGGATTCGCTGTTCAAGGCGGACATGGACGACGGCACGATGGAACAACTGGCGCTGAGCCCGCAGCCGCTCGCCTGGTTATTGCTCGCGAAGATCGTTACCCACTGGGTCGTCAGCGGTTTGCCGCTGGTACTGATCGCGCCGCTGGTCGCACGCGGATTTTTCCTGCCCACCGAGGCGATTCTTCCGATGATGGCCGCGCTGGCACTCGGGACCCCAACACTGAGCCTGATCGGTGCGGTTGGCGCGGCATTGACCGCCGGCGTGCGGCGGGGTGGCGCGCTGCTGTCTCTGCTGGTATTACCTCTGTCATTGCCGACAATGATTTTCGGGGCGCGGGCAACGGATCTGGCTGGTCTGGGTGAAGACCCGTCGGGGCCGCTGTACCTGCTCGCTGCCTTGTTGTTCCTGACCCTGAGTCTTGCGCCCCTGGCCGCCGCCGCGGCCATACGCATCAGCCTGGATTGACCGATATGTGGAAAGCTTTTGTCAGATGGTTTCATCGCATGGCCTCGCCGCCGCACTTCTATGCCGCCGCGACCCGATGGACGCCGTGGTTTTTCTGGAGCGCGCTGATCGTGATCGCGATCTGCGCCTACGGCGGACTGGTGCTTGCGCCGGCCGACTATCAGCAGGGTGACGGCTTCCGGATTATCTATGCGCATGTGCCGAGTGCATGGATGTCATTGTTTATCTATGTGAATATGGCGATTGCAGCGGCGATCGGCCTGATCTGGCGGATCAAGCTGGCCCACGCGGTTGCAGCGAGTTGCGCCCCGATCGGTGCGTCGTTCACCTTCCTCGCGCTGGCCACCGGGTCGATCTGGGGCAAACCGATGTGGGGCACCTGGTGGGTCTGGGACGCGCGCCTGACCTCGGAACTTATTCTGTTGTTCCTGTACATAGGGTATATGGCCTTGCGTTCGGCGATGGAAGAGCCGAGCCGGGCAGACCGCGCGAGTGCCGTTCTCGCGATCGTCGGCGTGGTAAACGTGCCGATCATTCATTACTCGGTCGTGTGGTGGAACACGTTGCACCAGGGCCCCACCGTCAGCAAGATTGGTGAGCCATCGATTACCTGGGAGATGTTGTGGCCGATGCTCGGAATGATGGTCGGATTCATGCTCTTTTTCGGCGCCATATTGCTTACCCGGGTACGTGCCGAGGTGCTGGCCCGAGAACGCAATGCGAAATGGATTGAGGAAGTGGCGGTAAGCTGACGAATATGAAAGAATTTCTGGATATGGGCGGGTACGCCGGATACGTGTGGTCGAGCTTCGGCCTGACTTTGCTCATTCTGATAGCCAATGTCGTGGCGGCTCGCCGGCGGCTGGCAACCGAGATTTCCAGGGCCCGCCGTCGGGCGCAGCGTCCTGGCGCAGGAGGAGGGATATGAAACCGCGTAGACAGAGACTGGTGCTGGTCGTGATGATCGTGGTGGGCGTGGGTATCGCCACGGGTTTCGCGCTGAGAGCCCTGCAGGAAAACCTGCTCTACTTCTACAGCCCCACCCAGGTGGCAGAGGGTGAACCGCCGGAAGGACGCAAGTTTCGTGTTGGCGGACTGGTGACGCCCGGCAGTGTGAACCGCACCGAGGGCGCGCTGGATGTGAGTTTCGATCTGACCGATAACAACACCACAGTCACCGTGGCATATGCCGGCATCCTGCCAGACCTCTTCCGTGAAGGGCAGGGCATCATCGCCCACGGGCGGATGAACGATGACGGTGTTTTCGTGGCTGAGGAGGTGCTGGCCAAGCACGACGAGAATTACATGCCGCCGGAAGTGGCGGAGGCGCTCGAGCAGGTTCACGGCAAGGATAGCGGACCATGATCCCCGAACTAGGACAATTCGCCCTGATCATCGCGTTGTGCCTGGCCCTCGTGCAGGGCGTGATGCCGCTTGCCGGTGCCCAGACCCGCAACCGCGCCTGGATGGCAATCGGCAAACCTGCCGCGGCCGGTCAGTTCGTGTTCGTGTTGTTGTCGTTTTTGGTCCTGACCTGGGCCTTTATCCAGAACGACTTCAGCGTGACTTACGTGGCCAGCCACTCCAACTCGGCGTTACCGCTGATGTATCGCATCTCGGCCGTTTGGGGGGCACATGAGGGCTCGTTGCTGCTGTGGATACTGGTGCTCAATATCTGGATCATCTCTGCGATTATCGGCGGACGCCATCTCCCCGAGATTTTCAATGCCCGGGTGGTCGGTGTCCTTGGCCTGGTATCGGTTGGTTTTCTGGCTTTCATTTTGTTTACGTCCAATCCGTTTGACCGGCTGATTCCGGCGGCGATGGACGGCCGCGATCTCAACCCGCTGCTGCAGGATCCGGCGCTCGCGATCCATCCGCCCATGCTGTATTTCGGCTACGTCGGATTCGCCGTGCCGTTTGCGTTTGCCATCGCGGTGCTGCTCGAGGGCCGCCAGGCAACCGACTGGGCACGCTGGGCCAAGCCGTGGGCAACGATGTCCTGGGTATTCCTGACGCTCGGTATCGCGCTCGGTAGCTGGTGGGCCTACTACGAACTCGGCTGGGGCGGCTGGTGGTTCTGGGATCCGGTGGAGAACGCGTCCTTCATGCCATGGCTGATGGGGACGGCACTGATCCACTCATTGAGCGTCACCGAGAAACGCGGCCTGTTCAAGAGCTGGACATTGTTGCTGGCGATTTCGGCTTTCTCGCTGAGCCTGCTTGGCACCTTCCTTGTGCGCTCGGGTGTGCTGGTGTCGGTGCACGCCTTTGCCAGTGACCCCGAACGCGGTTTGTTCATTCTGATCTTCCTCTGCGTCGTTGTTGGCGCGGCGCTGACGCTGTATGCGTGGCGGGCGCCACGCATGACCTCCGATGCCGGGTTTGCCGCTTTCTCGCGCGAGTCATTCCTTCTGGCTAACAACATTCTGCTGGTGATCGCGACCTTCGTGGTGTTGATCGGCACGCTGTTCCCGCTGGTCATGGATGCATTGGGGCAGGGCAAATACTCGGTGGGCCCGCAGTACTTCGCGGCCGTGTTCATCATTCCGACTCTGCCGATGGTCCTGTTGCTGGGTGTCGGGATGCACACCGCCTGGCGGCGCGACAACTGGAACCGGGTCAGCCGCCATGTTCGTATCGGCGCCGCACTGGCGCTGGCACTCGGAATTGCCATTTCATTGCTCGCCTGGGACGGTGGGGGAGTATTGTCGGCGATAGGTGTTTTCGCTGCGTTCTGGGTGATGATTGCGTCGCTGGTCGATCCACTGGCGTTTCTGCGCAAGGGGCAATTGCGTCGCATGCCACTCGCGCTGTGGGGCATGAGCATCGCCCATTTTGGTCTCGGCGTATTTATCCTCGGTGCGGTTGTCACCGAAACCTACAGCGTCGAGCGCGACGAGGCGTTGAGAGTCGGCGAGTCCACGTCAGTTGGCCAATTCGAATTCCGCTTTGACGATCTGCGCCAGGTGGAGGGCCCGAATTACACTGCGGTGGAAGCCGTCATATCGATTTTCGACGGTGGCGAGGAAATTGCGGTCCTGCTTCCGCAGAAACGAGTTTACCGGGTCCAGCAGAGCCCGATGACCGAGTCCGGGATCGATGCCCGGCTCGGACGGGATCTGTACGTCGCATTGGGCGATCCGCTGGGTGGCAACGCCTGGAGTCTCAGGGTCCAGTACAAGCCACTGGTGCGGCTGATATGGCTGGGTTGCATCATCATGTCGATCGGCGGACTGGTCGCGGTCGGTGACCGTCGCTATCGGATCGCGCGTCAGGATGCTACCGCTAAGATTCCGGCAGGGACTGCGAGGGAGACCGGCTGATGTGGCGTTATTTCCTGCCAATAGCATTTTTCGTGTTGCTGGTCGGGTTCTTCCTCCGCGGGTTGTCGCTCGATCCCAGCGAGATTCCCTCTCCGTTGCTGGGTAAACCCGCGCCGGCGTTTGCATTGCCGTCGCTCGACGATCCGGCCAAAACGGTAGGCACGGATACGATGAAAGGCGAGGTGGCGCTGCTGAATGTCTGGGGAACCTGGTGCGCGGGTTGTCGCCAGGAACACGATACCTTGATGGCGATCGCGGCAGCCGGTGAAGTGCCGATTTACGGGCTCAACTGGAAAGACGATCCGGATGCGGCGCGGCAGATGTTGCGCCAGATGGGTAACCCGTACGTTGCAAACGGTGTCGATGCGGATGGCCGGGTGGCCATTGACTGGGGCGTGTACGGTGCCCCCGAGACGTTTCTGCTAGCTGCCGACGGGACGGTGATCTACAAACACATCGGCCCGCTGAACCTGGGAATCTGGCAACAGGATATTCTGCCGCTTGCGCTTCAGGCCAGGGAGCAACAGCCATGATCAGGATACTCGCCGCAAGGATTTTCGCGACGATTGCGATAGCCGGCATGCTTGCTTCCGGCGCGGCATTTGCAATCGACTCGTCCGAGGACTTTGAGGATCCGCGGATGCAGGCGCGGTACGAGAAACTGACGGCGGAACTGCGCTGTCTCGTCTGCCAGAATCAGACCATTGCGGACTCGAACGCGGGACTCGCGGTCGATCTCAGGCGCGAAACACGGCAGATGCTGCTTGACGGCAAGACCGACGACCAAATTCGCACTTTTATGGTCGAACGCTACGGCAACTTTGTGCTGTATCGTCCGCCCGTGGACTCCAACACCTTGCTATTGTGGGGCGCACCGGCAATCTTGCTGCTCGGTGGCGCGATTGTCGCTGCGGTAGTGATTCGCCGCCGCGCCGGCATGAAGTTCGACGACGAGGAGGGCGACGAACTGGCCCATGAGGAATCGAATGCATGAGTACTTTTATTATTGTGGCCGCGTTGATGCTGATTGCAGCGGTGTTAATGCTCGTTCTGCCATTCTTGCGGGCCGCCAAAGCCGAGGATTCTGAAAAACCAGCTAACGCTTCGCCGTGGCCGATCGTGATCATCGTTGCCGTTCTGGTTCCCGCACTGACCGTCTGGCTCTATCGCGATATCTCGACGTGGAGCTGGGATATTCCGGCCGGCCCAGGGCATGCCAGCGGGATGTCGGGGGCCGATCAGGCCGCCTCCTTGCTCGAGGCCGCGCAAACACTTGAAGCACGCCTGCGGGCGGAACCCGGCGACGTTGAGGGCTGGATTATGCTCGGTCGCACTTACATGGTGATGGGCCGTTTCGACGATGCCGGTGCAGCGATGAAGAAGGCGGTTGATCTGACCGAGGGCAAAAACCCGGCCATCCTCGGTCAGTATGCCGAAGCGTTGACGATTGCAGACCAGGGTCGGCTTGCGACCGAGACGGGGCCGATCTTCGAATCGATTCTGGAGCAGAATCCGGATGACCAGCGCGGACTGTTCTACGGTGGCATTTACGCCTACGAGCAGGAACGCTACGAACTGGCCCGCGAGCGCTGGGAAACCCTCCAGGCTACGAATCCGCCGGAGTCGATCAGGCCGATTATTGAGCAGCGGCTGATGCTGGTGTACGAAAAACTCGGTGTGCATCCTCCGGGCGTCGTCCAGATGCCGCCGGCTATGGCGGCTTCACAGCCGGCGCCGCCGCCCGCCGCAGCTGTTGCCCCGGCAGCTGTTGCCCCGGCAGCTGGCGCCGACGGGGATGACGTGATTCAGCTCCGCGTTCAGATCGCCGACGGTCTGGGGCAGGGCAAAGACCTGAGCCGGGCCTCGCTGTTCGTGTTTGCGCGCAACAGCGCCGGTGTCGGTCCGCCGCTTGCCGTTGTCCGCCGGTCCGCCGGAGAGTTGCCCTTGAATATGACGTTGTCCGATCAAAATGCGATGACCCAGGGAACGAGCCTCACCGATTTCGCCGAAATGCAGCTGGTCGCCAGGGTATCGTTTTCGGGAGGACCCGCTGCCTCGACCGGCGACCTGCAGGGCATGGTCTCGTTCAGCTGGGACGGTGACCGGAATGCCGTGAACCTGGTGATCGACGAGGTCGTGCCGTAGCCGAACGGAGGACGTCACCGATGTCGCAGGCGCCTTTGCGGCTGAAATTCTCGAGGCCGCCGCAAAGCGGCACGCGCTACCTCGCGATTGCAACGTCACGTAAACCGGTACGACTCGGATCAGGAGAAACGATTCCCGAG
>Ga0316191_10002414_pt1 | contig 13571 bp, 11 predicted proteins | sample Eddworburr2cm_MG_FD_204928 | JGI IMG/M metagenome (GOLD analysis project Ga0316191, IMG submission 204928) | Coastal sediment microbial communities from Maine, United States - Eddy worm burrow 2 cm | ecosystem: Environmental > Aquatic > Marine > Coastal > Sediment | place: USA: Maine...
CAACAACGGCAGTGCTGGAGCAACGGGTGACCGAGATGGAGGGTGGTCTTGCTGGTTTGGCGTTGGCTTCAGGTCAGGCCGCTACGACCAACTCGCTTTTGACTATTGTTGAATCGGGCGACAACTTCGTCTCGACATCGACACTGTACGGCGGTACCTACAATCTATTCGCCCACACATTTCCGCAGATCGGTATAGAGGCACGTTTCGCTGCCCCGGATGATATTGATGGTATGGCGGCGCTGATTGACGACCGCACCAAGGCGATTTATTGCGAGTCGCTGGGCAATCCGGCCGGCAACGTCGTCGACCTTGAAGCGCTCGCCGATATGGCGCATGCACACGGTGTACCCGTCATCGTCGACAACACCGTGCCGAGCCCTTATTTGAACAACCCATTCAAATGGGGCTGCGACATTATTGTGCATTCCCTGACCAAGTACCTGGGCGGTCACGGCACGATCATTGGTGGGGCGATAATCGATTCAGGGAAGTTTGACTGGGCTGCGAACAAGGATCGATTCAAGCGCCTCAATGAGCCGGACGTTTCCTACCATGGTGTCGTCTTCACCGAGGCGCTGGGCGAAGCAGCCTATATCGGCCGGGCTCGAGTCGTGCCGCTTCGTAACATGGGTGCGGCGATTTCCGCGCACACGAGTTTCCTGGCGCTGCAGGGCATCGAAACACTGCCCCTGCGGATGGATCGTATTTGTGAAAATACGCTGTCGGTCGCAGAGCATCTGCAGCAGCACGAAAAGGTCGAATGGGTTCGCTACGCAGGCCTGTCCGACAGCCCTCACAAAGCGCTTGCGGATAAATACATGGGCGGCCGTGCATCGGGCATTCTCAGTTTCGGTATCAAGGGCGGAATTGAAGCCGCCACGAAGTTCATTGATGCGCTCGAGCTGATCACACGCCTCGTCAATATCGGCGATGCGAAGTCGCTTGCCTGCCACCCGGCGTCAACGACGCATCGTCAGTTGGCGCCAGAAGAACTGGCGGCATCGGGCGTTAGCGAGGATCTGGTTCGCCTGTCGATCGGTATCGAACATATCTATGACATACTCGAGGATATTGATCAGGCGCTTGCTGCGGCGAAAGCCTAGATCGCGGCGGGCGGGCGATCGATGATGTTGGAATCACCCGCTGGATTTGAGGCGGCTCTCGCGCCATATGATGAGCAGGTTGGAGGCAATAACGATCGCTGCGCCGCCGATCACAGTCGGTAGCGGCCATTCGTTCCAGACCATAAAACCGAACAGAGTCGCCCAGACAATGCTGGTGTAGTTGAACACCGAGACAACTGCCGCCGGGGCGTGCCGGTAGGCGGTTGATAGCATCCATTGCGCTGCGGCACCGGAGAGGCCAATTCCAAGCAACCATGGAATTTCGCTAATCGTCGGTGTTACGGCTATGAACGGCATCGCTAGTGCCGTAATCAGAGTGCCAACCGCGAAGAAGTAAAAACTGATCGTTTCCGGTTTTTCGAATCGGCCAAGATATCGAAGAATTATCTGCAGGATCGCATGTAGCAACGCGGCGAAAAGAGCAACTGATACTCCCAGTATGTAGACATCGCCGGTAGGGCGGGCCATAACGATAACCCCGGCGAAGCCGATCAGAACAGCTGTCCAACGGTAGGGTCCGACAGTTTCTTTCAGGACGAGCACAGCGAGCACTGGAATAAACAACGATGAGGCAAAGAGCAATGCCGTTGTCTCGGCCAATGGCATGAGCGAGAAAGCAAAAAACGTAACTGCCAGGCTCACGGCACCCAGCGCGGCGCGCGATATGACCAATACGGGTTTGGTGTGCAGGCGAAGAATGTCGCGGCGACCGAGTACGAGAATGACGAATAAGAACGGCACAGTGCCGATCGCATTTCGGTAGAACGCTATTTCGATGACGGAGTGATTCGTGCTTAAGACTTTGGCACACAACACCATCACCGAAAACATGAAATGCGCGCCCAATCCCGCAGCCATACCGAGGACAACGTTCTCTCGATGTGGCACATCGTATTTTTCCTGCCGCACTATTGAGTCGTTGGTAAATGCCCGGTTTTCAGGAACACAAGTGCACCCTCATCACCGGTGAAAGCGTTGTGACTGCTTTGGTCCGGCAGGCGTAGCCAGGTACCGGCCGGGTAGTCGCCGTCGCCGTCACTAAAGCGACCTTCGAGAACAAACGCTTCCTCGCCACCCTGATGAGTGTGTTCCGCGAACGGCGTATTCGGCGCCCATCGGATCAGCACGACATTTTCGGTCTGATATTTATGCAACAGCATCACGTCGAGACCCGGCGCGTAATCCCTTATCCAGTCTCCGTCGTGTGTGTTAATGCAAACCGGCGTGGTGTCGCCCTGATCGAACTGATGCAGTTTGACGAGGATAGTGCAGCCAGCAGGGCCAACGCGTGGCGAGTGCGATGTCCCGATGGGGTTTCGCACGTAAGTGCCAGCAGGGTAGGTCTGATGTTCATCACCGAACTCACCTTTCAGGACGAAAAACTCCTCGCCGCCCGAGTGAACGTGCGGCGAGAACGTACTGTTGGGAGCGTAGCGGACCAGGGACGTTGCACGCGCCACCTCATCGCCGATGCGATCGAGCATCATGCGCTCGACGCCCGGCATGGGCGAGTCAACCCACGCGTAGTCATCAGCAAAGATGACTACGCGTTTTGAGAAGTCGGCGTTGATTCGCATAATTTACGAGGCGCCAGGCATCCCGGCGTGCAGCGCGATAGTTGCTCTTACGGGGTGTACCAGATCGGCGACGTATACGCGCGTTCCTGATGAATGAGTTCCGCACCCTCCGGGATTTCTGCGCCCAGACGGACTTTGTCGTACAGCACCCAGCGAGGCGTTGGAATCTCGAGCACCCGGACGTAGTAGACCGCGCTCTGCCCGGCATCAAAATCGGGGTCTGTCCAGACTGCGGCGAGTTCGGATGCACCAATGGTGTTGGTCCAGTTCGCAGCTTCCATATCCACGGTATTTCCAACCGGTGGCAACTTACCGTTGGCATCCGGCTGCCTGTTGTCGGACCATGCGACGTCGTAGACTTTCTCGTGCAACTCGCCCCGGTCGTCCATCCAGCCCTTAATTATCTGGAGTCGATCGAGGTTGGCGCCGATAGGGTCGCGCAGGACGTAGGCCATGAAAGTCGGTGACTTGCCGCTGGGCGCTGCCGTCAGGTCGCCACCCATCGGAACACCTTTTTCGTAACCAATGAACGCAGGTGCACGGCTCCTAAGGTCATTGTCTGTGTAGTCCCAGCCGCCGAAGAACCGCACCATCATCCGAGGGCCGGTGGTGGCATAGGTCTCCTTGCGTTCCATCGCGTCGAAGAGCGCTTCGCGTGTGTTCTCTGTCGCCCATATTGCCTGGTAGCCAGACGCCAATAATTCATCGCCTTCGAACGCGCCGAGCGCTGATTTTACGAAGGGATGTTCGACGCGTGTCTTCGAAGGTTCAACACTGGTGGACTTGCCGAAAAAGTTTTCTTCTTCCGCCGTTGACAATGAGGTATGGGCATCAGTCGCGCCGACCATGCCGAATTTGTAAGGGTTTACGCCGAACTTCTTCTCGAGTTTCATACCGACTTTCAGCGCCTCGCGCGCGTACTCGCGGTTCACCATACCCGGCTCTTTAAGGGCCGTAATATCGAGATTGGACAGGTCCCAGGTGCCGTAGTCGGCAAACTCATCGTCGGGCGAGAGCGTCGGGTGGGCTTCGCCGTCACCCTTGATCTGCGTGACCTCATAGAGCGGCTCCCATTTTGCTCGAAGCGTTACGTATTCTTTGTTCACCCGGCCACCGGCATAGGTCTTGTCGACCGGGAACATCCAGCCGTTCGACAGATTACCGTTGTGCGCTATAGCAAGTGCCTGACCGCCGGTCTTGCTCTCGTAGTCTTCCAGCCATTGATAGAGGTCCAGCGGGTCCGTTGTCCCCATCGGTGGCTGTGTTGTCAGCGGCAGAACCTGGCTTGCGCGCGTTCCGTTGTCGCGCAGGATTACGTTGCGGTGCAAGTTGTAGCCTTTCGGGACAGATGTCCACTCGTAGCCGATAAAAGCTGTAAATCGCCCGGGCTCGTTATAGGTTTCCGCTGCTGCGATAATCTTGTCCCAGACGGAGTTGTAAATCGGAGAGCCCGGACTGTACTGCTCGAGCAATGCTGGGGGAACAGTGCCTTGCGAGAAGCTGCCTATCAGGTCGAAGGCCGCGGCGGCGGCATCTTGACCACCCTTGGCGAAGCCCTCGGACCATTCCTTGCCCTTGGGATCGGCCATGATGTTGGGTGCGCCGTTTTGGATGTCCGTCGCAATTCCCATCATGTCGGAGTGGTCGGCAACGACCAAAAAGTCGAGCGGTCGACCGAGCTTGAGCGGGTTACCGCCCGCCGTCATTACCTCTTCGCCGCGGGCAAGACGGTAGGCCGTATCGGGACCCGTTGTATTGCCAAAAAGGCCTGCGTCGAGCGAGAGCCCCGTGTGCAAATGCGTCTCACCCCAATAGATATTGCTCGGGAATGAACGCTTGGCATAGGGAGAGTAGGCTTTGCCCGGATACAGGCTCTCGATGTTCTCGGCCTGTGGTATGCCGGCATCGTGCTGGGCCAGTGCCGGCCCGGGAATTAATAAGCAAATTGCGCTGATGCGAAGTGCGTTCGAAATCAGGTTGTTCATCGCTCGGTCCTTGATCCTTGGAATGGTTCCAATGATATACGAACCCCAAGGTCTGAACTAGGCGATTACCTCGTCGATCAGGGGATTATAGCGATCGATGAATGTCTCGAGGGCGTCGCGGGCCGCGGACAAATGCGTCTCGTCCATCGGCAGTGACAAAAACAGGTCGCCACGGCCAACAATAGAAACCCCTTCGAGCAGCATTGCCATGTGCAGAAGTGGCCGCAGTGCGCGACATCCGGCCGTGATATCGGACGGTGTCTTTGTCACCTCACGCGAGAAGTGGATTGCAATCATGGAGCCCAATCCGTTGGCGTACATGGGTACGTCCTTCGCTTTGAACAACTCGTTAAGCGAGTGGCGGAATGCTTCTGACCAGTCGAAAAAGTGGGCAGCGCGCTCAGGGGTGTAGATCTGTCCCATCGCGGCGCACCCGGCCGCCATCGAACACACATTGTTATTGAACGTACCGGGATGGGCGAGGGCACCCTTCAGCTTCGGATTGAAGCGATCCATGATTTCGGCGCTGCCGCCGAAGGCGCCGGTTGGCAGGCCACCCGCGATAAACTTGCCCAGTGTGGTCATGTCGGGCTGAATGCCCATCATTCCCTGAACACCGGACTCCCCGAGGCGCGCCGTCTTAACTTCGTCAAAAATAAGCACAGCGCCGACGTCTCTGGTCTTTTGTCGGAGCATTTCAAGAAACGCCTGGTCAGCCAGAATATTCCCACCGGCGCCCAGCACGGGCTCGATAATGACAGCGGCCAGTTCGTCGCCGATCTGACTGATAATATCGCTGGTGCCTTCGAAGTCGTTAAAGTCCGCGAGCACAAAGTCGAACGGAACGTTGAACGCCGATGGTCCGCCCAGAAACTTGATGACACCACCGTGGTAAGCATCGTTAAAGGCCAGTATTTTTTCTCGGCCGGTCACGATACGTGACGTCGTAAGTGCCATGAGATTGGCTTCTGTTCCCGAGTTACAAAAGCGGAGTTTATCGATGGAAGGGAAGCGATCACAGAGCAGACCGGCGAGTTCTCTTTCGTAGTTGGTCGGGGCACCCATGACGAATCCGTCATTCATCGCCTTCTGCACAGCCGCCTTAATGATCTCATTCGAATGACCGAAAAGGCCCGCTGAAAACTCGCCGACAAAGTCGACATAGTCATGGCCGTCGAGGTCGCTTATCTCGGCGCCCTCTGCGCCGACCATGGTCAAAGGGAAGGGGTCGAAATGCAGCACAGTACGTGTGTTGCCACCCGGGAAGTACTTCTCGGCGCGCTTGTCAGCGGCCTGGCTTTGGGGGTTCAGTGACGCGTAGCGCGAACGCAGATCGCCGAGTGCTTGGTTCAGAGATTCCATAGTATTTGTCACAGCAGGTGATTATTCCGGCGGCAGTATCGCTGCGCCAGTGCATTTTTCGACCTCTTCGAACGTAATGCCCGGCGCCAGTTCAACGACTTTGAATCCGTTCGGCGTGACGTCGACGACGGCGAGATTGCTAAAGATACGAGACACAACGCCCGGTCCCGTCAGTGGGTAGCTGCATTTCTCAACCAGCTTCGGTTCGCCCGTCTTGGTCGTGTGCTGAGTAATCACGAAGATTCGTTTCACGCCCTGAACAAGATCCATGGCGCCGCCCACCGCAGGAATCGCGTCGGGCGCGCCTGTTGACCAGTTGGCTATGTCACCGTTCGCTGCGACCTGCATCGTACCGAGCACGCAGACGTCGATATGACCGCCGCGAATCATGCTGAAGCTGTCGGCATGATGGAAGTAGGCGGCACCGGGCAATGCCGTGACGTATTTCTTGCCCGCGTTCATCAGGTCGAGGTCGATTTCGTCTTCAGCCGGTGGCGGCCCCATTCCAAGCAGGCCGTTCTCCGTGTGATAGATGAATTCGCGGCCTTCGGGTACGAATTGCGTGACCAGTTCCGGTATGCCAATGCCCAGGTTGACATAGGAGCCGTCAGGTATGTCCTGTGCCGCTCGTGCCGCCATTTGTTCTCGTGTCCATCCAGCGCTCATGGGTATTTCGCTCCCTCGGCAATCAGGCTGTCCTCGTGGATCGGGTGGGGCACATCGACGACGCGATTGACAAAAATTCCGGGTGTTACGACATGCTCGGGATCGATATCACCGGCCGCCACCATAGCCCGCGTCTGCACAATCGTCGTCGTGGCCGCCATGCACATGATCGGGCTGAAGTTTCGGGCCGTCTTGTTGAAAGTCAGGTTGCCCATTGGATCGGCGACTTCGCATTTGATCAATGCATAATCAGCGGGTAGCCACGGCTCCATTACGTAGGTTCGGCCGTCAAATTCTCGCGTCTCTTTGCCTGTCGCCAGGACGGTGCCCACCGTCGTCGGTGTAAAGAAGGCCGGAATTCCTGAGCCTGCTGCGCGTATGCGCTCGGCAAGCGTGCCTTGCGGGACGAGTTCAAGCTCGATCTTGCCCGCCCGGTACAGTGCCGGAAATACCTTCGACTGGCTCGATCGTGGGAAGGAGCAAATCATCTTGCTCACCTGTCCATTCGCGATCAAAGCAGCCAGTCCGACCTCGCCGTTACCGGTGTTGTTATTGATCAGGGTGAGATCTTTGGCTCCCTGATCGATCAATGCGTGAATGAGTTCTATCGGGCTGCCAGACGCACCAAACCCGCCGATCATGACGACGGATCCATCCGCGATATCGGCAACAGCTTCTGCTGCAGACGGACATTGCTTGTTGATCAAAGCTGACTCCTACACAAATGCTTCTGTTTCTTCCCAGAGTGTTTCTATCCGATCGATACGATTCGTCGCATCGTCCTGAAGTTGTTGAGCAACCCGCGCAACAAGCAGCTCGGCCATGAAAACAACCGGCGCGGAGCTGTCAAACGGGCCAATGGCCGGCACCTCTATCTGACACCAGTTATCGGCCAGTTCGGCCAACGGAGACAAAGGGCTGTCTGTTATAGCTACGATCGAAACGCCGGCATTCGCGAACGCCTGGGCAGCGGTAATCACCTGGCGCCGATAGCGAAAAAAGTCGAAAACAACGGCCACATCCTGTGGTCCCGCGTCACTGAGATCGGTTGCAAAAGAGTGTTCCTCCAGAGCCCGTACGTCCGGTCGAACCATCGATAAGCCACTGTGCAGCGCATGAGCGCCTGCTTGCGAGGTTTCGCCGGAGAGTATCCAGACTTTTCCAGCTCGCGCGACGGGCTCGGCCAGTTGCGCAATCTGGCCGCTTTCGAGTGCATCGAGCACGGATGAAATGGCGCCATTTATTACGTGTCGAACCGGTGGAGTCGACTTGTCGTCTCGCCGAATCCGCTCGCTGGGGCGCGAAAGCTGGTGCGACAGATCGCTCTGTACGTGCTGCTGCAACAGTGTGTAGCCTTTAAAGCCCAGTTTGTTGGCGAATCGCACGATAGAGGGACGGCTGGTGCCAACGCGATCGGCCAGGTCCGATACGGTGCCGAAAGCGAGCAGGGTAGGCTCCGCCAGCACGGCTTCGGCGATCCGACGCTCGGTCGGCGTGAGCTCGCCACTGACGGCTGCGACCAGGTCAAGCGTGGATGTTTCCCGTCCCTGAGTGTTCATGTTGTTACAGTATCACACTTGCTTCGTTCAATGTGTTACATTGGGCACAGTTTATAACCAAGGCATGAGGTGCGAAGTGGCGGCATACGTTCCGACAGAAAAAGAGCAGGCGTTCAGGGATACGATCGAGAACCCGAAGTACGAACGCGAGATTATCAACGGGCTAAAGCCGTTCTTCGATGACAAGGCACCCGATGCTATCAAGGGGTTTTACTCCAAGGCTGAGTTGACCGCTTTGCTGGCGCTTAAAGGTACGGAGCGTGATGTAGAGAACCGCATGCCCGTCAAAATGACTCGCCACTTCTACGAAATGGCGCAAAACAGTATTCCGCTGCAAAATCTCGTCAAAGCCAATCCGGATGAAACGCTGAACCTTGCCGGTTCGGAAGACCCGGGGCACCAGATGGATTTCGCGCCGGTTGAAGGGCTGTTGCACAAATACGAAATGGGTTTGCTGTATGCCGTTTCGACCTGTTCCGCGCATTGTCGTTTTTGCTACCGCGAAGAGCTGATCAGTCAGAAAGAAGTCGAACGTCAGGACGGCACCGTCGCCAAGAAAGGTCTGGCGAAGATTCCGGAAGTGACCGACTACATTAAAGCGCACAATAAAATCGTTGCGGCGAACGGTGGACGGCACCCGGAAACCGGCCGCGAAAAATTACGCGAAGTGCTGTTGTCTGGCGGTGATCCGATGGCGCTGCCCAATCGCAAGGTCGGTGCCTGGATGGCCGCGCTGGCGGAGGCCGGTGTCGAGTCAATTCGCCTTGGCACCAAAGAGATGTCATTTCATCCGAAGCGTTTCGACGAAGCCTTCCTCGCAATGATGGACAATTTCCACGAGGCCTACCCGGATATCGGCTTTCGTTTGATGATTCATTTCAACCACCCGGATGAGTTCCTTCTGAAGGATGAGAACGGCGAGTATCGCCAGAACCCCAACGGATCATTGATGTGGCACCCGGACACGAAGAAGGCCATCGAAGGCGTTACGTCTCGCGGCTGGATCAACGTTGAGAACCAGGCGCCGATGATCAAGGGCATCAATGACGACGCTGAAGCATTGCGCGTGATGCAACGCGCCCTGTACCGCGCTGGTGTGAACAACCACTACTTCTTCTGCGGCAGGGACATTGTGGCCTACCGTCACTTCAACGTGCCGATAGAAACCGTCTGGAATCTGCTCAACGAATCGCAGAAGGGATTGTCGGGTGTTGAAGCGCATGCGCGTCTTTCGATTACGCACTACAAGGGCAAGACTGAAGTCGCCGCGGTGACCAACGAAGCGATCCCCGGTGTTCCCGGTACCGAGAACGGTGTGCTGATTTTCAAGATTCTGCGCAACGCTCTGGATGCACCGGATCGCGGCAAGGTCTGCATCGTTGGACGCAACCCGGATGCCATCTGGTTCGATGACTACGAAGATCGCGTGATCTTTGACGAAGCGGGTTTGTTTGACTATGCGCGCGTTGACAAAAAAGTCGTTGAGATCGAAGACGCTGCCGAGCTCGCCGTCTCTGCCTGAGATTAGCGAAAAGCCGATTAGTTGCCCCTATTGTGGCGAGCCGATCACCATACTGGTGGACGGCTCGCTGCCTATGCAGAACTACATTGAAGACTGCGAGGTCTGTTGCCGGCCGATCGTCCTGGACGTGTCCGTTGACGTGGACGGGGATGTGGCCGTGTTGGCCAGCCGTGAGAACGAGTAGGGCAGGGAGCGTGTTTTACTGAACCGGGTTTGTCGGGCACACTGGTCAACAAACAACTAACAAGATCAGGGCGCTCATGAGATCCACATTCAAACGGCTGATTCTGCCGGGGCTGGTGTTTCAGTCCATCTGTATTGCGGGCGGCTACGGTACCGGGCGTGAACTCGTCGAATTCTTTCTGCAGTTTGGTCCTGTCGGCGGGCTGCTAGGAATGGTGCTGCCAGCGACGATTGTGATCAGCGCCGGCAGTGCCATCTGCTATGAACTCGCGCGCATAAGTCGAAGTTACGATTATCGGAGATTCCTGAAACTGCTGATGGGACGTGGCTGGTTCTTGTACGAGATCACCTACCTCGCGACTGTGCTGTTGGTGCTGGCCGTTGTGACCGCGGGAATCGGATCGTTGATGACCGAGACATTTGGCATTCCCAGCACGCTGGGTTCCGTTGCTTTGCTTATCGCTATCGCGTTCCTCGTCTTCAAAGGGACCGAGGTCATCGAAGGGGTGATGTCGTTCTGGTCGATCGTCCTTTACTCCGTTTATGTTTCGATCTTTGTCGCCAGCATGATCGCGTTCGGAGACCTGCTCAGTGACGGGTTCGCGAAAACAGCGGACAGTGACGGCTGGTTCCTCTCCGGATTACGCTACGGGTCGCTGTCACTTTCTCTAATTCCCGCCATTTTGTTCGCGACGACCCACATCGAGTCGCGCCGGGACGCGATGCTTGCCGGAATGCTCACGGGCCCGATATTTATTATTCCCGCGGTTCTGTTCTTTATCGCGATGGTTCCGCATTACCCGGCAATCGTCGATCGCCCGGTTCCAATCAACTATGTTCTTGAGCTGCTGGACCTTAGGTGGCTGCAGCTGGCGTTTGTTGTCATGCTGGTTGGCACGTTCATAGAGACCGGCAGCGGCATGATTCACGCGATAAACGAACGTATCGCCGGCGTATTGGAGGCGGCCGGCAAAAGCCACTCGGGTCGGAACCGAAGCCTGATTGCGATCGGTTTGCTTGTCGGAGCGCTGCTGCTGTCACGCTTCGGTATTATCGATCTGATTGCATCGGGGTACGGAGCCCTGGCCTGGACCTATATGATTATTCTCGTACTGCCGTTGTTTACCATCGGAGTTTGGAAAATCACAGCAAACCGTCCAGACCATCAAGATCGTTGATTACTCGCCAGTGCCCACCGGTTTTCTCAACTCGGCCCTGCCAATCCTCTAATCGGCTTAGGTACTCACGCGGGTCCATGTTATCCGATCGCAGTTTCGTAACGTTGAGCGCGATGACGTCGAAGCCCTCAAGCTCGACGTCGATATCACGCAGGTAGCCTGCCTCGAGATCCTCTTTAAGATCCGAGAAGATCAGAATAGTCTTGCTGCCGGTGCCTTTTTCGTTCAGATATTCAACGGCCTGCAGTAAGCCGCCGGTGATATCCGTGTATCTCGCCGGCTGTACGTTCTCCACGAATTCACTGACCTGTTGTGCGAACAGTCGTTTCTGTCGATTGACGGCACTCGGTCGATCATCGAAGGATGCTTTTGCGATGATGTCTTTTTCGCTAAAGCTGCCGGTATCAATACGAGCGACGGCGAAGGTATCGGTTGCGTCCAGCCGGGAGAGCGTGAAGCGAATAATGTGTTCGGCCTTCACCAGTTCCTCAGCGTAGGTGCCGGACGTGTCCAGCAGCATATAAACGCCTGAGTTTCTCGGCTTGTCCTCTTCGCTGGAACAGGATGCGAGCGTGAGGCCCAGCATTGCGACGGTTGTTAGTTTTGCCAGTTTCAAGAGTCTCATTGTGTTGCCCTCTGGGCGATGCCGACGTTCCCGGCTTTCTTCAACGTGCGCTCCTCGAGCCAAAGCGGCACGAACAGGGGCAGGTCATAGATCTGTTTCAACAGCACGCCGAGGTAGAGAGAGACGTTGCCGAATAATCTGAAGAGCAGTGACAAAAGACGCAGGAAAGAAATTGCCATCATTCCGACGACGGTTCTCAAAGAATGAACAAAAGTCTCCATCGGAATGGCGACGAAGGTCAGCGCGAACGGCAGGATGAATCCCATGCCCATCTGAGCGGCAGTAGTGATCCACTCATAGCCAGTGGCGACTGTTGCGCCCGTACCGCCTCGCAGTATCGCGCTGGTTGCGAGTTCATCGTGCATCAGCACTTCGCGCATATAGGCGAGTCCTGCCTCAACGCCAGCCAACAGGAACAGGATGCTGAACGTGATGTAGATCATGCGTACGCGCATTTTGTCTGGCAGCGCACCGATCACCGGGAACAGGCGTGTTATTCGCAGCGACTCCATCAGGAACAGACCCATCGAGATTTCCACCAGGATGATAACGAGCGCCGCGATATCGGAAGTTTGAAAGCCACCGATCACACTGTTACCACCGACCATTTCGGCCATAGGTCTTGCGATCAGGGAGAAGTTAATCGTTGCACCGCCGATGGCGATGGCCAGAACGAATGCCGAGACGAAGAAATTCACCAGCGATGACGACGAAAGAACGGAAATTGCACGATCCTGGCCGGCGACGATTTGTTCGTATTCATCCATATGTCGATCGATTGTCACGGATCGGCCAAGCAGACTGTCAACGTTCTTGCCAACAGCGCTCAGTGATTGCTGAATCAGGCGCCACTCCGGTCGCATCTGACGCAGCGACTTATGACGTTTCGCGCTGGCCGCGTGATAGGCACTCATTGCTTCTTTGTGCGCTTTGACGAGGGACTTGTGAATGTGACTCAGGATTTCTCCTATATGGGCGCGTCCGTCCTTGGCGTCCATCTTGGCCACCGTCTTGACAGCCTTCACCCAGCCCGGAGGATCGGGCGGCACATCGACTGCGTCCTGATGGTCCCTGTCAATTCGATCAATGGATTCACTTAAGGCACGGTGCAGTGATGAGTAGTTCGCAAGTTCCTTCCTGACGGTGTCGTTTATGCGATCAAACTCGCGTTCGATAATGCGCTCTTTCGCCTCCCGGCCGGCCGCCAGCAATACTTCGCGATTGCGTGCTGCAAGATTCTTCTCGGATCGCGTTATGGCCTTGGATGCCAGGCGGAAACTGCGGTGCAGTCCCTCTGTCGCGGCCTGAATGGTATTGTGTGCCGTTGTTCTAATCAGGTACAACGCGGCGGTAACCAGGATGATCCATAGTAGCGCCGAGGCAACTGGCCAAGGTGTGATTGCAAGCAAAAAGCTCATGATGGTAACTCCGCTGTCTTAGTGAACGCCGCAGACCGGTGGTTTTGCGAAACGCCCTCTCGGACGCCGTGCCTTTTTCATCTTGGCCGAGCGTTTCATAGTGAAAAAGTTAAATCCACGGGTATACGACATAACGGCGGGCCTGCCGCACGTATTTAACAATTCATGGGCAAAGCCCGTCGGATCGAAGGGAACACCTCTGTTTGCAGCCCTTGAGATGCTACAGTTCGAAGAATGAATACAGCAGCTACCAAAGTAGGTATTTCGGGCGCCAACGGCACTATGGGCCGGCTGACAATCGGCGCGATTGACGCCGTCGATGACCTGATCATTAGCGGGCTTTATGCGCCCGGCCGTGACGGTGAAGAC
>Ga0316191_10002416_pt1 | contig 13561 bp, 7 predicted proteins | sample Eddworburr2cm_MG_FD_204928 | JGI IMG/M metagenome (GOLD analysis project Ga0316191, IMG submission 204928) | Coastal sediment microbial communities from Maine, United States - Eddy worm burrow 2 cm | ecosystem: Environmental > Aquatic > Marine > Coastal > Sediment | place: USA: Maine | collected...
TGCATCATACCAATATCCCCGAAGAAGCCTATGACGACATGGTACACGGCTGGGATAATTTTTATTTTGGCGGATTGAAAGACTTTTTTGAAAAGTAAGCAAGATGTCCCGGAAAATCATTCCCTTTCTACTAATCCTTTTTTTATTGCCTTTAGGTATTTCTGGCAGGAGTCTTGATGAAATCAAACGAAGCGGGGTAATCTGGGTGGCCTTTACCTCGGATGATCTGAAAAACATCAACTACGACCTTGCCCTTGAGTTTGCCCGTTACCTGAACGTGGAGTTGAAAGAGGTGGAGATTGATTGGGATGAAGCCTTCATGCTGAACGGCTCCATTCCGGAGGACATGGAGACCAATCCCGGTCTCAGGTATACTCCAGATGCTTTGAAAAGAGCCGATATCATCTGTTCCACATTTACCGTGATGGAATGGCGCAAAAGACTCTTTGGTTTTGCCGAAACGCTCCAGTCGGCCGAATTGTTGATGATCAATAAAAACGAATCTGTTCCCGGCGGATTCAACGAACTTTCCGGTAAACGGATTGCCTTCATGGGGAACACCACCTTTGAAACACACTTGATGGAAATTAATACTTCTCTCAGTGAGGAAATGGAGCTGGTCAGAACCTCCACAACAGCTGAAACCAAACAACTACTTGAGGAGAATAAGGTATTCGGTATTGTACTCGATGCCGATGAGGCCCTGAATTTCAATGCCAGCAGCAATCAGAAATATAAGATTGCTTTTCCCATTAGCGAGGTCACCCGCTCGGCCTGGGCAGTCGAAAAGAACAATCCTCTCATACTGGAGGTAGAGAATTTTTTCGAGACCATTGCCAGCAACGGGGTTCTGGATGAACTTTTCTTCAACCGTTTTGGAATAACCTACAAATCTTACCTGGACCGCCTCAACAAGAATCTAAAACAGGATCGCTACCACCGTGATCTGGATGAGATCCTGGATTCCCGTAAATTGGTGGTGGCGCTGAGGGAGCGGGATTTTGTCTATCATGAACGCGGACAAAAACAATTCATGCACGCGCTGGCAGAAGAATTTGCCGATTACCTGGGGGTCTCCCTGGAATTTGTGGTTACACCCACATTCAGTCAATACTGGCAGTCCAGGGACGGCCAGATTATCAAGGATTCTTCCTATACCCCTGAATGGTTTAATTTCTTTGACCTGGCTTGCGAAACCATCGCCCCTCTCGACTGGCGTGCCAATAAGGTAAATATGGTTCCGGTATACCCCTCGGCCTATACGGTAGTGGCAAGAAAAGACATTGAAATAAACTCCCTTGATGACCTTCAGAAATACCAGGGTGTCACAGGTAGCGGAACAGTCTATGAAGATATTCTGAGGTCTCATGGAATTACCAATTTCTACTTCGAAAACGTCAATAATTTCATTCGGGACGTGGTGGAAGGCACGGCCGACTACACCATCATTTACAACGCCTTTTATGAATTGTCGGCTTACCCCGAACTTGAAGGCAAACTTGAGCTGGGATCCCTGGATGTATGCTGGGCACTTCGCAAGGATCAGCCTGAACTCCAGAAGGAAGTTGAGAAGTTCATTTCCAGGTCCAAGGAGCAGGGACTGATCAGAATCCTTTTGAAAACACTGAAAGGAAATACTCTCCAGGCACCCGAGGCATTTATCAACTCCTACTATGAGAGTTTCCTGACCGGACAGATGCCCTATGTGAACTATGGAGCCGACGATGGACTCCCTCAGGAAGATATGTTCTCCATTTTTCAGGACCAGAAGGGCTACATGTGGTTCGGCACCAATTCGGGGGCAGTTCGATATAACGGACGAGAAATGACCGTATTTAACCAGGAGCAAGGATTGCCTGGCAATTCGGTTCGTGACATCCAACAGGACAGCAGCGGCATCATGTATTTTGCCACCACCAACGGCGTGGCAAAATTTTCGGACGATACTACCCTCAGAATCCTGTGGGAAGGCATCTCCTTTGAACATATTTTTATTGATTCCAAGGACAATCGCTGGTTCATGGGCGACGAGGGAGTCTACCTGGAAAGTACCGGCGGAGAAATCCGCTACCTGAATGCCGAGCATCCAGTACTGCCCAGAGTAATTTACAAGCTCACCGAGGACCCCAGAACCGGAAGCCTCCTTATGGCCACCATCGACGGAGTTTACATGTATGATCCTATACAAGAGCAGGTTAGTCAACTAAGTGATACGGATTGCTACTCCATCTATATTGATGCCAACGACAGCATATGGATCGCCACCAGAAACGGACTCAGCATCACCCACCTTCAGGACCTTATGGAGGATCGTCACCGGGCCACCTTTCACAATCTCAATGAAAGACTTGGTTTTCCTGTCAATATTATCTCAGATATAACCACCAACAAGTTCGGTTCTATCTGGTTGGTAAGCGACTCCAAAATCATGCAGGTGATCTCCACCGACCAGGAACCCATCGTCTATGAACAGGACAGGGGGATCAAAGACAACAAGATCCTCTCCTTTCTTATCGACCAGGAGGACAATATCTGGATCGGTTTTTCGGGAGGCTTACAGCGACTCACCAATCGGCGGGGATTGCGGAATTTTTATCCCGGTATTATCAATAGTTATATCTACTCTGTGTTTCAGGATAACAGGGAACGCATATGGGTCACCTCCGACAATGGGGTTTTCTACTTTCAGGGGACCGACCTTGAAAATTTCACTCCCCTGACAGGATCTGACAATAAAAAATTCACAGGAACCCTTCTACCCAACCAGAACATCCTTCTGGCAAACAATGAAGGCTTGTATGAAGTGAACAGCAGAACTCTGCAGATCGTGAAACAAACATCCTTTTCACAGATCGCCCACAGTTTTGACAATGTATTCGTAACAGAAAAAGGGGAGATATTCCTGCTTACGGGAATCAATGGCATCATTTATTATTTTCCTGACTTCTATTCCCAGCCCCGGGAACTAAAAAACAAATTCACTTCCAATATCTTTCAGCTTATTGAAATGGAGGGCCGTGTGATCGGGGGCAACAGTGCCGGTTTTGTGACCTTCAACGGAACAGAGTTTGAACTCTTGCATGAGACAGACTGCAACATCTGGACCCTCCATTTGGAGGAAGAGAAGTTATGGGTAGGGACCGACTGTGGGATCGGCCTGGTCAAAGAGAGTCGTTTCGGCGAAATGGAGCTTTCGTCTATTGGCCGTGAGATGGCCATCAAGTCCATCCTTCCTGCAAAAAACAGGAATTACCTCTGGCTGGGTACCAACAAGGGATTCAGCTATTTCAATACTGAAGACCAGGCCTTTGAGTTTACCATCAATACCAAAGATGGACTGAGCGGGGATGAGATTACTCCCGGGGGTCTCTTCCTCGACAGCAATGATCTTCTCTGGGTAGGCACCTATCATGGGATATCAAATTTCAACATTAAGGCGAAGTCCACACTAAATTATGCCCCAGTATGTTATATGGAAAAGATGTACCTCAACGGGGAGCGGATTCAAACAGAAAATGGCAGGACCTTTTCCCACAAAGAGAACAATTTCATCTTCGAAATCAGCGCCCTTTCATTCTCTGATGAAACTTCCGTAGAGTACGAATATTATATCCGGGGCACAGGAAACCAATACTCTTCCTACCACAGAGGAGAAGATTACAAAGCGAATTATAATAACCTTCCTCCGGGAAAGTACGAATTCATATACAAGGCCAAAGGAAAAAACAACATCTGGGGTTATGCCGAAAAGTATGAGTTCTCCATCCGCAAGGCCTGGTACAATACCTGGATATTCAGGATCCTGATAAGCATTGCCTTTGTGGTAGCTGCTTACCTTTTCTATATTATCCGGATTAATACCATCAAGGCCCAGAAAAACAGGCTGGAGCAGCAAGTCAGGGAGAGAACCCATGAGCTGGAGGTGGCCAATACCGAGATCGAAGCCCAACGCGATTTCGCAAGGTTCCAGCATGACCAGATAGCTCTGCATCAGAAATCCATCATGGACAGCATCCATTATGCACAGACCATTCAAAATTCCTTGCTGCCATCGGCCCATATCCTGAAATCGGGACTCACAGATCACTTCATCCTGTTCAAACCACGCGACATAGTCAGTGGGGATTATTACTGGTTCAGCGACCAGGTCGACCACTACTACATAGCTGCAGCCGATTGCACCGGTCACGGCGTTCCCGGTGCATTCATGAGCATGCTCGGCATGGCACTGATGAATGAGATTGTCAGCAAAGATCCGTCCGTTGATCCGGACAATCTTCTTAACATCTTGCGTAAGCAGATTATAGAAACCCTCCATCAAAAAGGCGATCCCGGAGCCGCTAAGGATGGTATGGATATGGTGGTCTGCAAGGTGGATCAAAGCAAGAAACAGTTGAAGTTTGCCGGGGCCAACAATCCCCTATACCTGGTCAGGAACGAAGAACTTACTGAGTATCGAACCGATAAGATGCCTGTGAGCATTCATCTTGTGATGGAGCCCTTTACCGGACATACCATTGATCTGGAATCCGGTGATCATGTGTTCATCTTTTCAGATGGATATGCGGACCAGTTCGGCGGACCCAAGGGGAAAAAGTTCAAGTACCAACCCTTTAAGAAGCTTCTGATATCCCTTGCAGGAAAGGATATGCATGATCAGGGTCTGATACTCGACAGGGAGTTTGAAAAGTGGAAGGGAGATATTGACCAGATTGACGACGTAGTGGTTATCGGAATGAAATTCTAAGGAAACAGCTGTAACTTTTTGCAGGCCTGTTTCGTCCTACCACCAAATCAAAAAACAACAAGATGAAAAAGATATTTATACTATTGATGGCCTGTGCCATAATGATCCCTCTGCCTGCTCAGCAGACCGATACCATCCCTAAAGCTCCTGAGGATGAAGCTGTGATGGAAGAGGTCCCCGAAATTGAAGAAGCTCCAGAGGTGGCTGAAGAGCCCGAATCACCGTCTTATGGCGATACTGTGAATGTTCTTAACCGGGTGGAAGTAATCGAGACGCCCGAAAATACCCGTGTCACTCTTGGAGAAAATGAAGTTTTCATTGTGGAGGAAAACGGGGATACAGTCAGGGTGGTCCTTGGCTCACGTGGAATCAGTATTGTGGAAGGCGAAAATGGAACAGAGATCAAAGTGATGGACATGGATGATATAAATTCCAGATCCTATCATAGAAAAACCAGGAAAAAGAGATTTCGGCCCCACTATGCCGGATTTGAGCTGGGCCTTAGCCAGTATCTCACCCCCGGTAACAGCCTTGTAATGCCTCCCGGACAGGAATTCATGGATCTGAATACGGGAAAATCATGGAACTGGAACATCAATCCGGTCGATATTGGAGTAGGATTGGGTACCAGCTATGTGGGATTGGGTACAGGCCTGGGATTTGAGTTCACCTATTACAATTTCAATGGTCAGAATGGCATTATGAAAGACCCCGATACCGGAGTCATTGTGGAATATGTTCCCGATTATGCAGGAAACATCACCAAGTCAAAAATGCATACGGCTTACATCACCGTACCTTTGTTGTTGGAATTTCAGATTCCCACCTCCGGAAGAGGAAGGATCTATATACAGGGCGGTGTTTTCGGAAGCGCGAAAATGTGGTCCAGCACCAAAATAAAATACAAAGAAGCTGGAAATAAATCCAAGGAGAAAACCAATGGTGACTATAACCTCTCTCCCTTTCGCTGGGGATTCACTGCAAGGGCAGGCTACAAGAATTTTGGTCTGTATGCCAACTACTCCATGACCTCCCTTTTCAAATCCGGCATGGGACCTGAGCTGTATCCCTTCTCAGTAGGCTTGGATTTCACCTGGTAAACAATACCCTTATCTACCGTCGGACCGGCCGGTTTCGGGAAATTCCCGTACCGGCCGGTCTTTATTATGGCTTGTGTGCTTTCCGAAAATATTAACTTTGTCTAAACACATTTAAAGTCACGACCCATGAGGCTCCTGTTGATTAGCAATTCCACCAAGGCCGGTGAAGCATACCTGGACTATCCAAAAAACAACATTCGGGAATTCCTGGGCAAAGAACGGATGAACTGCCTCTTTATTCCCTATGCCGGGGTCACCATCAGTTTTGATGAATACGAGGCAAGGGTCAGGGAACGTTTTTCGGAGATCGGGCACGATCTTAGCTCCATTCATCATGCCAGCGATCCTGTGGCCGCAATCATGGAAGCCCAGGCCATTGTGGTCGGTGGCGGAAATACCTTCCAGCTGATTAAATTGATCCAGGACTTCGGACTGATCGATCCGGTCAGGGAGAAAGTGCTGGCTGGAACTCCTTTCGTGGGATGGAGTGCAGGAAGCAATGTTTGTTGTCCCACCATAAGGACCACCAATGACATGCCCATCCTGGAACCAGAAAGTTTCAAGGCATTTCACCTGGTTCCCTTTCAGATCAATCCCCACTATACCGATGTGAATCCTCCGGGACATGCCGGTGAAACAAGAGAGGACCGGATCATGGAATACCTGGCCGCAAATCCGGGCGATACGGTCCTTGGCCTGAGAGAAGGCTGCATGTTTACGGTCGAAGGTGAAAAAATGACCCTTACCGGGGAACGTCCCGTAAGGCTTTTCAGATTCAACGAGACTCCCCTTGAACTTGATCCTACTCATGATTTCAGCCAATTCCTCACTTAAGCATGAAACAAAAGCTGCGGATCCTAATTGAATACCTGTCAGCTTTTGTGTTGATCATCCTGCTATTGCTGGCCATTGCCAGTGTAGTGGTGGTCAAGTTTTACGGTGAAGATCTCAAGCTCTATGTGATGGAGGTGATCAACAACCGGCTCGACAGCACAATAGATGTGGAAGAGATTGATGTAAAGGTCTTTCAGAAATTTCCAAACACATCACTTCGGCTTGAGGGAGTCACTGTGTGGTCAAGCCATAATTTCGATGCCTTCAATTTCAGCAGTCCAGGAGCAGACACCCTGCTGGTGGCTAAAACAGTCAATGTGACTTTCAACCTCCTGGGATTGATCCGGAAAAAATACAACATTCGTCAGCTGGAAATAAAAGATGGTATTCTTCACCTTTATACAGATCACAAAGGAGAAGTGAATTTCAAATTACGCTCAGGAGATGGAAGAAAAAGAAAGGACGACCAGCTTATTAACCTAAGTCATTTGAAAATTGTAAACTTCCACTTCATTCTGGATAACCAGGTAAAGCAGCTGACATCGGCTGGCGACTTAGAACATCTCGACCTGAATGGCCGCTTCTCCAAACGCAATACACAAATCAGGGGAAGTCTCACCGGATGGTTAGGAGAGATATCAAACAAAGGTATTCTCTATGCCTCGGACAGAGATGTGGAAGCCAATCTCAACCTGGATGTCCAGGACTCCCTTTACACCATAAAATCCGGGCAAATTCAGCTGGACCGGATCCTGGCCGATATGGATGGCCGTTTTCTGGTCCACCCGGGTCAGGGAGTGGATATAAATCTTTATGCTGCTGCCAGGGACCTGGAGATTCACGAAGTGCTGGACCTTTTACCTAGCGAAATAAGCAAGCCCTTGCAGGGAATACGTGGCAATGGTATTCTCCAGCTCTACACACGAATCACAGGAATGGTTAATTCCACACTGGCTCCACAAATAGAGGCCGACTTCCAGACCACCAATGCCAATTTATCCTGGGACCGGCTTCCCTTTTCCGCGAAAAACCTCAACCTGACCGGAACCTATTCCAACGGTGGGGAATTCAATCCGGTGACCACCTCACTGAATATTGAGTCACTCAGTGCCGTAATTGGAAGCGACCACCTCACTGCAAGCGGACGAATTCAGAACTTCTATGACCCCGACTTCTCCTTCAAACTGAAAGGCGATATTCACCCTGAACAGTGGCTGAAGTGGTACGAGTCGATTCCCTTGCACAAGGGCAGCGGAACGATCATAAGCGATGTAAGCGTGAACGGATCCTATGATCGCTTAAAACCGAAGGGTGAGAAATTCCTGTCCTTCGATTTTTCAGGGGGAATGGCCTTTGAGGACGTAACTATTATAAGCCATAAAAACGCCTTGCCTATTCACAAGCTGAATGGCACGGTACATATCGACAACGATTTCTGGGAACCATCTCTCTCGGGCTCTTTCGGGGAAAGTGATTTTAAAATTTCCGGCTCAGGGCTAAACCTTATGTCCTTCCTTATGAATGGGGAGGAAACCCTGGTGGCTTCTGCCAGCCTTCGCACCAATTATCTTGATCTCCAGGAGATTCTGGACAATTTTCGCCGGGCCGATTCGGAGCAGAAACCAGGAATACACTTTCCAAAGCAAATTGATTTGAAACTGGACTTTGTGATCAATGAGTTTTCAAAGGACCGGTTCAAAGCCAGGAATGTTCGCGGAATAGCCACATACGACGCTCCTTTCTTTCATGCAGATTCACTCACCATGCAGACTATGGAAGGCACCCTCAGGGGAGACTATGGAATGACTCAGGACGCCCATGGGGATATCTATATGAATGTTAATGCCCATCTTAGCAACCTGGATATTACCCAACTCTTTTCCTCCTTTAATAATTTTGGACAGATGCAGATTACCGATGAGCATCTTAAGGGGACTATCTCGGGTAACTGTTTGTTTTCTGCCGATTTCGATTCCACCTTCTCCATCCGGAAAGAATCGATCCTTAGTGAAAATGACCTTACCATCCGCAATGGAGAATTAAATGGCTTCTCGCCTATCATGGCACTCTCTCGATTTATTGATGTGGAGGAGCTTCAGAACATCCAATTTGAAACACTGGAAAACAACGTTCTGATCAAGGAGAGCCAGGTCATAATCCCGGTGATGGATATACAGACCAATGCTTTGAACCTTACGGCCTCCGGCACCCATGAATTTAATAATCACTATGACTACCGCTTAAAACTGAAGCTCTCCGATTTCCTATATAACAAAGCAAGAGCAAAGAGGAACAGCGAATTCAATATTGCAGATGACGATTCGGATACTCGTACCCTCTTTCTAAAGGTCAGCAATGATGCATCAGGCACCCATGTGGAGATGGACCGGGAACAGACCGCCCAGAAGATTCGAAATGATCTCAAAGAGGAGAAGAACGAACTGAAACGAATCCTGAACGAGGAGCTTGGATTGTTTAAACAGGACGAGGCTGTGAAGGAACAGGAAAATCAAGTGAAGGAAGATGAAGGGGGCTTTCGCTTCGAATTCAACGAAGAGCCTGACACTGTAAGAACAGAGGAAAAAAGGGAGAAGGGACGCTGGAGAAGGAAGCAGGTGAAAAAGGATAGCGCTCAGAATAAACCAGCTGTTAAATTCGTTATTGATGAATAATATCCAAATTGGCTAGATTGAACATCTACACCAAAACACAGCGCTGGAAACAAATCTTGCTACTGGCTGCTATTCTCATAGGAGTGGGATCCTTATGGTATACCAGTCGGCTTGTGGGTCACATTGAGGACACAGAGAGGCAAAAAATGGAATTATGGGCCGAGGCCACCCGCATCGTAATTGGCGCCCCTCTGGAGACTGAACTCGCCTTTCCCTTTTCTGTGATCGAGAGTAACACCCATATTCCCGTGATCCTGACCGATTCCGTGGGAGTAATTCTTGGCTCAAAGAACATCGATACCACCAAAGTAAAGCATCCTGATGCCTTTATGCAAAGGCAGCTCCGGCATGCCAGGGAGGAAAATGATCCACTGATGATCAATCTTGGGCCTGACACTTACCAGCTTCTGTTTTACAGGGACTCCATCCTGCTCAGAAAACTGACCTTATTTCCCTATGTTCAGCTGGGTGTGATCATCCTATTTATCCTTGTCTCCTATATCGCATTCAGTGCATCCAGGAAGGCAGAGCAAAACGAGGTTTGGACCGGAATGTCCAAAGAAACGGCTCACCAGCTGGGAACCCCTATCTCATCATTGATGGGATGGATGGAATTGATTGAACAGTCGAACCTTGATCCTTCCATGATCCGGGAGATGCAAAAGGACGCTTCCAGGCTGGAAAAAATAACTGATCGCTTTTCAAAAATCGGTTCCAGACCTGCCCTAAAGGAAACAGATCTTTCAAAGATTCTAATCAATAGTCTCGACTATATCAAAAACCGGGGGCCAAAGAGTGTGGAGTACCTGCTGGACCTGCCCAAAAAACCGATACAGGCCCGCCTCAATGAAACCCTGTTTGAATGGGTCATCGAAAATCTCTGTAAGAATGCCACAGATTCCATCAAAGAAAAGGGAAGAATCATCCTTCATGCTGTGGAAACCGAAAATGGGGTGATCATCGATGTGGAGGATTCGGGCAAGGGGATCAGTAAATCAAAATTTAAGACCATCTTCAAACCCGGGTACACCACCAAACCCAGAGGCTGGGGCCTTGGACTTTCCCTTTCCAAGCGGATAATAGAATCATACCACGATGGAAAAATCTTTGTGTTATCTTCCGATCCTTATGACTCTACCATTATTAGAATCATGCTAAGCAAAAGCAGTTCTCAGGAACGGGGCACCAGTTTATAAACTTTATCTGAACGTCTTACTACCTGATCTACCGGAAAAGAACAGCGTTCTCCCTTTCGGGCACTTTGGCAACTCTCTTCATTGACCCTTAGCTCCATGATTGTTGTTTCAATGACTCCCGTAGTGGGACCTACAATCACCAGCTGGTCGCCAAGCTCAATAGAACCTGTTTCAATGGCCACCTCAGCTACCCCAATCCGGTCAAAATAGTTAGTTCCCTTCCCCACGTATACCTTCTTATGACTAGCCTTGGAACCATACTTTTCGCTCCATTCCCCAAGCCTTTGTCCCAGGTAGTAACCATCCCAGAAACCCCGGTTAAATACCCTGGCCAGGCGCATATCCCAATCCTCAATAAGCTCCCTGCTAAAAGATCCGTCCACATAGGCCTTAATGGCCTCATCATAGCAGGATACCACCGTTTTTACATATTCAGCCGAACGGGCCCTGCCTTCAATCTTCAGAATGGAAACTCCGGCATCCAGTACTTTATTCAGAAAATGTATGGTCTTCAGATCCTTGGGCGACATGATGTACTCATTGTCAATGTCCAGCTCCACTTCCCTGTCCTTATCAGTCACTGTATACCCCCTTCTGCAAACCTGGAAACAATCTCCGCGATTGGCCGAATGATTGTGCTCATGAAGGCTCAGATAGCACTTCCCAGAAATGGCCATGCATAGGGCACCATGTACAAACATCTCCACCCTGAAGGGCTCCCCTGAAGAACCTTTGATCCCTTCCAATTTAATGCCCTCCGAAATTTCCCTCACCTGCTCCAGATCCAGTTCCCTGGCCAGAACGGCCACATCGGCAAAGTTGGAATAGAACTTCAAGGTTTCAATGTTGCTTATGTTCAGTTGAGTGGAAAGATGAACCCTGGCTCCTGCGCTATTGCAATACTGCAGTACCGACTGGTCAGAAGCAATTACTGCATCCACCCCGTGTTTGACAGCCAGGTCGATGATCTTTCGCATCTTGATCAGCTCATGATTGTACACCACAGTATTTACTGTTAGATAGGACTTCATCCCCAGCTCAGCTGCTTTCTCCACGATCTTAGGCAGATCCTCAGAAGTGAAATTTGCTGAGGAGCGGGCGCGCATATTCAATTGCTCTATGCCAAAGTAGATGGCATTTGCCCCTCCCTGACCGGCAGCTGTTAATGATTCATAGCTGCCTGCAGGTGCCAGCAATTCATAATCTTCTCTCTTTTTCATGTCTTAACAATAGTTCGGCGTTCACCTCCGGGTCCACATCTTCCGACGCGAGAACCTCATACTCTTTATGGTTCTTCTCCAGCGAAAACATATAAGCTTTGTCGTAGTAATGAAGGGTGATCATGGCGCTTGAGCGGAAATCACCCCTGTCGATAGATTCAAGTGCCTCCCTGGTACGGTCACCTCCAAGGCGCTTCCCGATCTTTACTATACAGTCCTTTAGGTCCTCTGCCTTATACCTGGCATAATCCACCAGCAAGTGATCGGCCCGATGCTCCCTGCTAATATCCAGAAAAACCAGCGTGCTTTCCCGCATCCTGGAATAGAACTCCCCGGGGAGAACACATTTGCCAATGTTCCGGCTCTCATCCTCTATCCAGGTAGTTTTTTCAGGATCCAGTTCCAGAATCTTCCGGCACAAATCATTCTCAAACTGTTCTGTGGTAGGTTGTTCGCTTTCCCCAAGAGCACCGAAGGCCGAGCCCTTATGATGAGCAAGACCTTCCAGGTCAATTGTCTGTTCTCCAAGCCGGTCCAATTGATGCAATATGGCGGTTTTACCACTTCCTGTCCGTCCCCCGATCACACATAGATTCAGGGGCCTGGCCGCTACTTCTTTAACATGCCGGCGATAGGACTTATATCCTCCTTCCAACAGATGGCAGGTGAGACCCAGGGTCTCAAACAGCCAGACCATGCTTTTGCTTCTCATGCCTCCGCGCCAGCAATGTACCAGCAGGGTCTTGTTTATTCCAGCTGCCCGCTCCCCTTGCTTGGCCAGCTTAACCAGTTTCTTTCCTGCGAATTCCAGGCCGGCATACATGGCTGACTCCTTATTTATCTGCTTGTATTTGGTGCCAACCACCTTTCTTTCATGGTTGTCGAACAGCGGAATATTTATTGCTCCGGGAATGTGCCCCTGTTCAAACTCCAGAGGTGCCCTGACATCAATCACAGGAAAGCTGTCAGACAGGGCCAGGAATTCTTCAATTTGTATCACCTTTCAAGGAAGTTGCCCAGCAAAGAACTGCCCTCTTTTCTCACATTCTTTCCATAAGGGGAAATGGCCTGGATCAGCTTCCGGATGGGCATGGACTGCAGCCATACGGTTCCTGTACCACTCAGAGTAGCCAGGAAAATTCCTTCTCCTCCGAAAACCATGGAACGCAGGCTTCCCGATGTTTCAATGTTGAAGTCGATTCCTTGAGTATAGGCTACGATGCAACCCGTATCGATCTTCAAAGTTTCGCCGCTCAGTCTGCGTTCTATCACCGTACCACCAGCATGCATAAATGTCTTTCCATCACCCTCCAGTTTCTGCATAATAAATCCCTCTCCTCCTACCAGTCCGGCTCCGATTCTTCGGTTCAGTGTAATGGAAATTTTCGTTCCCTTGGCAGCACATAGAAAACCATCCTTCTGAACCACCAAGGATCCTCCTAAAAGTGCCAGATCCAGCGGAATGATCTTACCGGGATAGGGTGCTGCAAAAGCAACTTTTTGCTTGCCTGCACCATGGTTGGTAAAATGAGTCACAAACAGAGATTCCCCGGTTAGTACACGAGTACCAGCGGAAAGAAGCTTGCTCATCAGACCCTGGTTAGGATCCGAACCGTCCCCCATTTTCGTCTCGAACCTGATCTGATTATCCATATACATCATCGTTCCTGCTTCGGCGATAACTGTCTCCTTAGGATCCAGTTCAATCTCTACGAGCTGGATATCGTCTCCAATAATCCTGTAGTCTAGTACGTGTGAGCGCATGATATTAAATGGTTGATGAAAATAGTTT
>Ga0316191_10002417_pt1 | contig 13558 bp, 11 predicted proteins | sample Eddworburr2cm_MG_FD_204928 | JGI IMG/M metagenome (GOLD analysis project Ga0316191, IMG submission 204928) | Coastal sediment microbial communities from Maine, United States - Eddy worm burrow 2 cm | ecosystem: Environmental > Aquatic > Marine > Coastal > Sediment | place: USA: Maine...
ATGATGTCCGGCATGCCTCTTCCTCCGGGATTCTCTCTTTGATGCAGCATCTCCCCGGTATGCCGGCGCCTCTGGCGAGGCTCATTGAGCATCTAGGTGGGTTGCCCGGTATCGGTCCAAAGAGTGCGATGCGGCTTGGCTTGAGTCTGCTAAGTAAATCTTCCGATGAAGTGAAACAGCTGGCAGAGGCACTTTCCGAACTACACGAAAACATGGGCTTCTGTGAGCGCTGTGGAAGTTTCTCCGAGCGCGATCACTGCGCCATTTGTGACAATCTACGTAGAGACCCTGCATTGATCTGTGTGGTGGAGCAGCCAGTTGATGTGCTGATGCTGGAACGTGGCCAAGGCTTTTCCGGCCACTACCATGTGCTGCACGGCCGTTTAAGCCCGATTGATGGTTTAGGCCCGGATCAGCTTCGCATTAAATCATTGGATCAGCGAATTGCCGACAAGTCTGTACGCGAACTAATTCTCGCCACCAGTGCCACCGTTGATGGCGAAGCGACCGCCCATTTCATTGCCCGGCGCTATGCCGCTAACGATATCAAGGTTTCCAGAATCGCCCGCGGTGTACCGGAAGGTGGCGAACTGGAATATCTGGATGAGTACACCCTCTCCCGTGCGCTCGATCAACGAGTGACGTGGGAGCAACATGTTTAAACGCAGCCATCGTTCGGTTCGGCTTCATGGTTATAACACGGGTTCTTAAAACACTTGTTTCACACGGAGGGGTAATGGCTTTGACCGCCGTGACCTCTATTGTTCTTACGCCACTTCTGTTGGGTGTGTACGGCAAAAGTGGGCTCGGCTCATATTGGATTGTTCTTTCTCTCATCTCAGTGATGGGGATGCTTGAGTTTGGCCTGTTGACCACCGCATCGAGATTTTTTGCCACCGCTTTGGGTGGTAATAACGGTGTATCGTGGTCGAGTGTGGAAAAACTCCTTAGACAGTATGTTGTCGCCGTGCTTGTTGTTCTCGCGGTTGCATCAATGCTGGTTTATTTCTGGTTGATTGGTGATGTCGTCGGCATTGATGAACAATGGCGAGAACAGGCGGGATATCTTTTTTTGAGTTTGATAGCGGCCTTGGCGCTTTCGCTTTTGACGATTCCATTTGCTGCCAAGCTTCAGGCTTTTGAGCAGATCCACACACTTTATTTTGCACAGTTTTTACATTCATCCATTCGATTAGGTATGAGCCTTGCGGTTGTATTGAGTCATTGGTCATTGTGGTGGCTAGGAGTTGCTTCGCTAGTGGCGACGGCGGTTTACAGTGTTTATCAGATTTATCATGCCGGACAGCTGGAAGGATGTCCTGAGAATGAGCAGGGAGAGCGCATCACGTGGCAAAAGATGATGATGGTCATGCTGCCTATCACGGTGATGATGCTTGGTGATATGCTCCGGTTTACACTTGATAGCATGATTGTCGGTGCTTTTCTTGGGGCGGCATGGGTTGCTGTTTATGGTGTGGGCTTTCTTCCTGCAGATTTATTAAAACAGGCGATGTCACCGTTTTCCCGCTTCTTTATGGTTTGGGCCAGTAACGATACGGGGAAGGGCGTTACAGACCATCAAAGGTTGTTTAAATTTGCAGAGCACGCCGGTATCCCAATTGCCATCATGTGTGCTGCTATCGCTGCGAGCGGTCCGATACTCATTCGCCTGTGGATGGGGGAAGAGTTTGTCTCAGAGGCCGCCCCCGTTTTAGCCGTGTTGCTTTTCGGGTTTCTTTTTGCACTGCCTCAGGCTGGCGTTACAGGACATTTAATCGGTGTAGGGCAACAGTGGCCGCTAGCGTGGCTTACGCTTATGGAAGGGGCGAGTAACCTGTTGATTACACTTTTGCTGGTGACGCCGTTAGGTTTGTTGGGAGTGGCAATTGGTACAGCTCTGCCGATGATGATAAGCAAGGGCTTTGTGCAACCCTGGCTGCTCGCTAGGTACGGATGCCTTTCATATCGTTTGGTTTGGAGCCATCTTCTGAAGTTACCAGTAATCTGGGGGGTAGGCATTTATGCCGTGCTGGTTTGGCCGGGCTGGCATAGCTCAACACTGTTGGAGATTGTTGCCTATTTAGCCTTGCTTACGCTTGTCGCCGGACTGCCGATTGTGCGTCGTGCGCTTGTAGTCTGGAGATTGCGCCATGGCTAGAAGAGTGATTTTGCAGGGCTGGTTCGGCATGAACAATTTCGGTGATGATCTGTTGCTGGAAATAACGCTTAAGCATCTTCTAAAGCATGTTGAAAATGTCCGGATTGATGTGATTGGTGAAGGGCGTGATCGGCCTGCATTTTTGCCTGCAGATGTGAAATATCTACCACGTGCCAGCCGCATATGGGCTTGGCTGCGTAGGCGTTGGTTACGTTCAGGCGCAGATTGGGTGCTTTGTGGTGGAAGTGTCCTTCAAGAATCGATATTGCAGCGTTTCATTGAGCCTGCATCGGAAGTGAAGAGGGCTGGAGGGCGAGTCTTTCTGCATGCGATCGGCTTGCGCGATATGATGATGCTAACACCACAGGTGAAGAGCCTAATGGCACATGTCGATGGTTGTTCTCTGCGAGAGCGTTACGCCTGGGAACTTCTTTCAGATTCTTGGCCGGTGGAGCTGGTTGCAGATCCTGTGTTTAGCATCAATCTCCCAGCGACTACAGAAACCAATGGAACACTCCTTGTTGCACTGCGAGGCGGTGAAGAGTTGGAGAGTCATATGGAAAACTTCGTGTGTTGGCTAACGTCTGTAGCCAATGCATATACCTCGATTGATCTCATGGTCTGTTTCCCTGCTCAGGATGGCTTGGTCAGCAGACGAATTGCACACCTATTGGTAGGTTTCAATGTGAACATTCTGGAGGACTCCTCGGCACATAAGCTTGCAACACGAGTGGCTGCTGCCGATCAGGTTGTTACGATGCGTCTGCATCCGGCGATTGTCGCACTGGCTGCTGGCAAAGTCCCTTGGGTTCTGGCGCCTGAACATAAGCAACGGGCTTTGATGTCTGATATTGGTCGAGAGGATCATCTGCTCAGTTGGGATCAACTAGATCAAATGTTAGGTGGCCTTCCTGACAGTGGTGTTGACATGGACGCATTTAAAATTGAGGGACATCGGTCGCTTGAGCTTCTCACCGACTGGATTAGCGATGGGTAAGCAGATCACCATCTCGGTTATTGTGCCTACTTATAATGGGGTAGAAACGATTGCATTGTGTCTGGCGGCCTTGCAAAAGCAGAGCCGACGTCCACTTGAAGTGATTGTTGTGGATAATGGTTCACACGACAGCACCCAGGAGCAAGTAAGGGAACTGGCAAAAGATTTCCCGTGTGATTTACGATTGATCGAAGAGCCAAAACGAGGGGCTGCGGCAGCGAGAAACTGCGGCGTTCGTGCTGCTGCTGGAGAGTGGATCGCATTTATTGATGCCGATTGTGAGGCAGATGTCGATTGGATTAAAGCCGGTGAAACACTGGTCTCAGAGATATATCCCGATGCTTTGGCAGGCCCAGCTTGGGGAACAATGCAGGGTGGTTTATCAGCCAAACTTCTTGGGTTAACAACACTTTCCGTTGGACTGGAAGAGCATTGGCGTGACAGCAGTGGTGAGACGGGCGTCAACGGCTTTGCTACTGCCAATTTCTGGATTCAGAAAGAATTGTTTGAAGCGCTGAATGGATTTGATGAATCCCTGGCAGTTAGTGGTGAGGACTACGATCTGTGTGCCCGAGTTTATGAACAGGGGAAGCGCATTTTGTATTCTCCAAAATTGAGTGTTCGCCATCATCATCTGTCTGGGATATCTGACCTTTTCCAGAAAGCGCTTCGCTATGGGCGTGCTCATGGCATGTTGTTTCAGCGTTATGGACAACCGGGCCTCTATTTCGACCTTTCCAATAGTCGGAAATCATTGTCCATGAACAAAAGAATATGGATCAATCTTGTTTCTGCTGAGAAGAAGACCGCTATTTTAGTACTATTATCATTCATCTGGCCGGGGTTCCTGCTGTTGTTGGCCTTGTATCCTTTGGTTATGGCGCGTTATTTGCGTACTCGAGCGCGAAAGTCGAATGTGGAGCTTGGCTGGCTTGAAGGTTACTGCATGGGTGGATTGATGATTTTACGATCTTTGGCTTTTACGATAGGGCGTATTCAAGGTAGCAGTAAGAACGTATGGGTAGCATGAAATCGGAGTTGCAGATTTTGGCATGTATTTTTTCGCGATTAGATATTTCGGTATGCTAGATGATTGAATGGGTCATTGTGCTCGGAGTAGCGATTGTGAGCGCTCTGCTTTTACTTGAGTCTCACGGTATTGTTTTGGCGTATCACTCAACGGCAGTTGTCGAAGATGACATATATACGATTCGGCCCAAACGCATTATGAGATCTATCTATCTGCTAAAGTGCTTGGGTTATCAGCCAGGTTTCGGAGAGATGTTATCAGCAGATAATATTGTGAAGGAAAAAATCAGACGCTGGCTCCTTATTACATTTGATGATGCCTATCGCGACAATTTCCATTTTATTATCTGGTTGTTAAAACACGGCTATAGAGTGGTAGTTTTTATGCCAACTGCCCAGCTTGGGCAGACGAATGCCTGGGACAAAGGGGCGAAACGCCTGATGACATTTGAAGAGGCTGAGTATTTAGCAGGTCTCGGAGCTGTTTTTGCAAGTCATGGGCATCTACATCAACGCATGACGCAGATGCCATCAGAAATTCTTAAAGACGAAATCCTTACCAGTAGAGCAGAGATTCAGAAGCTTATGCATGGTAGGGATGACTTTATAGCCTACCCCTATGGAGACTATAACGATAATGTACTTTCAGTGATGAAAGAATCGGGTGTTCAATTTGGCTTCAGCACCATTCCAAGGTCGGTCTACTTTAGCAGATCGAGTCGGAATTTAGAGATAGGCAGGCTCAGTATGCGTAGGGACTGGACGATCTCTGACATGTTGAGTGCGTGGATATTGATGCGGCTTCGGGGATGGAAGCAGATCATTCGCAGTTGTTATGATTAAAAGTTTATCGCTGATCATCTGCTCTAAGCATCGGCACGAAGAGCTACATGCTTTGACAAAAGTATTGCGTGAAATGATCCCTCAACTGCATTGTTTTTTTACAATAGAGCTCATTGTTGTTGAAGATGTTTCAGAAGAACCTTCTCAATCTGAATCAATTAACGAGGCCGATATCTACCTTACAGTAGAAGATGAGAATTGTGGATTTGGTGCAATTCGGCAAAAAGGTGTTGATGTGGCAAGCCATGATTTTATTGTCTTTATAGATGATGACTGCTTGCCATGCAGTGAGCAGTGGCTTGTTCGCTTGATTGAGCCCTTCGCTGATGGAAATGTAGTGGCTGTCGGCGGTGGTATTCTACCACAGCGCGGTAATTCAATTGCCCATGCCATTGCACTTCTCGGCCTTCCAGGAGGCGGCTTGCCACGCTTTCTTCAGGTTGGTAACGCGCCTGTTGAGTCTGAGCAACTCTCTACGGGCAACCTTGCACTAAGGCGGCAGGCTGTGATTGAAGCGGGTGGATTTGATACCCGACATCGTTTCGGCGGCGAGGATCAGCAGCTGGTTGGAAAGCTGAAAGGACGACGGCTGTTTGTACCTGAAGCACTGGTTGAACATCGAAATCGTGATCGTTTCTTGGATGTTTTTGGCTGGTTTTCCCGGCGTGGGAGAAGTGAATATTGTATTAATCGTCTGGCAGGAATGACGAAAATCGCATCACTGATTCAACCCTTTCGATGGTCATGGTCGTGGCGATTACTACTGCTCTTGGCGATAGCATTTTCCGCTGGCATGCAGTTTCTAATTGCAGTGATAGCGCTTTATTATGTTGGGCTGTTGATACAAGTCTATGTGAAAAACAGTGATCAATCTGAGAACTCAATTGTGGAAACCAAACGCAAGGAATCTTTGACTTTTACGGTGCTTTTGATTGCACCCTTGGTGAAGCTCTGTATGGACTTTGGCCGAGAGACAGGACGCTTGGCAGCATGGATAGGCGATCAAGGTGAATGACGTGAGCGATTGGAAAGAGAATCAACTTAAGAAGTGGATGGCTCAGAGTGACAAGCGTGTCTCACCATCGCGTAGTTGGTATTGGCATCGATTGCATAGCAAGCTCAATCAGTTAGTAAATCAGGTTATCAGCGAAATCGGAACAGGAGGGGTGCTTCTCGATTATGGTGGGGGGCTGGCACCGCTTTCGCGTCATTGGCATCGTGATTATCCAGGCTGGTGTATTGTGGTATCCGATCTGTCTGAGAGTGATCTAAAGACGGTCGGTCTGCTAAATGATTCACCCCAGCGACTTCTTTTGCATGCAGATCATTCAGCGATCAAGGATAATAGTCTGGATATCATTTATTGCAGTGAAGTGGTCGAACATTTGCCGAAGCCCGAGAAACTACTGGCTGATTTTTACCAATGGTTAAAACCTGGTGGTGTGCTGGTGTTGAGCACCCCTAACGGTGGCCATCCTCTTGTGAAATCTGAGGAGGGTGAGCAAGCAGGGAGTGGCGAACTATTAGCAACAAATGACGTCGGTTTTGGGCACATCTCGGTGCATGCCACGCGAAAGTGGGTGGCATGGTTAAATGAAATTGGGTTCACTCAGGTCATGCCGTATCGGGGTGCGCTGCTTTTTGGTAGCGATAAGTGGAACAGTGCAGTTAGGCTATTGATTGTGATGATGGCAGAGATTGTTTTGGATGTGTTTAAAGCATGGAACTGGTCGGAAAGCACAATTATCAAGGCGAAAAAAAGTGAATAGTATCTTGATGGTAAACCACCACACAGAAGTTGTGGGAGGGGGTGAGCTCTCCATGCTGCAGCTTATGGATGGGCTAAGGGCAAAGGGTGAATCCGTTGTGCTCATCACATCTGGGCCGGGAGAGTTGGCCAAGCAGGCAGAGGAAAAAGGGCATCGGGTTTATATGGCACCGATGCCGCCTATCGGATTGGCTTCCATCAAAGCATTTAAACAGTGGAAAGCCCTATTAAAAGAGATTGGTGGTTCTCTGTTGCATGCACAGACTCCTCGAGCTGCATTTTATGCGGGAGTGGCGGGGAAGAGAGCATCACTCCCTTCGGTTTTCCATTGCCGTGTTGCAGCTAGAGATTGGAAGCTTGATCCTATTTTGGTCCGTTTGGTGAGTTGTGTGGTGTGTAACAGCCGCGCCACAGCCGCACGTTTTGAAGCATGGCCATGGTTAAAGCCGAAGGTGATCCTTAATGGGCTGGATGTTCAGATAGCAGGGATAGACAAGAGGAATACGCATAAAAAGAACCTTCTTTTTGTCGGTCGCTTTTCAGAAGAGAAACAGCCGGAAATTGTATGGCAGGTATTTTCCCGGTTGGCCGAGAAGTTTCCCAATTTAGCACTCCATTTTGTTGGAGATGCCGACCCTTTAAATCCTTCGCTTATTTCCAACCTAAAACAGCTTATCGCTTCGAGCCCATATCATGCGCGTGTTCACTGGGCCGGTCCCCAGCAAGATGTCTCTCCATGGTATGGTCTGGCTGATATTGTGATCATGCCCTCAAAGTATGAGGGGTTTGGTAGGGTGCTGGTGGAATCGATGGCACACCGTGTTCCTGTTGTGGCATTCCGTGTGGGCGGCATTCCTGAGGTGCTTGAAGATGGTAGGCAGGGAGTTCTCATTGAACCATATGATGTTGATGCATTGTGTGGTGCGGTGGAAGAGCTTTTGGATAGTGACGCGAAGCGAGCTCAGATGGGGGAGGCTGGTGCAGCTCGGGCAGAGAAATTTTCATTGGAGGCGCATGTGAATGCGGTTCTGGCACACTACAGCGTTATCTGTGGAGATAACGTTGAACATTAAACCTACGTTGCGCACCGTCTGGCTAATGTGTCGGAGCTTGCTTTTGAATCTCAGACCGACTCCGAGAGCTCCCAAGATTATGATGAAACAGGTGAAGCGTATACTGCTGATCCGACAAGATCGGTTGGGAGATGTTGTTCTGACATCCGCATTGATACCGAAGCTTCAACAGATGTTTCCCGAAGCTGAGATTGTCTATTGGATACGCCAGCCATTTGTGTCGCTGTTTGAAGAGAGCGGAGCGTTTTCAGCTGTTTCAACAAGGCCGGAAGGTGGTTTCGATTTGGTGATTGATCCGGTACTTGATTATCCGCTCAAGAGTGCAAAGCAGGCGGCATCATTTAATGCGGTTTACTCACTCGGCTTTGACGTGGCTGGACGAGGGCGCTATTTCACATATCCAATAAACCCGCCTGAAAGTGATGAGCTGTTTATGAAGAGTCTTGTGCGTCTGTTGGAGCCGCTTGCTCATTTTGATGAGCTGGCACCTGCCCATCTTGAGGTGACTGCCTTGGAGAGAGCTGGCGCCAGAGAGATCGCAGGTTTTGAAGGTGAGTATGTTCTGGTCCATCCGGGCGCTTTTTACAGCAGCCAGCGCTGGCCTGAAAAGCATGTGGCAATGGCCGTTGATATGCTTGTTGCGCAAGGATTGGATGTTGTGGTGATTGGCGCGGATGCAGATCGGGGTGTTCTTGAAGAGATACGTTGCCAGCAGAATAGTCCAGAAGATGTTCGCTATCTGTGCGGAGAATCGTTGAGAATAGTGATGGCGCTGATGGCTGAGGCGTCGCTGGTTCTTTGCAATAATTCCGGGCCACTACACTTGGTAACGGCTTTAGGTGTACCGACTGTTTCAACCTTAGGCCCGACCAATCCCAAGATATGGTGGCCGGTTGGTGAACATCAGCATGTGTTGGTTGCCCCAGATTGTGATCATTGTGAGGTGGCACAGTGTAGTCGGAATTGTCTTGAACGTATTCGGCCTGATGAGGTGGTAGAGAAGATCAATCAACTTTTGAGGTCAAGATAATGTGCGGCTTTGTAGCAATTCGAGGATCAACCTCCAGAGGTGAGATGAGTGCTATGGCGAAAGCTGTGGCTGGGCGTGGGCCGGATGATCGAGGTGAACTTTTCACTGAACCCTTTTCGGCGATTCATCACCGACTCTCCATTATTGGTCCGGATGATCGAGGCAGACAGCCCTTCGTGGCGGATGAGATCGTTGTTCTCTTTAATGGCTGTATCTATAACTATCGGGAGCTTCGGAAAGAGCTGGAGGCCGATGGAATTCGCTTCGTTTCTGATTCTGATACCGAAGTGCTTCCTCATCTCTATCGCAAGTTTGGCATGGGTATGTTTTCACTGCTTAACGGCATGTTCGCCATTGTTCTTTGGGATGAGCGCGATGAGCTGCTTGTTGCGGCGCGGGATCCATTTGGTGAGAAGCCGCTCTTTATCTGTGAGCAGAGCGGCCGCACCGGCTTGGCGTCGACACTGAACGCATTCGAGCATGGCGACTGGAGCTTAACCCCCAATATTCCAGCGGTGGTCGATCTTCTGAAGCACATGCGTTTGGAGGCACCACAAACGCTTTATCGAGAAGTGAGGCAACTGCCCGCAGGATGTTATGCCGCGGCGGGTAAAGGAAACTCACTTGAGATCCGGCGCTACTTCTTTTTGCCTGAAGCCGATCAACCGTTGGATATGGCAGATGAAGAGGTGGAAGGTGAAGTTGAGAAGCTGTTGGATGATGCCTTCTCGTTGCGTACCGTTTCTGACAAACCTCTAGGCGTTTTCCTCTCCGGTGGTGTTGACTCCTCACTCATTGCGGCTTCGTTAGCGCGCAATACCGAAGTGCCGTTGCATACTTTTGCTGTCCGCTTTGCCGGAGGCGGTTCCGATTATGATGAGAGTGTTTATGCACAACGCGTAGCCGAGCATGTCGGCAGCGAGCATCAGGTGCTGGAGGTGGCGGCAAATGCTCATCAGGCATTGGACAGTCTGGCCTCCGCATTTGATCAACCGGTGATGAATACGGCAGCTCTACCAACCTACCTGATCAGTCAGGCAGCCAAGCCCTATGTTGATGTGGCACTTTCCGGTGTGGGTGGCGATGAACTCTTTGGCGGTTACCCGCGCTATCTCGGCATGCACTGGCATGCCTGCATGCGCAAAATGCCGGGACAGGGTCTTGCGCATGCTCTGTTCTCCATGCTCGGCGACAGTCGTTCAAGCCGAAACCTGCGTGGAAGGGTGCGGCGCTTTTTACAGGGACTTGAGCTGAGTGATGCCGATGCCTATCGCTCTTGGATAGAGACGACCAAGAGTTTGCCAAACGACATACTTAACATCAATGCGGATTACCAAGACCATCTCTGGCCTTCGGCTGCCGTGTCGATGGGCGGTCTATCCGGATTGATCGAGCGCTTCGGCCCGGTGAACGGTGCCATGGCTTATGATGTTCTGACTTATCTGCCGGATGATCTTCTTGCTGTGGGTGATCGCATGAGCATGGCGCATGCACTGGAATTGCGAGCTCCGTTTCTCGATACCCGGCTACTCTCACTGGTTCTGACCCTTGCTTCTGATACCAAGGTGGATGGTTGGCCGTGGCAGGAGAAGTTGAAGATCATGCTCAAGCGTATTGCCGCACGCAGGTTGCCGAACGATGTGGTCTATCGGCCCAAACAGGGATTTATGGCACCGGTCAAACATTGGCTAAGAGATGAACTATCTGATGAGGTGAAAAGGTTAGCTGAAGGTGGTGGGCTGGGAGGTCTGGTCAGAACAGATTTTATCCGTGCCCAGTGGCAGGCGCACTGTCAGGGTCATGATCGCTCCGACATTCTCTGGGGATTACTACTGATGGATCGTTGGATGAAGTTACGGGATTGGAGGTTTTAGCGTGACAAAGGATTATCATCTCTCCGAGGTAGAGTATTTCGACTTCATCAGAACTGACTATAGAGCTAACCCCTTTGAAGGGATGGAAGGCGACACTCGTTTCGTCGAGCAGGCACATAATGCATGGGTAAATGGGCAACGTTTTCACCGGATGCTCCAGATGTTGAGCAGACATCAGAATCAGTTGCAGGGAGATCCGACGCTGGCAGTTGATATTGGCCTTTATCCCGGTACATGGATTCAGCTGGTCAGACACTTTTATCCGAATATGAGATGGCATGGTGTCGGTTTGTGTATATCGGACGCCTTCAGAAAATGGGCCGAGGAAGAGAAGATTGAACTGTCTGAAGCGGATATGGATCCCTTCTATTCAGGTTTTTCTCATGCAGATGTAGCGCGTGCTCTTCCCCATGCAGATGCAACGGTTGACCATATTGTAGCATCGGAGATTTTCGAGCATCTCATTTCACCACTGCTATTTCTGCAGGAGAGTGCTCGAGTATTGAAGCCGGGCGGCCTTATGTTGATGACGACACCCAATGTCTCCAATTTCGGAGCGGTCGTGAACCTTCTACGGGGAAAAAGCAATTATGAACGGCTTGAGCGAAGCCCGATGTTTCTGGTCGAAGATGAGTGGCGTGGCCACATTCGCTTCTATTCGAAGGAAGAGCTGGCTTGGCTTGCAAAGCGATATGGTCTCAAAATGGTTGATCACCAATACTACCATGATGACTATCCTGAAAGCGCGTTGAGAAGCAGGGGTTTCTCGGCAACTTTTAAGCGCCTGATTCGCCGAACTTTCGGTGTGATCCCCTGGTTTAGAGGCGGCCATATTATGATGTTTCAAAAGATGTCGGGGGAGTGATGTCTAAGGCGCTTCGAGTTCTGGTTGTTTCCGATGTCTCTGCTGAAGAGGTGCATGGTGGTGCTGAGCGCATGCTTGTTCATCATCTGCGTGCTCTGAAGGACCAAGGACATGAGGTGACGATGTTGACGCGCCAGCCTCAAACTGAAGAGCCGTTGATCATCCATCTAGATAACGGAATTATTGAATATCGACTGCCTTATGAGGGTAGTCGAGGTCCTGCTGGACTCAAGCAGTTGAGACAGGGTGCAACAGCGTGGTGGCGAGAGCATGGCGGTGCTTTTGATGTGGTGGTGGCTGAACAGCCCTTTACCATCTGGGCGCTTCTTAAGGCGGGGTGCAAACTGCCGCGACTTCAGGTCTGTCACTCCTTCGCTTTTGAAGAGTATGCCACACGCCATGGTCGACATGGCGGCCTAAAGCATTGGCTGGCTGGTTTGGCGATGCGCAGGCTTGAGCGAATGGTCTATCGCTCTGCGGCAGGCTTTCTGGTGCTCAGTCGATTTATGCAGGATCGACTCTGCGATTTTTTCCAGTTGCACCGCGAGCTGATCACCATTGCGCCCGGAGGTGTCGACATTCCGACGTTGCCAGTTGTAGGTGAGCGTGAAACGTGGCGGAAAGCGCTCGGTTGGCATGGGCCGGTTGTCATGACACTGCGAAATCTTGTGCCGCGTACTGGTGTTGATCTGCTGGTTGATGCAGCAGGACTACTCAAGGATGAAATCCCTGAGCTGAAATGGTGTGTGGTCGGGCGCGGTGAGTTGATGCAGGAACTAAAAGCACAGGCGGAGCGGCTGGGGGTGAAAGATCGTGTTGAGTTCACCGGTTATCTTTCGGAGGCGGATGTGAAAAAACGCCTTTTTGCCGCGGATATCTTTATGTTGCCAACGCGTGATCTGGAGGGCTTCGGATTGGTCACCATCGAGGCGAATGCCTGTGGTCTACCGGTCGTGGCAACACCGGTGACGGCCAATATAGAGGTGGTACCATCACTTCCCTTCAATCGTCTGGCCGATGCGGTTACAGCGGAGGCGCTGGCTGATGCGGTACGTCAAATGTTGCAGGTCGAGTACGATGATCGTTCACGAGAGGAGTTGCGCAGTGCGGTCGAGAAGAGGTATGCATGGCATCTCCATGATGACGAACTTGTCAAAGCTGTAGAGGCGTTGCTGTGAGAATCCTGCACCTGATTACGCGTATGGATCGCGGCGGTTCGGCGGTGAACACCTTGATCTCGGCCTGCGAGCAGATACGCGCGGGGCACCATGTTGTACTGGCCATGGGACTCTCCCATGAGTCGGAGATGTCGTCCGATGAATTTCATCGTGTTGAAGAGGGGTTAAATGCCTTTCAGGCGATGGGAGGTGATGTGAAGTGGCTGCCATCGCTGAAACGATCTCTCGGCCTGCATGACTGGCTGGCTTATCGGGAGATTGGTGTTCTTTTGAATGATCAATTTGATCTGGTGCATACCCACACGTCGAAAGCAGGAGTGCTTGGCCGACTTGCTGCCAGCGGCCGGACAAGGATTGTGCATACCCCGCACGGACATATTTTCCACGGCTATTTCGGAGCATTAAAAACGAAGTTGTTCGTGGCCGTTGAACGCCGGATGGCGAAAAAGAGTGATGCATTGATCGCTCTGACCGAAGCGGAGAAACAGGATCATCTGAAGCTGGGTATTGGCAGGCGTGAGCAGTGGTATGTCGTTCCGAGTGGTGTCGATGTTGCAGCAATCAGCAGAGAGGTTGAGGCACTGCATCAGCAGCCCGGGCACGATGTAAAATGGGATGCGGTATCGGTTGGACGTCTGGTGCCAATCAAAGGAATGGATCGCTTGGTTCGGGCTTGGGCAGAGGTATGTAAAACAAACCCTGAAGCCAAATTGGCCATTGTAGGCGATGGCGAGGAGCGGCAG
>Ga0316191_10002418_pt1 | contig 13552 bp, 10 predicted proteins | sample Eddworburr2cm_MG_FD_204928 | JGI IMG/M metagenome (GOLD analysis project Ga0316191, IMG submission 204928) | Coastal sediment microbial communities from Maine, United States - Eddy worm burrow 2 cm | ecosystem: Environmental > Aquatic > Marine > Coastal > Sediment | place: USA: Maine...
ACCCTTCGCGTTGTGACCGCAGCTCAAAAGGTGAATTTGCTACATAAGCCGCTGCAATAGGAATGTGGACGGCAAGGTCATTTAATAAGAATGCCCTGCCCTCGGCTGGCCCGGCCCCTCCTTTGCGGCCTGTGATGGAATCGGGGACACATATCCCCGCGCTTTGTAGCTCGGCAACTAGTTCTCCATTCAATTTGATACTCCCAAATAATTGAATATTGTCGATTGAATATTGAAGAATTAAGGACCGCCTCTGGCGGGATCAATTATTAAAAAGAAAATTAGGGCTGATCCTAACATCGGTCACGGCTTATTCGTAGGTTGGGTTAAGCATTCCGATATCTTTTGTTGGGTTTCGTTCCTCTACCCAACCTACTTATCAGCCATTATTGTGCTATCAACGAAACCCAACAAAACGGCCGAAGATAGTACCATCCCCGAAAATTATAAAATGACAGAGCGAAGCGACATGGAATGGATTCGATTTTTATTTTTTTTGACAGGATTCACAGGATTGACGGGTTTTTGTCCGCCTACCGCGAGTTGCCTTCGGCGGAACGTCTGACACCTATAAGTTTCGCTATGATCAATCCTTTTAAATAGTCAGTGCAGTTGCTGCCCCGTTGGGGCCATATCCTTTGGTGCAGAACGTGGATCGTCAAAATCGGCGGCATAAAAGATTCTGGTAGGTAACGGCGGGGGCAGAGCCAGGGCGAGCTCGGCCTTGCCAGCTATAACTCTGAGAGCGAGCTTGGTGGTCATCCCCCCTATATGACTGAACGCGGCGTAGCTACGGGTTGCACGCACCATCTCCTGCCTGACTGTATCCGTAAGGGTATTTTGGGCTCTCTCTGAAATGGTTTTCCCCAAGCGCCGGGACGCATCCTGGGTGATCCAGGTGACTGCCAACAGTGGAACCAGACTAGCCGCTACAAGAACCAGGAAGTATTTCCAACGTAGTTTCATGTCACCTCCCATCGAATGGAAAAATTTCGACAATTTTATAGATAGAAGACCCATATTACAAGATTTTTCAAAAGAAGAAACAACTTTAGTCCAAATATTTTCTCTAACATATAGATGATCACCTTGTCTGATTAACGGTAGCTCATGATCAAGTTCTTCTGATTTGTACCTGCCAACGAAGCTGTTCAACAGATCTGGTGGCAACTGAATGGTCTGGTTGGATATCAAGGATGAATCGACTGACGGAAGAATGTATCTTAAAAGAAATCCTTCTGGACTGCTGTGCCCTTTGGGGTTAAAAACTTTGCTGGTAAAGACAACGACCAAATCATATTTAGGAATTATAAATATTTTTTACCCACCATGTCCTGATGCAAATAATATATTTGACTGAACACTCTTCAATTAGCGAAATGTCACAAGAGTTTTGCAAATCTGAAAGATTTGATTTCAATAAGTTGAAAGGAAGGCCTGCTTGCAAATTTTGGCAATAGCACGCTGAAATTTTAGAAAATGTTGCATAATAGGAGCTTTGACGATATACACACTTTTAAGCTGCAATGCCTATTTGGAGTTTGGAAAAAAATTTGATGATGCAAACCTAACATAGTTCCCTTAAAAGAGATAAAACCATACATTGAATGTTGAATATCTTGGATAACTTGAAATTGACTTAAATTTAGGAGGAGCAGATGTTTAACCAGAGTGCACCTTCTCGTTTTTCGGTTTTCATAGCTTTTTTAACTCTTTGTATCTCTTTTTCATTAGGCCTGACCGATTCATTGGCCCAATCCAGTTGTGTGTCCTGCCACACGAAAGAAAACCAGCTGAAAAAAAACATAGCGCCGAAAGTAGAAAAGAAGTCGGCCTTAACCTCTGGGGCTGGCTGAGGCGGATCCGTGGCTCCGTTGGAGCCTGAAAAAAAGGTTCTGGTGGCAATGGAATTTTTTGACAGCGATCATGGCGAGATCGCATGCGAAACCTGCCATGGCGGCAATGCCGACGCGCCGGATAAAAGCCTTGCTCACGAAGGTTTGGTACCGATTCCCTCCTTAAACGATCCAGAAGGCACCTGCGGGGAGTGCCATGAAGAAATTGCCGCTTCGGCTAAAAAATCACTGCACGTGACTTTGGGTTCCTTTGCAACCATCTTGATGCATCGCGCTGACCAGGACAAATACAAGACTATCGACATGGGTCTTGAGCGCCATTGCAGCCAATGCCACACCAGCTGCGGCGGCTGTCATGTCAGCCGGCCTGCATCGGTGGGCAAGGGATTTGTCAACGGCCACCTATTCAAGGCCCGTTCGGACCTGATCAATCAATGCACTGCCTGTCACGGCAGCCGGATTGGCAATGAATACCTGGGCAAAAGGGGCCAAGGTGACATTCACGCCATCAAGGGCAACATGGTCTGTGTTGACTGCCACAAAGCCGAAGAGATGCATGCGGCTGCTCCCGAAGATTTGAAGGGCCGTTATCATCTAAAAGAGTCGGCCAAATGTACAGATTGTCACAGGGATTTGCAGCGCGGTGAAATACGGAACCACAATATCCATATCGGCAAGGTACAGTGTCAAGTCTGCCACTCTCAGACCTACACCAATTGCTACAGTTGCCACACGGGCTCAGACAAGGAGGGACTGCCCTACTACACCAACCAAATAGACATAGAAAGCATGAAAATCGGCCTGGCTTACGAAGCGGATGTGCCGGCGGCGGACTTCAATTTTATGCTGGTACGGCACATTCCAATAGACCCACAGCTTTTTGCCTACTATGAAAAGGACGTCTTTGCAAAATTCGACGAGGTTCCCAACTGGAAACGTGCCACACCACACAACATTCAACGCAAAACCTGGCAAGCAGCCACTTGCAATCACTGTCATGGAAACCGGGATTTGTTCCTGTCCGGTATAAACCTGCTGGATTACGAGATCAAGGCCAACCAAAAAGTGGTAGTATCCGACATAAGGGTACCGGCTAGAGTCGCGCGAAGCACAAAACTTGAGATCGACACCTCCAGCGTTAAAACCGACTGGGTAGTGGATGCCCGGTGGCTCAATGACAACATGGACAAAGAAAACCTGGTCATTCTGGACGCTCGCACCGAAGATGCTTACAAAAATGGACATATAAAAGGTGCGGTGTTGCTCGACCCTATGAAAAGCGGTAAACTACGCTGGCCTTGGGGGACCGACACACCCCAACAGCTGCTCGAATCGGATAATATCGCCAATGCGTTCGGCGAAAAAGGTATAGCAGTTGAAGATCACATCGTGGTGTACGACGATGATGCTTGGAAAGCTGCTTTTCTGCTCTCCGTATTGGATTACTGCGGAGCTAAAAATATATCGTTTCTCAAGGGCGGTATTGATAGCTGGCGGCGGAACGGTTACTCTATTAGTACCGAAACACCGGTTATCGAGCCAAAAACCTTCAAGGTTGACTTGCAGCCACAATTTATTGTGGACAATCAATTCGTACGAAAAAACCTGGACAGCCTGGATGTGCTGATTGTAGACATCCGTACCCTCGATCAGTCCAAAAAACTGACCAAGCATACTCGTGCATTGAGTTATGGTAGCATTCCTGGATCCGTTAAATTTCCCGTTTACGGACTTTACATGGACCACGCCCAGCTAAAGTCGCCACAGGAACTACTGTGGGTCCTTGAAAAACGCGGCATTACTCCAGACAAAACGGTGGTGATCACCTGCAACACCGGCGCCTGGGCCGGTGCTGGTTTCTTTATGTTACGGTATTTGGGTTATCCCGATGTTCGCGTGCACGATGCGGCATGGGTCGGTTGGGAAGAATTTGTGCGGTATCCAGGCTGCGGGTACTGATCACCGAGGTGTCGTAAATACAACTGAAATGTCATAAAATTTCAAATTGTATGGTTAACGAACCTACTGATGGGAGAGAAGGTATGTTGAAATTGATAATGACCGTTGTTGCGCTGTTCACCATAATCATCGCCGGTGGTCTAACAGCTGTTGCCGATGAAACAGAAGTGACGATGGATGCTATTTACGTTCCGGTGGGCAGGCTCGTGCTTGCGCCGCCGGTCGGTGTTACACCCAAACGGTCAGCGGTGGCTTTCCCGCACTCACGTCATTTCGGCTACACCTGCAAGACCTGCCATCACAAGTGGGACGGTAATTCTCCGGTACAGGGTTGTAGCGCATCGAAATGCCATGATCAGCTATCCTCAACGGTGAAAGACAAAAAAGCGCTGGATTATGGCCCGGTGGCGATACACTATTATAAATATGCATTTCACCAACGATGTATCAGCTGCCACAGAGAGATTAAAATCCATAATGAAAAATTGGAACGGTCAAGAAGAAAGCTTAAAGATCCCCTGCAGAGGCCCGGACCCACCGGATGTGTGGGTTGTCACCCGAGAGAGTAAAAATTACGTTCTTCGTTCCGATGCTTTTTCTAATGGTCTGAATTTTTAGGTAGATGCGCTGGTTACCCAGCGCACCCCCTAAAGGGCTGTATCAAATATACATAACCCGAAGTGGATAAAAGTTCACCCCAACGTTGCAAACGTCGGCGGGCTTCAGAGTCAAGGCGTCAAGGGGATGTCGTAGTACTTTACTTCAAATCCTTGACAACGCAGAATCTGAAGTCCGCCGGCGTTCCCGAAGGGTAAACGACATCGCAAAATTGACCCCATCCATTGATTTCACTATTTGAGACGTCAAAAAAATAGTGTATTAATGCATTATTGGACATGGTTTCAAATAGTTACCTAACTTTTGCCATTTTGTTTATGCAACTAAGGGGTTCTTTAAGACCGTCTGGAGGTCCTATATAAAATGTTTAGATCTAAATTTAAACCAGTTTTCTATCCCGTATTTCCGCATCGATTAGGACTCGGCATCCTTCTGAATCTGAGGATCCTTTGGTTTCTTCTTATCACCTTGGTGATTTTTGCTTGCACGACCCTGCCGACTCCAGAAACAAAAACAATCTCATTTTCTTATGACCCTCCTCCAGATAGCCGCCTGGCTGTTGTTACGCGTAATCTGATAGAGGATGCGGATGAAGGGACTTCGGCATTTTTCAAATTGTTTCGAAATGATGATGCTATGCGGTGGCGACTTTTGTTGGCCGATATGGCTGAAGAAACACTGGATATGCAGTATTTTATATGGAAAGACGATGCCAGCGGAGATCTGCTTTTGGATCGGGTGATCAAAGCCGCAAACCGTGGGGTTCGAGTCCGCCTTCTGGTAGATGATATTTATGTTATTGGCGCTGACCGGACCATTGCAGCGCTAAATCAACATCCTCAAATTGAGGTGCGTCTCTTCAATCCGATGGAAGGTCGGAGCAGTTCAATGTTTGCGTTTGTGTTGGAATATCTCGGGAACATCGAACAACTGAATCATCGCATGCACAATAAGTTGATCGTAGCCGACAATCGGTTTGCCATCGTCGGTGGAAGAAATATAGGCAAAGAATATTTTGGTCTTAATCCGAAACAAAATTTCACCGATTTTGATGTCGTTGCTTTCGGTCCGGTCGCAAAAAAAATTTCTACCTCCTTTGATATTTACTGGAACAACCAATGGGCCTATCCCGGTGAGGCCTTATTACAGAATTATAAAAACCAGGAACTATTACCACTGCTGCTGGAAGAACTTCAAGAACACCTGGTTAAAAAAGAGAAGTTGCTGGTAGAATTTCAGCAACAGAAACAAGACTGGAACACACTGCTTCTAAAACTGGAACGGAATATGAAAAGCGGGACATCCAAGGTAATTTATGATGAACCCCTGGTTGGAGAGGATATAGCGCCGGTACAGTTAGTCGAAACTTTAGGTGAACTGGCCGCCAATGCTCAACGTGAGCTACTGATATCAACGCCTTATTTCATTCCCCATGAAGATTTTTATCAAGCAATACCGGATATAATTTCCAGAGGTGTTCGAGTCGTGGTTCTCACAAATTCACTTGGATCTACCAATCATCCTATCGTACACAGCGGCTATAAAAAACACCGTAAAAAGGTGCTCGAAATGGGAGTTGAGCTCTTTGAAATGCGTCATGACGCCACAGCCAGAGGAAAGTTTGATACACCGCCAGTGCAATCAAAGGCATTCGGTCTACACGCAAAATATATGATAATCGATCGCAAGTTTACATTTGTGGGTTCACTAAATCTCGATCCGCGCTCCATCTACATTAATACCGAAATGGGATTGATCATAGACAGCGAGAAACTGGCCGAAGCGGTTGTTCAGGAATTCGAGGAGGAACTGAAGCCGGAAAACTCCTGGCAGGTGCTGCTGGATGATAAAGGCCATTTGTTTTGGAAAACGGGTAACACAACCGTTCGAAGGGAGCCGGCGCGTGCGGACTGGCAGCGCTTTCAAGCTTGGTTTTTCGGGCTATTTGACTTGGATGATCAACTATGAATGTACATTGTGAAGATTATTATGAATGGCTTTCTTAATAGAACCTAACGGGGGGTTCTGATTTATGGATTTCTTAGCCAGACCCAAAACATAACAGCTATTAGCATCAAATTTTCATAGCCTAACAAGTTCAAGCTTTGTTGGAGAGGTGTTTGTGCTATTGGGATTTGAAATTATTTTAGTTTATCAGAAGATGAAATAATTTGCGATTGACCCGTTTGATCTTAGAATTCAATTCGGGAGCGGATTCCCCAGACGTAAATTGTATCTTCTTCCGGGTTGCGCACCGGGTCGAAGACGACCTGGAACGTGGGGCCGACTTGAATCTCAGGCGTCACCTGCACGCGATAGTACGTATCGATCTGGCTCTGATCGTCCAGCTCATCATTGGCCGGCTCGGTCCAGGTGTAGCCGACACCGATACGATCATTGGCCTGTCCGAAGATTCCATCTATGACCAAACCCGCGTTCACCATGTGCTTGACGGACGTCGGACCGTGGTCGCTGTGGTCGGCATAACCGTAGCGCACAAAAGGTGTAAAGCGTCCGAACCGCTGCAACGCCGTGCCGGCGATGCCCCAACCGTCGTCAATTCCGGCGTCTTCCCGCTCGTCCTGATGCCAGATCGAGACGTGGACGTGACCATGCGGAGGACGCCCGGGCTCCCGCGGCCTCAAGCCAGTGTCAAAGCCGACCTCGAAAATCTTGAACAGTTCGCCCTTCTCGTATGTGTCGAAACCGAATTTCTCCGTATCCGCGTTCGCGTCATGGGCGCCGGCACGGAGCATGACCTGGGAGTGAGGTCTGTACACGACGAACGCACCAAGTCCGTTGGCTGGCAGCGGTATGGCCGCGTTGGTGACGTGATTGAAGTCGACGAAGTCTGTCCGGAAGTTTTTGAAAGGAAAGAAGTCATAGGCCGTAATGGGAAAGACCTGTCCCGCACGAAAGCCAAAGACATTGCTGAATTTTTGCTGTATCCAGAGTTCTCCGACGGACAAAACGTTCTCCCCGAAAGGCGCGGCGGTCGAGTAGAGAGATCCGAACTGTGTAAACAAAGCCTGAGGCGGAAGGTCGGTGCCCAGGGTGTCACGACGGAGGAAATCGAATCCAAGCATCGTCGGCGAACCCGTTCCACGGCCGAGAAAGGTCCATGTACCACTAATGTCGAGGTCGAAGCTGGCGGCGTCGTCCTCCGGCCCGATGGTGTCGTTCGCCTTTTGGTAGTAGGTCGTAAAGGAGAGGCCGAAGGTGAATCCGTACTTTTCGTCGAGGACAGCCTTTAAGTCATACCAGGGTTTCAAGGCCCAGTCGACGCCGGGGACTTGAAAGATAAAATCCTTCGGTTCCGCATCTCGTTCCAGTCTCTCGACAATGGACCCGGGGTTCTCTAGCCCTAATGGCTCCTCAACTTCCTGCTTGCTTGCATCAGTGTTGTTGGGCTCAGCATTCTCCGGCGTTGTGCTGCCGCCCTGGACCTGCGCGGCCACAATCAGGACCGCCATTAAAATAGCGCTTAACCGAATAAGGCGACTAACTCTTCGTAAAAAAGAGATAATGCATCGCTCGTTCCGTTTAACAGAGGTGTGTTCCATTAGAAATCGCCACTATCTTTCCAAGTCTCCTATTATTTCGTCAAAACCACACCGACATCCTTGGCGTAGCGCTCCCATGCCGTTTGTAGCTTCTTCAATATTTCCGGCTGCTCTTTGGCAAGGTCACGCGTCTCTCCAGGGTCATCTGCAAGGTTATAGAGATGCCATGATCCTGTTCCGTATGGCGGCGAAACCGAAACCGCTTTGAAATCTCCCTGGCGCATCCACTTGCCGTTTTGCATCTCGCCACCGACAAATTCGTCTGCGCCGTAGACCGTTTGAGTCGACCCGGTCAGCACGCCTTTCAGTGACTTGCCCCGCATTCGTTCAACTTGCCGGCCCTGATATTTCTCGGGGTGCGCAATCCCGGCGAGATCCAGTATCGTGGGCATGATGTCCCAGACATAGGCAAAGGCGTCAAGCTGCTGGCCACCTTTGACACCGGGGCCTGCAATGAGCAGCGGGCTGCGGATGCCGCCTTCGGCGACAGTCATTTTGAAAAGGTCCAATGGGCCTGCACTGGCGGATGCCCAACCCATACCATAGGCATAATGGGACATGGGGTGTCCGATATTATCGATGCTGTTGTCGAACTGGGCGTACCACTTGCTGCCACGGTTGCCAGGATAGTCTTCGCTGTACCAGGGATTAGGGCCGTTATCAGACAGAAATATCACGATGGTGTTGTCGTATTCACCGATATCCTTGAGAAAATTAACGACCCGCCCGAAATGGTAATCCATGTTGTTTACCATGCCGGCATAAACCTCCATACCTCTTGACTCGAGCGCCTGCTGCTCCTTTGTGAGCGAGTCCCATGCCGTTACCCACTCGTAGAACTCTGGATGGTAGCGCTCTGGCATCGGGGAGCTGCCTGAAATCAAACCTCTTTGTTTTGCCGCCTCCGCCCGCTTGGCTTTAAGCACCTCGTACCCCCCGTCGTAGCTGCCGCGGTATTTACTAAGCCAGGGTTCGGGAACCTGCAAGGGATCATGCGGCGTCGTGAAAGCGAGATAGGCGAGAAAGGGTTTGTCGTCTTTTTGGTTTTTTCGGATCGACTCGATCAGAAAGTCAGTGTAGCTCCGGGTGGCGTAGAAGTCTCCGGGCAGTTCTTCGAGTTTCTTATCGTCCTGGACATAGTCAGCAATCTCCTCATGCACGGCCATCATTCCAAACATATCACTCCAGTAGCTGGATCCACCGAAAAGCATGCTGAATGATCGCTCAAACCCGCGAGCGTGCGGCCAGTAATCGGGTTCTTTTCCAAGATGCCATTTGCCGGCCATATACGTATGGTACCCTCCGGCTCGAAGCACTTCGGCAAGCGAGGCAACACGCTTGTTCAGGTGTCCCTCATAGCCCGGCTTCCCCCGCTGCTCAGGTGCGATCATCTCGCCCATGTTGCCGAGACCCGCGATGTGGTTATCGGTTCCTGACAACAGCATCGAGCGGGTTGGGGAGCAGCTCACGGATACATGAAAGTCGGTAAACGTCACCCCTTGCTTGGCAAGTGCATCCAAATTCGGAGTATCGATCTCGCTTCCGAAGCTGCCGATATCTGTCCAGCCCATATCGTCAACCATGACCAGCAGAAAGTTTGGTGGTTTTGCTTCGGCACGAGATGACAAGATGAACAAGAAGCATAGCACACCTAAGAGAGATATGAATTTTTGCTGTTTGGAAACTCTATTCATAAATGATCTCCTTTCTTTTGGCTGTTCGACATTTCTGCAATAACTTGATTAATCTGGAAATTCCCATGCAAATACAAGTGCCAAAATAAGCGCATACAGCATGCCCATTGGGATAGTGGTGGGGTTACTAACATTTTGTGTATCATGGGAAAAATGCAAAAACAATATTCGCTATAATATTACTGAACCATAATTTATAATCGACTATTACGGCTCAAGTAGAAAGAGTTGCCGCCGTTAACAGCGATAAAAGCCCAAGCCCTGATGCACCAATGGCGAACAAGATAACCAAATCATATCCGCCTACTAACCAGATTATTGCTGCAATCGTTGGGGCTGCTGCTGCCGCTCCAAGATACGGTACAGCGAGAGATCCGGAAATTAACCCAAAATTATTTCGCCCAAAAAGCTCGGCAGCCATTACTGGCCGCATAATGCTCATCACCCCAAAACCCGCTCCCTGGAACAAAATGAAACTGACTACAAAAACCGGCACTGTTCCGGAACCAAGTAGAGACAAGCATGGGATTCAGCATGTCTTTCCAAGAATCTACATCCGGACCAAATGAGCGGCGTGGCAATGAGGATAATAGCGGCAGCAAAGGAAAGAACGGTACCGCGCCAGCCGAAAATCCCGACCAAGGCATGTGTGCCAGGAAAGGCCAGGGTACCCGCAAAGCCGGCAACTAGGGTTACTAAGGTAATAGCTTGTTTTGCCCTGGTTCCCATGACTCTCGTAAGGATCGCAAAACAAGCTTCGTAAAGCCCGCCTGACATAGCGATCCCGATTAGGATCCAGACGGTATAGAATTGCCAGAGCTTGGTGACCATGGACAGTAGCAATAGAAGAAGGGAGCCTAGGACTGCGCTACCAGTGAAAATACGGCTGCCAAATCCACGGTCAATGATACGTCCTACGGCTGGGGCGAGAGCAGCCGACACCACAAGTGCCATTGTGAACGCACCTGACAATTCAGTCTTGGACCAACCAAGTTCACGTTCCCACTCTAAAAGCAGAGCGGGAAACAAATAGTACATGGCAGCCCACATAAAGATTTGTGCGATGGCTAATGGCCACACAATTCGGCGAAAGGGATCGATCGTTGGGACCATCACATTCAAGCTCTTAAAGCAGATTTCAAAGTTGGTAGAGATACCCAGCGATCATCGAACCTACTATCCCCAAAGTTACAAAAAATACTGAACGTTTTACCAGGGGAATAAATAGCAAAGATGAATATATAACGAATTTCAGGGCTCCTGACCTCAATAGGAAAAACTTCTCGGGAGGCCCTGATATCTAAAGAACCTACAAAATTTGTAGTGAAAATAAACGTAAATTTACGACACATCAGTAGTTCTGAATTTAAGCTGTCATATTGATTATTACCCGACCCTTATGTTTGCTTTGTAACATACGGTCGATGGCCTGATCCAGATCGACCAAGGTTAATTCTTCCACAACTGTTTCCATCATTGGGATTTTCCATTCATCGGCGAGTTTCTCCCAAGTCTTGAGCCGGTTCCGCATCGGGCAATTCTGGGAATCAATACCCACGAGGCTGACCCCACGCAGGATGAAGGGAAATACATTTATTGGCAGCTCAGGTGATGCCACATTACCGCAAGTGGTCACCACGCCATTGGCATTCACAGATTTGATAGAGGTGGCCAAGATATCTCCTCCTACCGTGTCGATGCTGCCTGCCCAGCGAGACTTGAGAAGCGGACGACCGCTCTGATCTGTTGCCTCATCAATGCTGATGATTTTCTGTGCACCGATTTCTTTTAGATATTCCGACTCATCTACCAAACCATTGACGGCAACGACCGTGTAGCCCAATTTTGACAAAATAGAAACGGCAATGCTGCCAACGCCCCCGGTGGCACCTGATACCAATACCTCACCATGCTCTGGCAAAATGCCGCCATGAACTCTCAATTGATAGACCGACAGGGCCGCGGTAAACCCGGCCGTTCCATAACACATGGCTTCTCTTAATGTGAGTCCCTCGGGCAGGGGAACCACCCATTGACCGGGTACCCGAATATATTGGCTAAACCCTCCTGCAGTGTTCATGCCTAAATCATAACTGGTGACGATAACGTCATCTCCGGGTTTGAAGGTACTATTAGTACTCTCCGCCACCACCCCAGCAGCGTCGATGCCGGGTGTATGGGGATAGCTGCGTGTTACACCTTTATTGCCGCTTGCGGATAACGCATCTTTGTAATTTAAAGATGAATAGTGCACCTCGACAACAACGTCCCCCGGAGGAAGATCATTTATGGTTTTGTTGAGGATCTTACGTGTGTATTTTTTGTCGTCGGTTTCTTCCACTACTAAGGCCTTAAATAGTTTATCTGTCATTTAATCCTCCATAAGTGTGTGGGTTATAGCGATACTTTTTGCCGAACGAGTTCAATCGTTGATCAGGGTTAAAATTTTCACAGGTTTGCTTATAGTCATGTTTAAATTCTAATATATTGAGAATGGCTGACCTATCACGAGGATTGTAAAAAAACGAAAAGGCAGCCCATGGCTGCAAGAACCCGTTTGCGTTTTGGGCGCCAGTTAAAAATCTTCAGGCACCTGCTCCAAATCCGCCTCCATGAGCCGATGGGGGCGATTAACATAATTTTCCAAAGGACCCACGGGTTTCCAGCCCAGCTTTTTAAAAAAAGAGACATTGTTTTCCTGGATATGGGCCGTGAACCGGGTGCACCCTTTCTTTTTGACCCGCTTCATAGCTTCCTTAACCAAAAGCGCCCCCGCCATGGAGACCCGATGCCCCTGACGCACGGCCAACCGCCCCCCAACCCAATGCCCGTTTTCCGTATCACCGGCCGGATATATGCGCACCGTACCGATGATGGCCGATCTCTTTTTTGCCACGAGAAGTGTCCCCAGGTTATCTTTTTCATCGACATCCGTTCCCTCGAATAGCTTCTGTTCTTTGACAAAGACCTCATGGCGAATTGCATGGGCTTCCGCCTTTTCCTTTTCAGTGCGCACACTGTGGCAGGTCAAAATGGCCGGTCGGCTTTCAAATGCGGATAGTGCACTGCAAGCCCCACAACGGACACAGCCGGCCTTGCAAAGGGATGCGTCCAATCCTTTCTGTTTCAGAATGCGGGCGACTGCCGTGTAAATCCGGATCATCGTCCGGGCATCCGGTGGTAACTTATGTTGCATGCTGGAACCGGGTATCGGGCGAAAGGGCACGACAAAGGGGTAGACGCCCAGGTCGGCAAGGACGTCACTGCCCCAAACAATGGATTCGGGTGATTCCCCCAAACCTGCGATTAAAAAGCTGCTCACTTGATTGGGGCCAAATAGGGTGACTGCTTTTTCCCAGGCACGTTCGTATTGTTGCATACCGATGGCCGCTTTGACCGGGGCCAAACGTGCAAGAATGTTCGAATCAAAGCTTTCGATATGGATTCCCACCGTATCCACGCCTGAGTCGCACAACACGTCCAGCAATCCAAGATCTTTGGGCGGTATGAATTGGACATGGACGGGCAGCCCGGTGGCCGTTTTAAGTGCCTCTGCACAGCGGGCCAGATAGGGAATCTCGCTGCCCGGCGGATCGCCGGTGCCGGACGTTAATACCACATGGCTAACACCGTCCCTTTTGCGAGCATGCTCTGCCACTTCAACCAACTGGGCGGGATGTTTGGTGGCGATGGTTTGGCCTGTATTCAACGATATTTCCGTGCCGCAAAACTTACAATTTTGTCCGGTCTGCCAATGACTACAACGTTGGTTGACCGTCGTGGCCAAACAATCCTTACCGTGCAACAGCGCAATCTGACGGTAGCCAATACCGTCAGCCGTTTGATCATGATAATATTGCGG